>Ga0172371_10000291_pt1 | contig 75872 bp, 60 predicted proteins | sample Lak12m_FD_114543 | JGI IMG/M metagenome (GOLD analysis project Ga0172371, IMG submission 114543) | Freshwater microbial communities from Kabuno Bay, South-Kivu, Congo - kab_022012_12m | ecosystem: Environmental > Aquatic > Freshwater > Lake | place: Democratic Republic of the Congo: South-Kivu...
CGCTCAAGCGCCAGGAAATATGGCGAAAAGAAGGCGTGGTCCCGACCGGCATTGACAGACCGGTGGTGGAAACCATGCATATGACCCATATGGGCGTTAATCAGGAAATGGAGCATATTATCCGATTGTCCACTAAATGCGCTCTCGCCGACGGTTGGGGTGGGTCCATGATCGCGACCGACTTGTCGGACATTCTCTATGGAACGCCCGTGCCGATCCTCGGAAAGGTCAACCTCGGGTGCATGAAAGAGGATACCGTAAACATCATCGTTCACGGTCATGAGCCTTCTCTGTCCGAAATCATTGTGCAGGCGGTCCAAGACCCGGAGATGATAGCGTATGCGAAAAGCAAAGGCGCTACCGGCGGAATTAGCCTTGGGGGCATATGTTGCACCTCCAATGAGATCCTGATGCGTCATGGCATACCCATCGCGGGCAACTACCTGCAGCAGGAACTTGCTGTGATTACGGGCGCATTGGAAGCCATAGTGGTTGACGTGCAGTGCGTCATGCAGGGCCTGGCTGATCTGGCGAAGTGCTTCCATACCCAGGTGGTGACCACCAGTCCGATAGCGAAAATGCAAGGCGCCTATAAACACTACGCTTATGACGAACGAAAAGGCCTCGAAACAGCCAAACAGATTGTACGAGATGCTATAGACAACTTCCCCAATCGGGACAAAAACAAAGTGTCCATCCCCTCCGAGCAGCAGGATATGGTTGTAGGATTCAGCCATGAGACGATCAACTATCTGCTGGGCGGTATGTTCCGAGCCAGCTACAGACCGCTAAATGATAATATTATCAATGGTCGCATACGAGGCATAGCTGGAATAGTGGGTTGCGGAAACGCACGAATAAAGCATGACGATCTCCATGTAACCCTGGCAAAAGAACTCATAAAGAACGACGTGATAGTTCTCACCACAGGCTGCTCAGCCATAGCCCTCGGTAAACATGGCCTGCTCACGCCCGCTGCCGCTGCCAAGTACGCCGGACAGGGCCTTGCGGAAGTCTGCGAGACTGTAGGAATACCGCCGTGCCTCCATATGGGTTCCTGCGTTGATAATACCAGGATCCTTATGGCTGCGACCTCAGTGGTGAGAGACGGCGGATTGGGTGATGATATTTCCGATCTGCCGGCAGTAGGAGTGGCCCCTGAGTGGATGAGCGAGAAAGCGGTTTCCATCGGCCAATACTTTGTGGCGTCGGGAGCCTACGTCTTGTTCGGAGTCGGGTTCCCCACTATTAATGAGGATGTCTGCACCAATTACCTCTTCAAGGATATCGAGAAGGTTTACGGAGGAAGGTGGGACTTTGTCGAAAAAGACCCATACGAAATGGCTCGCAGATGTATCGCTCACATCGACGCCAAGAGAAAAGCCCTCGGCATTGACAAGGCCAGAGAGCGCGTACTCATGGATATGGCCATGCGACGGGAAATAGCCGGGTAAATCAACATCAAGGACCTGACTAGGGAGGTTTGCGCATCCCCTGTCAAGTCTCAGAGTTTCCATAGGAGGAAATAAACCGTGTCGAAGATCATTGCAGCAAACGTCATTGCCGGCTCTCATAAGGTCTATGAAAAGGCCCGAAAGAAATATGAAAAGGCCGTCAAGAAATTCGGAAAAAAGAAAGAGGTGGGGTTTCCCAACACCGGCTATTATCTGCCTGTAATCTATGGGATTCTCGGCTATCCGGTGAAGACGCTGGGCGACTGCGGAGTGGTCCTGGATCGCGCTGAGGCGCTTCTTCCGCCGCCTATAAGGGAAAACGTTCATCTGCCGTACTTGGGACCGGTATTGGACGCGGGTATGGCGTCTCTGTTTAATTACGAGATCTATGAGGCGATTCGTTACCTTGAGGATCCAAACTTCTACCTTCCCGCGGAGGATCCAACCGATGACAAACTTTGGCTGGGAGCCGCGGATGACATCATCCTGAGGAAAAGGGGCGTCGAGTTCGTGGACGGCACAGCCCCCGGTTTTGCGGCCATAGTCGGGTCCGCTCCCACTAAGGAGATCGCGGCCGAGATGGCGCTGGAACTTCAGAAGAAGAATCTTTATGTCTTTATGGCCGCAAACCATAATGGCACCAGCTTTTCGGAGCAACTAAGGCAAGCGGGCGTGCAGGTCGGTTGGCCGACACGCTTGGTGCCCTTTGGTCCTGATATATCGGCGGCCATTTTTGCGCTTGGCTTTGCCACCCGAGCGGCCTTGAGCTTCGGTGGTATCGAGCCGGGCGATTTCCGGAAGGTCCTTGTCTACAATAAAGACAGGGTTTTCGCATTTGTGCTTGCCATGGGCGATGTTTCGGATGAATGGTATGCCGCTGCGGCCGGGGCTATCAACTACGGCTTCCCAACCATAGCGGACACACCGATCCCACAGATACTTCCTACCGGTGTCTGCACTTATGAGCACGTGGTTTCTAATATTCCTCACAAGGATATGGTGGCCAAAGCTATTGAAATCCGTGGCTTGAAAGTGACCGTTACCGAGGTTCCCGTTCCGGTGGCTTACGGTCCGGCTTTCGAAGGGGAACGTATCCGTGGCGAAGACATCTACATGGAAGCAGGCGGCGGCAAGACTCAGGCAGTCGAACTTACTCTGATGAAAGATATGAATGAGGTCGAGGACGGAAAAGTCGAGGTCATCGGACCTGACCTGAAGGATGTCGAGGCAGGGACCCGGATGCCGCTCGGCATTCTCGTCGAGGTCGCCGGCCGCAAAATGCAATCGGACTTCGAGCCCATTCTGGAACGGCAGATCCATCACTTGATCAATTACGCGCAGGGCCTGATGCATATCGGCCAGAGAGATATAGCTTGGGTCCGCATCGGCAAAGGAGCCGTGGAAAAAGGCTTCAGCTTGTCTCATATAGGCTCCATCCTTCATGCGAAATATCATCAGGACTTCGGATCGGTATTAGATAAAGTCCAGGTCAAGATATTCACTGACAAAAAGAAGGTGGATGAACTCCTGAAAAAGGCAAAGGAGACATATACTGTTCGGGATGCGCGTGTCGAAGGCATGACCGACGAAGACGAAGCGATCTTCTATTCTTGCACGTTGTGCCAGAGCTTCGCTCCGTCTCACGTTTGCGTGGTCACGCCGGAGCGGACCGGCCTTTGTGGAGCATACAACTGGCTTGATTGCAAGGCCTCGAACGAGATTAATCCCACCGGTCCCAACCAGCCCATTGAAAAAGGCAAAGTTGTAGACGAGCGCCTCGGCCAATGGGAAGGTGTCAACGCGTTTGTGCAGCAGGCATCCAGAGGGAAAGTGCAGAAGTATAACGCGTACTCGATCATGGAAGATCCCATGACCTCTTGTGGCTGCTTCGAATGTATTGCGGCGGTGCTTCCGGTCGCCAACGGGGTTATGACCGTGGATAGGGATTACAAAGGTCCCACTCCGTGCGGCATGAAGTTCACGACTCTCGCCGGAAGCGCGGGCGGCGGTAACATTACACCCGGTTTTGTGGGCCACAGCAAGCTTTATATAGGTTCGAAGAAGTTCGTGGCCGCTGAGGGCGGGATTTTAAGACTAGTATGGATGCCCAAAGCACTGAAAGAGATGCTTAAGGACAAGATCAACAGAATCGGTGATGAACGCGGAGTATCAAAGTTGGCGGACAGGATAGCGGACGAAAGTGTGGGAGTAACCGAAGACGAGATCTATCCGTTCCTCGAAAAAATGGAGCATCCGGCGCTGAAGATGGATCCGATTGTCGGATGATCTAGCGCAGCGCTATTCTTAGCATGAAGCAGGGGGCTTCGTATCTCCCCGGAGCCCCTTGAATCTTGTTCATTTAAAGATAACACATTCATTCCTTGGGGCGCTGCCTCAAGGGGGAGGTTCTAATCTATGGCGCTTTCCGGAATTCAAATCTTCAAGATGATGCCGAAGAAGAATTGCGCAGAATGCGGAGTCCCCACTTGCTTGGCGTTCGCTATGAATCTGGCCGCGGGCAAAGCTGAACTTTCTCAGTGCCCGTATGTCTCGGAAGAAGCGAAGGAGAAGCTGGCCTCAGCAGCGGCTCCTCCTATCAGGACAGTCCAGATCGGCGCGGGCGACAATGTGGTGAAGACTGGGGGCGAAACGGTTCTCTATCGACATGAAAAAACATTTAATAACCCTACTGCTCTCGGATGCTTGATTTCCATTTCCGAAGACGATGCTGCGGTGGACAGCAAGCTCAAGGCGTTCAAAACCTTGAGATACGAGCGGGTTGGATTGACGCTCAAACCGGATCTAATCGCGGTAAAGGACGGCGGTGACCCGGGGCGGTTCGCCAAAATCGCCAAGAAGGCATCAGATGCCGGCGCTGCGCTAGTTCTCATGAGCGACAGCGTTGATTCCTTTAAGGCCGCCCTCGCGGAAGTCGGCAAGAACAAGCCGCTTATTTACGCGGCTACGCAATCAAATGCTGACGCTGTTTCCGCTCTTGCCAAGGAGTTTGATTGTCCGATTGCGGTGAAGGCCGATAAAGTAGGCGACTTGGCCAAGCTGAGCCACAGCCTGACGGAAAAAGGCTTCAAGGACATAGTGTTGGATTCAGGGGCCAGAACGCTCTCGCAACTGTTCAGGGACAACATCCTGATTCGGCGGTTGGCTCTGGAAACTCTGTATCGGCCGTTGGGATTTCCGACCATCGTTTTTCCGTGTGAGATGGCCGACAATCCCATCGATGAGGTGCTTGTGGCAGGCACTTTTATTTCGAAGTACGGCGGGATAGCGATCCTGAGCGATCTAAGAGGCGAGACTCTCTTCCCGTTGTTGTTGCAGCGGCTGAATATTTTTACGGATCCTCAGCGTCCCATGACGACTGAACAGGGTATTTATCCGATCAACAATCCTGACGAGAAATCACCGGTGCTAATCACAAGCAACTTCTCTCTTACCTATTTTATTGTTTCCGGGGAGGTTGAAAACAGCCGTGTGCCCTCGTGGCTCCTTGTACTGAACACTGACGGCCTCTCGGTCTTGACCGGCTGGGCTGCAGGCAAATTCGTTGCCGACAATATCGGCCCATTTGTCAAGAAATCCGGAATCGACGACAAATCAAAGCTGAAGAAGCTGATAATTCCGGGCGCGGTCGCCATGATCAGTGGTGACCTGGAAGAAGAGATGCCGAAGGGCTGGAAAATCCTTGTCGGTCCGAGAGAAGGCGCTCATATTCCTGCCTTCCTGCGGCAGAATTTTGGCGGTTGACAAATTCTTAACGGAGAATGCGGCTGATTGGCGGGGGAGAGATGCTCTTCCCCGATTCGACTGAGATTTTCTTATGGATTATTGCATTAGCTCAGTTTGTGGAAGGAGAAACGGCTTTCCGAAAACTCCCAAATGATTGCGACGAAGCCCTGTTTAGCGACGGGTTCGCTTACCCGCACAAGAGCCTAAGAAGCATATTTAGGAGTTCTTTGCGGGGGGGCCGGTTTTCTTGCAAGAAAAAGCCCCCCGGACCTGCCTGCTGAGGAAAAGAAAGAATCCGTTTTCTTATTAGACGGAGACGCGATTCCCTTTTGGATCTACATGGCGAAAGGGTTTCGCGTTCCGCCGTTTTTGAGTCTTGGGCGAAACGTTTTCCAAGATTCGCTACATCTTGGGAGGATAATTTTTCCGGTTTGTTCCATTTTTCTGAGGATGGTCCGGAAAATCTTTGACGCCAGCTTTCACTGTGCTAATAATGTTTTCCTGAGGAGCTGTTCCACGAGTCCCAGGATTGAATCAGGAGGTAACTTTTCATGATAAAGGCCGTGGCTGAGAATATTAATATAATGTCCAAGTATACGGGTGACGCGATACGCGAAAGAGATCCCAAACCGATCCTCGAATGGGCGGAGAAATTAACCCAAAGGGGCGCGGATGTTCTGGATCTCAACCTGGGGCCGGCGCGAAAGGGCGGACCTGAAATGATGCAATGGCTGGTCCAGACTGTGCAGGAGGCCACCGACCTGCCGCTTTTCCTGGACACCACCAATAGCGCAGCGATAGAAGCGGGTTTGGAGGTTTATAAGCCGAAAGGCGGCCAGGCGATAATAAACTCGATAATGGCTACACCCGAACGAATGGCCCTCCAGATGCCGCTCGTAACGAAATATAATTGCGAGATGGTCGGACTGATGTGGGGACCGCAGGGTATCCCGCGAGACGAGAACGAAAGGGCCGTTCTTCTAGACAGCATGATGACTCAAGCCGCGGAGCACGGTATTGACTTGGAGCGTATTTGGTTCGACCCGATCGTGGTTCCGGTTTCATCCCAGCAGCAAGAGCTTCAGGGCTGCACAACGTTTATGCAGTGGCTCCCGGACCTCGCTCCGGGATCGCAATCCACTTGCGGCCTGTCCAACTGTTCCAACGGCTCCCCCGAAGAGCTGAGAGGGATTCTGAATCAGGTTTACCTCTGTATCCTCAAGAAGTGCGGCATAACCTCTGCTATCCTGGACGGTTTTGATGACGACATCATGAAGATAGCGCATGACGAGTCTATGGACCTCGAGAACCTGGTGGGGCGGGTTTTCGACGGGGAGGAAGTAGACACCTCCGGAATGAGTAAGATCGAAGTGGATTACGTGAAAACAGCCAAAGTCTTACTCGCCCATTCCTTGTATTCTCATTCCTGGCTGGAACTCTGATTCATCGCTGCCTGCGTGAAGCCCTCTCAAAACAGCAGCCTGCGTGGATTTGTGGGTAGGGACGGTTCGCGAACCGCCCCTACAAACAATCTCCAGAGCTTTGCATTTCCAGACTTTGAAATTTGCAGTGGCCCTTGTGCCACGATTTCGTCCCTCGCCGTGTAGTTCTCCTCAGGGAGAATTGATTCAATTGCGCCATTGCGCTCTTTAATATAAAGATTCCGTAATCCTATCTTCAAGCCGATTCGTTGGATGCCGATACAGGGAGGGGTACGCGATGTCTTGGAAGAAGCCACGTAATTTCCAAACGATAAAAGCAGTAGCGCTGGCGCTGGGCCTCATGCTACTGGTTTCCCGCGGCATTTCAGAGGACAAGCAGAAGAATCTGAATCAGGAATTGCTGCAGGCTGGCAAGGAAGGCCGACTCGATGAAGTTACTCGGCTCCTGAATGACGGCGCTAACGTTAACGCAAAGGACGATAAGGAAGGCGCTACGCCGCTTATGGAAGCTGCGTGGGAAGGCCACTTAGAAGTGGTGAAAGTGCTGCTGGATAAAGGAGCTGATGTCAATGCGAAGGAGAAAGACGGCGAGACACCGCTTATGTGGGCTGCTGCGGCGGGTCATTCGCAGATAATGGAACTCCTGCTGGCCAAGGGCGCTGACATCAAAGCTGGAGCCAAATATGGCGAGACAGCTCTTTTTGCCGCTGCTGGCCGTGGTCGTCTGGCCGCTGTGAATCTTCTGCTAGAAAGAGGCGCCAGCGTTGATGAAACCACTGAGGCGGGCTACACACCGCTCATGGATGCCGCCGGAAACGGTCATTTGGAGGTTCTAAAATTTCTGCTGGAGAAAGGAGCGAACGTTAACGCAAAGGCGAGGAAGGGGGGAGCCACACCGCTCTTTGCCGCCGCTGCCGGAGGCAACACGCAAATAGCGGCGCTATTTTTGGACAAGGGGGCGGATGTTAACGCAAGGACCGATACCGGCACAACTCCACTTTGGTGGCCAGCGCAGAAAGATGATGTTGAGATGGCAAAACTGCTTCTAAAGAGAGGAGCTGACGTCAATGCCAAAGACGATAAAGGCTGGACACCACTCATCAACGCTTGCTGGAAAGGACACACTAAGATAGCGAAACTTCTCCTCGACAAGGGCGCTGATATCAATGCAGAGACCAATGATCACCAGACGCCATTCTGGCAGGCTGCCCAAAATGGTCATGCGGAACTGGTGAATCTCCTTTTAGATAGAGGGGTTGACGTTAACAAGGTGGGTAGGCGCGCCCTAGCCTTCGCCGCAGCCAAGGGTCAAGGCGAAGTGGTGAAACTGCTCATGGACAGAGGGACAGATTTTAAGGCTGCCGCCGAAAAAGTGCTCTGGTCTGCTTCTATGTCGGGTCATCTGGAAGTGATGAAGCTACTTCTGGACAAAGGTGCTAATCCCAATGGAAAGGGCATATACCTGCCGCTCTTGATCGAGGCCATCCATGAGGGCAACCCTGAGGTGGTAAAACTCCTCTTGGAGAGAGGCGCTGACGCCAATACTAGAGACAACTGGGGGGGAACTGCCCTGATGAGTGCGGTACGTGGTCGAGATCCGTCAATCGGTGGCTCCAAGCTATTTGCCATTCAACAAGATCCAGAAGAGAAGTCTCTTCCTCCTAGACCGAAAGATCACATGAAAATAGTCGCGGCTCTCCTGGAAAAGGGAGCTGACCTGAATGCGAAAGATAAGTACGGGGGTACAGCTCTAATGTTAGCCGCAGAAGCCGGTAAGGCAGATGTGACAAATCTTCTAATCGATAAAGGCGCGGATTTAAACGCCAAGAAGCAAGATGGCACGACGGTCCTGATGTCGGCTGCAAAAGGGGGCAACGTGGACTTGGTGAATCTCCTCCTCAAGAAGGGGGTGCAGGTTGACGCGAAACGCCTGGACGGCAATACAGCCTTGACGTTGTCGGTCAGTGGGAACCACGTGGAAGCAGCAAGGATGCTTCTTGACAAAGGGGCTGATGTCAATGTCCAGGACAAGGAAGGCCAGACGGTCCTTATGGAGGCCGCGTGGAAACGTCATCAGCAAATCGTGAAGTTGCTATTGGATAAAGGCGTTGATGTTAACGCCAAAGCCACAAACGGCTGGACGCCCCTGCACAGCGCTGCCGCTGGAGGTCATCCGGAGATAATCAACCTGTTCCTGGACAAAGGAGCCGATATTAATGCCGAGACCCAGACCGGAGAAACGCCAATTCAGACTGCACGCGTGAATCACCGCCAGGAAATCGAGAAGCTCCTGAAGGCCCGCGGTGGGAAGGAATAGGCTGCAAATTTGGCAGTCGAGGGTGGCGCATAGCGGGGTGGCTGGATGGTCCTTTGTGGGGCAGGCTTTCCAGCCTGCCGTGATTCATTTTGTCATTGCGAGGAGTGAAACGACGAAGCAATCCCCAACCAAGGAGATTGCTTCGCTGCGCTCGCAATGACATGTCAAATGGCAGGCTGGAAAGCCTGCCCCACATGCTGTTTTGATGCGGTTCGTTCCACTCACCGCATCCTACAGGTCTTTTGAAGTAGGCTCAGGAGCCGTTGCAACCTTTTCCCTGTCAGTCGCGGGCATTTCAATGTCAAAACCAGCGGTTAACGGAATCTTCAGTATGCGCTCCATCGCGGCCTCGACCGAAGGAGACTTCTGCATGCGGGTGAGAAGACGAGGGCCTGCCGCGCCAACTGACTCGGAAAATATCTCAGCCCAGTAAATGTTCACTCGAAATCTGGTTGTAGTATCCGGGTCTTTGGCCCACCGAGCGAACTGTTCATCGACCCCCTCAATGATCTTCCATGCTGTCTTCATTTCTTTACCGAACAATTGGAGCGAGGCATGGTCGCCCAGGGGTGGTTTAGGAAGCTCTTGACCCACATAGCAAAAGACTGCTGTCGAACGGAATTTGCGAACGCCAAACAGTCTGCGCGTCACATCGGCCAGTTGAAGGCCGGCTATTGCCAATCCCAATGCAAATGCTACTTCCAATAGGTAATCGAGCAGATAAACCCGTAGGAATTCAGTGTGTGGCACTGCGTCAGTAATCAGACGGAAGTTTATCAGCCTCGTAAAGCCGGCAGTCAATAGTAAGAAAGAGATCGGCAGACAAACGTACGCGGCAGGTTTCGCCCAATAGCGAACAGGTTCCGGATAGTTCTCCACCAAGGTCCCTCGTATTCGAGGATTTGTCTCGTGCTGTAATCTTACGGGCGCCCTGTGCGGAAACGGTCTGGCAGTCAGTAACCTGCATCCTTCTTCCAGCAGAGCGAAGAACAGGTGCGGGTCTCCCCTTCCTACAACTGCAAATGTTTCCGCGGTTCGAGCAAACTCTTGTCGCCGGAAAGGTACCAGACTCACTCCGATCAGAATGTACGCAAGGATCATGAACAGCAAAAGGAAATACAGAGGCTTGGCAGAAGGTATCAATAGACTGACTTTAAACTGAAGATATCGAGCAATTAGCGGAGGGGCCGCATGCAGAACATAGAAAGCTAGAGCGATGAGAACACCTGCGAAAACGAGCTTGCCACAATATCGCAACAAAACGGACAATAGCTCATACGCGATCGGGCTGACCAAGCGGGCCCGCGGCCACATCGCTGCCAAGGCGCGAATTGTGGATGATTGTCGATGCTGCGCCTGCGAAACCCTCAGAGATTCCGCCACCGCGTACGGATATTTGAAAACCCCGGGGGGCGCCTTCTTCCTCCAGGAACCGAATGCCTCTCCAAGTCCAGTCCCGGCCCACAATATCCCTATCAAAATTGCGCAGATGGACCCGACTGTGCTGATGAAGGCCCCGGACAAAAACGGCAAGGCAGTGAGTATCCGCTGACCGGTATAATCCTGCATAGAGAGCGGAAAACTTGGAGCAAACAAGACCCACAGAGCTTTTAGTCTTAGAAGGCCCTCAATGGCTACGAACAGCCCAGCCAAGAGGAAAAGCAATCCCACCAGGGCTTCGCCGTTTTTCAGAAAAGCTAATCGCCGTTCTATGTCTTCTCTGACGACCATAGAATACTTCATGCCCGGTCAATTTAATTTGTGTCAAGAGAAAAGGTTCATGTTGCCAGTTGAAGCGACTTCTGCTACCTTATCACTCTAACCCCGACCCAGTTTTATAGCCTGCTAAGTAGCTTGAATCATGATGAACAAACCTCATGTGACGTTTCATCCAAGTCATCATGGAGCGAATAATGAGTTTAATGAGGACAATTCTGGTTCTCTTTAGCGGCCTATTATTGAGTGTGCTTCTGCCCCCACTTTACGCTCAACAAGACAAAGCTCAAAAGCCTCCCGCGATTGACAAGGCGGCAGCCCCCCTGGTCGGAGTATGGGAGATAATCCAAACCAAAGAACCGGGTAAGCCTTACAAGAGCAGCTATAAAGGTCATCCTTTCGTCTCCAGAGGACCCAACGCGTTCACATTAATTATGGAATACCACAGTGACGGCACGTTCCGCAGAATCGCTCGTGTCGGTGGCAAGGATGACGTCACGGAGGGCAAATGGAAATTGACGGGTAACGAGCTGCGGCATGGTCGCAACGGCTCCCATGAGGAAGAGGTCATGTATGTGCGCTTTGACGGTCCGAACCAATATACTTCCACCGAAGTTTATGAAGGAACCCCCGATCCCGGACTATTCGCGCAGTTCAGGAGAATTGAGTAATACCGATGCGGCGCGCCTGTAGCTATCTGATTGCGCATGGATATGATGAGCCGCCGGGGGGCGCACGCTCGCGATTCTATTAATCCCTCACAATCAATTCAGTGTCCGGGAAAATTGCCGCTTCTTTAGGTTCCGGCGTGTAGCAACAGAACTGTAGCGGAGAGCCCGAAGATGACATTGGGGCCCCAAGCGGCGGCTACGGCCGGAATGTACGCTCCGTGACCAAGCGCAATAAAGAGACTATGAACGATCCAGTAGGAAAAAGCGATTATTAGGGACATGGCCAGTCCCACTGCCACGCCGCCCCCTCTCGGGCTAACTTTGATGGCAAAAGGGACACTCAAGGCAGCCATGATAAGACATGCAAGAGGAAACGCTATCTTATCTTGCCAATCGACCAAATAGCGGATGGGCGTCTGTCCTTCTTGGGTCAGCTTATCAATGTAAGCTCCCAATTGAAGCAGATTCATCTCTTTCGCCACTGTTTCCACACGTTCAAAATCTCTCAACGGTTTGTTGAATTCGCCGGATGTGGATGGTAGGTTTTCTACCTGAAAGCCGCCGCCAGGTGTTTGCGCTACTTTATTAACCCCGTACAACAACCATTTGTCATTCCACCATCTGGCTTTGTCAGCAAAAATGCGTTCGATGAAATTGTAATTATCATCCCACTTAATTATGGACACGCGATCCAGTATCTGTTTGGATTTATCGAACTTTTGAATGTGAACTATGGAATCCGGGGTTCGCATCCATATTTCGTCGCTCTTAAAATAAGTTGTGTCCGGTTTTCCGGCTATTTCGACGTTTTGGATGTACTCACTGTATCGGTTTGACCAGGGAATGAACGTCTCATTAGCGACGAGCATGAGCAGACTTGCCGAAAAGCCGACAAGCGCCACCGGCTTGGCTATGCTGAGCGCGTCAATCCCGTTGGCCTGCATGGCAATAATTTCCGAATGGCGCGCGAGGATCAGGAGCGAGAGCATACCACCCATGAGTATTCCCAGAGGGATCGCAAAAAACAAATATCCGGGAATTTTTACCAGAAAGTATTTGAGCATCAGCCAGCCGGAAGGATTGTATTCGAAATAGTATTTAATCTTATCAGTTAGCTCGACCAACAGAGCCACCAGTATGAAGCCCAACACACAGATAGCAAAAACTTTTAGAAGTTCACTGATGATGTAACGGTCTATGATTCTCAACACACAACCTTTCGGGATAGGCTCCAGCTAATATAGACCAATTACTTACGGGCTTCCAATAGCCACCGGTTTTCCAGCAGGTACCTGACGGTCCGTCGGATTCCTTCTTCTATACTGATTTGAGGCTGAAACCCGGTTTCCTGTATTTTGGATATGTCCAACAGAACTAAGGGGCTATCGCCGAGCCAACCTCTCGGTCCGCCGGAGAAGCGGTAGGCCACGTCCCGGAGGCCCATTTCTTCACACACAAGGTTGGCAAGATCTTTGACGTTCATGAACTCGACATGGCCCAGGTTAAGAACGTTCTTGCGGCCTTTTAAGTTTTCCATGGCGCTGAAAATACCTCGGACGCCATCCGCGACGTGTAGATAAGATTTCCGCTGTTCTCCGTCGCCGAGGATCTCAAGTTCTTTGGGATTCCTGATCAATTTTTGCACGAAGTCTCGAACAACACCATGTGAGTATCTTTCTCCGATCCATGACACAAAACGAAAGCACCAGCTCCTTATGCCGAAATATTCGCCGTAAGCCTGTATCAGGGCCTCCGCTGCTAACTTTGAAGCGCCATACAACGATGTCTGTATAAGAGGCTGATCTTCAGGTGTGGGAAAACGGCCCGGTTCACCATAGACTGTGGCTGAGCTTGTAAAAACGATTTCTTTGACAGATTGAACCCTCATGGCCTCCAAGACGCTATGAGATCCCAAAATGTTTTGCTCAACATCTATAGTGGTGTTGCGCATCCCCCCTCTAACGTCAGCATTGGCCGCAAGATGAAAAACGGTAGAGACACCCCTCAACGCCGATTTGAGCGTTGCTAAGTCTAAGGTGTCCCCCTCAATGATTGTTACGCGGCCTGTCTTCAGCGCCGGATCGAGGTGTCGTCTGAATCCGGTAGAAAAATTGTCATAAACTATGACGTCTTGACCTTGACGCACTAGTTCATCCACCAAGTGACTGCCGATGAACCCTGCGCCGCCTGTAACGAGTGCTGTCATGATTACTCTTCCGCATCTCAAAAAAGGAAACTGCGATTGGGAAACTCAGCTCATGTGTTATTCGGCCGGTGATGTTACCGGAGAGAGCTTGCGCTGCAAACTAGCGGTTTCTTCAATTTTGTCAACGATATATAAAGGGCGTCTTCGAATTTCCTCGTACGCCCTGACCAGATATTCCCCTATGATTCCCATAGAAGTTACCACAATACCCGATAACAGCAGACCTAATATACCCAATGCTATGAAGGGCGCCAGATGAGAGAATCCACGGAAAATTGAATACAGGAGCCAAACAAAACCCGCGCCACCGCCCAAAAGCAGCAATATTAGACCTAGAGCTAAAATAATTCGAACAGGAATTCTTGAAAACGGCGCTATTCCATCGAGGGCAATGTTGAAGGCGCCAGCCAGTGGGATTTGTGTCCTCCCCGTGAAACGAGGCTCCCTATAATATGGGATTATTGCGGTGCGGAACCCCGCCGAAGCCACAATCCCTCGCAGGAACCCGTGGCGTTCTCTGAAGCGGCGGACCTCACGAACCACTCGGGCATCCATGAGCCTAAAATCGCCAGTGTTTTTTGGCACTTCTACTTCCGCGATTTTTCCCAGGAGCCAATAAAATATATCCGCGGCCATCAGATAAAGAAAATTCTCCCCCTTCCTTGAAACACGCTGAGGGATGACCACTTCGAATCCTTGTCGCCATTTTTCGATCATCTGCTCGATAAGTTCCGGAGGGTCCTGCAAGTCCGCATCAATTATTATGCAAGCATCTCCTTGACAATGGTCCAAACCTGCCAGCACTGACAAAGGTTTGCCGATCCTGCGAGAAAACACTACTAGTCGAATGGGGTAATTGGCATCCATAAGCTCGCGGATTTTCTGCTGAGTCCGGTCCGGACTCGGGTCCAATGCAAAAACCAGTTCCCACGAACATTCCGCACGATTCAAGACGGCGGCAAGTCTTTCAACCAGCGGCTGAACGTTGTTTTCCTCATTATAAAGAGGGATGACTATACTTATTAAAGGGTTATCGTTGAGTTTTCTGTCTTGGACTATGTCTGTCATGCAAATTTGTGCTTTCAGCGATCGGGAACCGTGTATTAGTGTGTTCGGAGCCGCCCCATGAAATTCAAAGCGCAAGAAATCGCAGAGGAACGGAAAATAGTAGGACCTTGTGTAACAGAACGCCTGTTCGGGTTCAAGAAAAATGAAGGGCTATGCCGATTAAGACTTCATTCCCTTCCCTTTTCAGCCTTTTTAACTTATAATGCCACTATAGGAGCCGGGACGTATAAGGTCTCAAACCATGAACATTTTGTGAGCGCCTAACCGAAAAAGCCGTTCCTCGGCAGGGTTGAGGCGTATTGAAGTGACAGAGGAACAATGACGAGTATACAGGTTGAAGATCTAAGCGACGTGAAGAAAAAAGTCACGTTTGAGGTGCCGCAAGAGAGAGTTCTCGAGGTAGTTGGCGCACAGTACAAAGACCTCAGAAAAAATGCCCAAGTCAAAGGATTCAGAAGGGGTAAAGTGCCCCTGAACATACTTCGCAACTACTTCAAGGATAAAGTGCAGGGTGATGCCGCCAAGCAACTGATCGAAGAGACATTTAAGCCCGGATTGGATGAGCAGCGCATCACATTGGTATCGGTTCTGACCATAGATCCCGAGGCGGTTGAAGAAGGCAAGCCATTCAAATATACAGCGGAAATAGAGGTTCCTCCGCAAATCGAGGTGAAAGACTACAACAGCTTAAAGCTCAAAAAGTATGTTCGGTCCGTAACCGATCAACAAGTTGACGAACGGCTTCAGAACTTGCGGCAACGCAATTCCAGCCTTAGCCCCATTCCTGAATCCAGGGGAGTTGCCACGGGCGATCACTTGGTAGCGGATATCAAGGCTGAGACCGACGGCGAGCCCCTTCGTGACCTCACAGTCACGGATTATCATTTGGAATTAGGCAGAAACTTCTATCTACCTGATTTTGATTCAATGTTCGAGGGGCTACGGCCTGAGGAAGACAAGCGATTCACGAAAACTATTCCTGAAGACTTCCCGAGAAAGAATCTCCGAGGAAAGACGGCCACATTTGAAGTCCATTTGAAAGAAGCAAAAGAGCGGATTTTGCCGGAATTGGACGATGATTTTGCCAAGGATCTCGAATTTGACACTCTTGATGCGCTTAAGCAGGAGATCAAGCAAGACATTCAGAGGATGTTGGACCTTCAAACGAAGAAGGAGCTTGAAGAGCAGATTGTCGATGCGCTGATCGAGAAGAATGAATTTGAAGTCCCGGAATCAATGGTGGACCAACAGATTGATAATATTATGAATAGATCTATGCAAAACCTTGCGGCTCAGGGAATAGATCCCCGGAGGCTTCCAACTCCGACTGATGCGCAGCGGGAGCGGGTTCGGCCCGGCGCGGAGCGCACTGTGAAGGCAGCCTTGATCCTCAAGGCTATCAGCGAGAAGGAAGAAATTGAGGCCTCCGAAGAAGAAGTGCAGACTGAAATCGAGGAGAAGGCCAAACAGATGGGGGTCTCTTCGGATTACTTGAAAGACCAGCTCGAAAAGAACAATATGTTGGAAGAGGTTCGTGCACAGTTACTCGAAGATAAGACATACAAACTAATCCAAGAACAAGCGGAGATTTCGGAACAGGAGCCGCCGTCTGACGAACCGGCTCCGGGAAAAAAGTCTGAGGAAGAATAAACCAAAATGCTTGTGCCAATAGTGGTGGAACAGACAAGTCGAGGCGAGAGGTCTTACGACATTTATTCGAGGCTTCTTAGAGAGCGAATAATTTTTCTCGGAACTCCTGTAGATGATTATGTTGCAAACCTAGTGATAGCCCAGTTGCTATTTCTCGAGAGTGAAGAACCTGACAAAGATATTAATTTTTACATTAATTCTCCGGGCGGAATGGTGACTTCAGGTCTGGCCATTTACGACACGATGCAGTACATTAAACCTGATGTGCAAACGCTCTGTATCGGTCAGGCCGCAAGTATGGGCGCGCTTCTATTGGCCGCGGGCGCCAAGGGCAAGCGCTTTGCGCTCCCACACGCCCGTATTTTAATACATCAGCCGATGGGCGGGTTTCAGGGGCAGGCGACTGATATCGAAATTCATGCCAGGGAAATTCTACGAATGAAACATGAGCTTAACGAAATTCTTGCGAAACATACGGAACAGCCCTTGGAACGTATAGCCGCTGACACGGAAAGAGATTATTTTATGAGCGGTGAGGAGTCATCGAAGTATGGTATTGTCGATAAGGTGATCTCTCGCAGAGATTTGCCCTAGGAGGAATTAATGGCGGGAAGAAAAGGCAATTTCTCATCACTTTATTGTTCTTTTTGCGGAAAGAGCCAGGATGAGGTGCGCAAGCTTATAGCGGGTCCCACCGTTTACATCTGTGATGAGTGCATCGAACTTTGTAACGAGATTATAGCGGAAGAATATGAAAAAGAAGAAATGGGGCGGTCACGATCAAAGGTGCCGACTCCCGGAGAAATAAGGAAGTCTCTGGATGAGTACGTCGTGGGACAGGAGTTGGCAAAGAAGATCCTATCCGTGGCTGTGCACAATCATTATAAGAGAATTGATTCCAAGCCTGACCTTGACGGAGTCGAGCTTCAGAAGAGCAACATTTTGCTTATGGGTCCGACGGGATCAGGCAAAACGCTGCTTGCCCAAACTCTTGCTCGTATACTCAATGTCCCGTTTGCGATAGCTGACGCCACGACCCTCACCGAAGCCGGATACGTAGGCGAGGACGTTGAGAACATTATTCTTATGCTCCTCCAGAACGCGGATTATGATATCGCCCGTGCGTCGCGCGGCATCGTATATATCGATGAGATTGATAAGATTTCGCGTAAGACTGAGAACCCGAGCATCACCAGGGACGTTTCAGGTGAAGGAGTTCAACAGGCTCTCTTGAAAATAGTCGAAGGGACAATGGCCAACGTTCCTCCCAAAGGCGGCCGTAAACATCCGCAACAAGAATTCTTGCAGGTAGATACAACCAATATCCTGTTCATATGCGGCGGGGCCTTCGTTGGTCTGGATCGAATCATTCATCAACGATTGAATATGAAGTCCATGGGATTTAATGCCCAAATCGGCGGACCCAAGAGTGACGCGGCGGATAATATTCTCCAATTTGTGCAGCCGGAAGACCTAATTCATTACGGATTGATACCGGAATTTGTCGGCCGGCTTCCGGTAAACGCCACCCTCCATGAATTGGACGAAGATGCCCTCGTGCGCATATTGCTCGAACCGAAAAACGCACTGGTGAAACAATTCAAGAAACTATTCGGTTTCGAGCGCGTGAAACTGAGATTCACGGATGAGGCGCTTCGAGCTGTAGCATTTGAGGCGCTTCAAAGGAAGACAGGCGCCAGAGGACTTAGGTCCATATTAGAGCAGAGCATGCTCGACATAATGTATGAATTGCCGGAATACAAGAATCTTCAGGAAGTTATCGTGAATGAAGAGGTCATTCACAAGAACGCGCCGTGTATCCTCGTTTTTGAAAAAGAGGCTGAATCAGCCTCCTGATCCGGGAAGTTACCTCGTCCGTCAGTTTGGGGAATTAATCCTCCGGAATCACCAATAATAAAAAACTCGCGAGTCGAATTCGGTCCCTGGTTTAGCCGCTAAGGACCGGATTTCCTCGTCTTAAAAGCTTGAGAGGATTTTGAGATGTTCTTCACAAAGAAGGAAGATCTTCCTTCCGATATTATCGTCTCCCTGCCTTTGCTTCCGTTAAGAGATATTGTGGTATTTCCGCACATGGTTGTGCCTCTGTTTGTGGGTCGCGATCGATCTATTAGAGCGCTTGAGGCTGCCATGAAGGTCGACAAGATGATTTTTTTGGCGTCTCAGAGAAATGCGCAACAGACAACACCTCAGCAAGAGGAGATATTCACCACAGGGACTGTTGGCCAGATAATTCAGATGCTCAAACTACCGGACAATACCATAAAGGTGTTCGTGGAAGGTAGGGAACGAGGCCGCATTCTGAGATTCCTTGAAAATGATCGGTTCTTTCAGGTTGAGGTGGCCCAACTGAAGGATGATATAAAAGAGAGAGAAATAGAAATACAAGCCCTCGTACGCGGACTCAAGGCGGTATTTGAGAATTATCTAACTCACAATAAGAAGATTGCGCAGGAATTTGTGTCCTCAGTCCGAGCTATGACGGATGCGTCTCGGCTTACAGACACCATAGCCGGCCAGCTCAATCTCAAGATGGATGACAAACAGTACTTACTCGAACGTGCGTCCCTCAAGGACCGTATCGAACGACTGCTGGAACTGATGCAGAGTGAAATAGAAATCGCCGAGATTGAAAAGAAGATCCGAGAGCGCGTAAAGAAGCAGATGGAGAAGAGTCAGAAAGAGTATTACTTGAACGAGCAAATGCGCGCCATTCAAAAGGAAATGGGAGAAAAGGACGACTTCAAGAGTGAAATAGCCGATCTTGAAGAACAGGTGACCAAGAAGAACCTTCCTCCTGAAGCAGCGGCCAAAGTCCGCAAAGAGATTCGAAAACTCAAAATGATGTCGCCCATGTCCGCGGAGGCGACGGTGGTACGCAATTATGTCGATTGGTTCCTGGTTCTGCCTTGGTCCAACACTTCCCAAACAGACCTGAATATTGCCGACGCTCAACGAATTCTTGATGAGGACCATTACGGCCTGAAGGAAGTTAAGACACGCATCATAGAATACTTGGCTGTACAGAAACTCGTGGGTAAGACCAAGGGCCCCATCCTTTGCCTCGTCGGCCCTCCCGGTGTGGGGAAGACCTCTCTGGCGAAATCCGTTGCCAGGGCGACCGGCAGGGAATTCGTACGCATTTCTCTCGGGGGAGTGCGAGATGAAGCGGAAATCAGGGGCCATCGCAGGACCTATATAGGCGCGCTTCCAGGCAAAATCATTCAGAGCATGAAAAAAGTCCAGACAATTAGTCCGGTAATGCTGCTGGATGAAGTAGACAAGATGAGTATGGACTTCCGCGGCGATCCGTCGGCGGCTTTGCTGGAAGTCCTGGATCCGGAGCAAAATCACACTTTTAACGATCATTATTTGGACATAGATTATGATCTTTCTCAGGTAATGTTCATCACTACGGCAAATACCTTGCATGGCATCCCTGCGCCCCTCCAAGATCGGATGGAGATAATCCGTCTGCCTGGGTACACCGAGCTGGAAAAATTGAAAATAGCCGAACGCTTCCTCGTCTCCAAGCAGATCACAGCCAATGGGCTGGTGAATGAACAAATTGAGCTTACCAGGAAGGCGATTCTTCACATAATTCGCCGTTACACCCGAGAAGCCGGTGTTCGTGATTTGGAGAGGCAAATCTCCAAAGTGTTTCGCAAGGTAGCTCGCCAAGTGCTCAGCGGCCAAATCCCGTCGCACATGGAAATAGACAATAAACATATCGGCAAATATTTGGGAGTGCCCAAATTCCGCCATGGAGTGAAAGAAGAACAGGAAAAGGTCGGAGTGGCCACGGGATTGGCGTGGACCGAGGTGGGCGGTGAGCTGCTAATAGTTGAAGTAGCCTTGATGTCCGGTTCCGGCAAGCTGACCGTGACTGGGAAACTCGGTGAAGTAATGCAGGAATCTGCGCAAGCGGCCATGAGCTATGTTCGCTCCCGCGCGTGGGGTTTGGGGTTGAAAGGCGATTTCTACAACAAGATTGATACTCACATACATGTTCCCGAAGGAGCCACTCCTAAAGACGGTCCTTCAGCCGGCATAACCATAACTGCCGCGATCGTTTCCGCTCTCACCAAGAAGCCCTTTCCGAACGATCTTGCCATGACCGGTGAAATAACGCTGCGAGGACGAGTGCTGCCCATTGGAGGACTGAAAGAAAAACTCTTGGCCGCCAAACGAGGACTGGTTGCACGAGTTTTGATTCCGAAAGAAAACGAAAAGGACCTCAAGGAAGTGCCCAGGAGAATTAGGAAGGGCCTGGAAATAATTCCCGTAGAACATATGGACGAGGTGTTGAGAATAGTTTTCCCGGAAATGGATCAAACAGTGTTTCCCGAGGAACCGCTTCAGATGGAGACCTCTTTTCACCTCAAACAATAGGGTTGTTTAGAGAGGGGGGAACAGATGAAAGACAAAATCAAACTGGTCCAGGGTGACATCACCACTATGGATGTCGATGCTATAGTCAATGCCGCGAATAGCTCGCTTTTGGGAGGTGGTGGAGTTGACGGGGCGATCCACCGCGCTGCAGGACCTGAACTAGTGGCCGAATGCCGAGGTCTTGGCGGCTGCCCCACCGGTGACGCCAAAATTACCAAAGGCTACAGACTAAAGGCTCGGCACGTGATTCATACTGTGGGCCCGATCTATCGAGGCGGAAAATCAGGGGGGGAGCCAGCGCTTCTTGAGAGCTGCTACGTCAAGTGCTTCGAGGTGGCTCACAAGAAGAACCTCAAATCCATAGCCTTCCCTTCAATCAGTACTGGCGCTTATGGTTATCCGATAGAAAAGGCGTCCAAAATTGCGCTGAAAACTACTCTGGCCCAGCTCAAAAAATTCCCGGAAATAGAACAAGCTGTATTTGTTCTTTTCTCGAAAAAGGACTTGGAGGTTTACGAGAAGAATCTTGAGGCGTTATGAACCGGCGCAACATAGAATTGCACTCACGGCGGACAGGTCCTTAGAACTTCACTGACGCTGGTGATACCTGCTCTTATTTTCTTGATCCCAGCTGTTCGCAAAGTATCCATACCGAGTCGAACGGCTTCTCTCTTGATATCTTGGGCTGATGCACCAGCAAGCACGAGTTCCCGTATCTCATCGGTCATTGGCATCACCTCGTAAATTCCTACTCGTCCCTTGAATCCGGTACTACTGCAATGACCGCAACCTTTCGCTTCGTATGTTGGAAACTGCCATATTTCTTCTGCTTTCACTCCAAGGTGACGTAGGGCCTCAACTCGAGGCTTGACTTGGTCCTTGCACTGCGAACAAAGTCTCCTGATAAGCCGCTGGGAAACAACGCAATTCAAAGCACTGGCTATTTGGTAGGGCGGCAAACCCATTTGCAAAACCCATTCTATAGTTTGACATGTGTCCGAAGAGCGAAGGGAACCCAAAACAAGTCGGCCAACTAACGCTGTTCGTATCGCTTCCGAAGCCAACTCCGGGTCATTTAGGTCACCAATCATTATTATGTCGGGATCTGCCTCATCAACCACGAAACGGATGCTGGAAGCGAGATAGGATCTCATAGCGCTAATACGAATTTGATTGATGCCTGGCATACTGAACTCGGGAGGATCTTCAGCAGTGACAATATTGACATCGAGAGTGTTCAGCTCCGATACAGCACTGTAAAGTGTGACTGTCTTGCCTGAGCCCGCGGGACCTGTTACAAGCACCATTCCAGAGGGCTGGTGAATGGCTTCCTTGAAGTGCCTGAGGGCGGTCTCGTCGAAGCCCATTTCGGTCATGTCAAGTTCCGCGACCGAATTGTCCCGTAATCGTATGACTATCTTTTCCCCGAAGAGAGTCGGCAGTACTATGACTGAGAGATCTATATCTCGCCCCTTGCCAATTTTCAATTTGATTGAGCCATCTTGTATGACGTCGTGTTTCGCGATGTCTAATCTCGACATCACTTTGAGGCGATTCACGACTTGATTTCTTAGCCTTAAGGGTGGCTCGTAAAACTCGTAGAGTGAACCGTCAATGCGGAATCTGACACGAAAGACTTTTTCGTACGGTTCAATGTGAATATCACTAGCGCCCTTCTGTATCGCTTCATGCATCAACCAGTTGACGAGCTTTATTACCGGTTCGGCCGATTTGCCAGTGTCCTTTTCATCGAAATCTACATCGCCCCATTCTCTGATCATGCCCTCTTTTTGCCGTCCCGTATCACAATAGGTATCCAGCGCCCTGCGAATCTCTGATTCTGGAGCGATGCTTATTTCTAGGTCCAAACCTGTCATGAAGTGGATATCATCGACGGCATTGAGGTCAGTAGGATCAGCCATGGCGATTTGAAGCGTCGAATGCTGTCGCCCATATGGTATGGCCAGATATTTCTGGGCAGTGCCGACAGGAATTAATTTCAGCGCATCAAGATCCACGTCAATTTCTTCCAGGTAAATGTTGGGCAGACCAAGTTTCTGGACGAGGAATTTGACGAGATCGTCTTCGCCCATATACTTGAGTTTCACAAGTGCGCCGTACACAGTACCACCGTTCTTAAGCTGAAAATCGCGTGCTTGCTCAAGTTGGTCAGCGCCGATAGCATTTTCCCTTAGCAGCATTTCACCGAGCCTATCTTTCATGGCTTCGCCCTCCTTTTCAGGACACTGCGTAGAAAGAGCCTCGTTCAAAACTCAATGCACCATAACTCATTTGTGGCGAGACATGCTGTTTTGCAGACTGCGGTGTTTCGGGCACACAATTATGGATTCAGACCTAATCCGGTGACAGCGTCCGTAAACCTTTACTCACTCACTATGGCGCAATGAATTTTCAACCTTCTCCGCATGCAAGAACTCGCGGACTCCATTGAGCCAATAGGCGCTCTGCGGCCGTCACCATTGAATGTCGCAAAACACACGTAGCGAAAATGATATGACCAAGTCTGTTATCTACTTGGAACCGACAACAATCAAGAATTTTTCTTGACCTGATTGAACAATAAGCGTCAAACTGCGATGAGCAGGTCTAGTTTCCAACTTCTTTTTTTGACAATGACTGCGGTGCCCGCCGATTTGAGTGTCAATGACTCGGGAGGATACGGCTAATGATTGCTTCGCGTGATGATCAAAGCATCATCCTGGAGTTGATACGTAGCGCGAACACGCCGCTAACGGCGAAACAAGTGGCGCAGAATTGGCTAGGGGCCACCGGACAAGAAAAAGTGAGAATAGTTCAAATTCTACTCGAAGAACTCAGCGCCGCAGGCCGAACGTTCGAGTTTCCGCCTCAAAAAGAAGGCTTCTCGAAGCGGTTCGGGGTTGCCCCCCCGCTAGAATTCATTTGCGGGCGTATTCTCAGTCTTGTGGAGGATTCAGGTGGGCGCATTACCCAGCAGGGCGCACGTGCAGCTCTGAAGAAGTGGGAGAGGGAATATTATGATCAAGCGATTGGCAAGCTAGCCAGAGAAAAAAAACTGTTTTATCTTACTGTTCGGTACAAATTCCTCGTCTCAGAACCTCCGACTCCCTTCGATCACCTGCTCCCGCGACAGGTAACAGCATTAAGAGAAATTCTGGAACGAATCAACCGGCACCGTAAGACTGCTCTCACCATTGAAGAACTCAAGACATTTCTTAATGTATATGACCTCGTGAAGGTCTTGCCTGGAGCCGTATCTGAAAAACTGTCCGAAGATTTGTTGCGCGAATGGTACAATAATGACTTGCCCAGACGAGGAGGCCTTGCGTCCGTTCCCATACCCTGGACTTGGTCACACTACGAGTCGTGGTGCATTTCCAACAAGACAAAACCCGATCTAGGGAAATTCCAGGACTTCATGTTGCATCTCCACCGAGCCGGAAAGATCGAGTTGATTGCTCATAGCATGACGCAGAGCCTGCCGGACCGAGAGTCCGAAATAGCGTTAAAGGGTCAACACGGAGAGGTATTGTACTATTGGAAGTGGCGATGAGGGTAGAACAATGGACGAACTCAGTGAGAAGTATCGGAAACTCAACCCATTCGTCCAGAACGCGGTGGGGGAGAACGTCATTTGGGCTTCAACTGAGAATGATTTCTTCGACGTAGAATCGATCAACGAGCCTGCCTTCAAGGCATTGCTCAGTGGCATTGATTCGGTGGCGAATGACCGTCAGACCCGAGCGCTGTTTCTCGTGGGGTCGGCAGGATCGGGCAAATCTCATTTGTTCGCCAGATTGAGGCGTAAACTCCCAAACGGTCAATTCACGTTTGTCTCCAATCCGCCTACTGCGATACCCCATATTAAACGGTTTATATTGAAGAAAATTGTCTCTGGGATGATAAAGCCCGTTATGGGTGCTGATGGCCCTCTGCCGTATACGCAACTCCATCGTATGGTGTACTCGCTCTTGCACGGTTTCCTAAAAGAAAAAGGCTTGGATGTAGATCAGATCCATGAACGCTGGGAAAAACTCAGTCCGCTAAAGAGTTGCCAAAACATGGAAAAACTGGAAAACTGTTTGGCCAAAAGTCCAGAACTTGCGGCTTTGATTGACGTGGGTCATGTCCTAGTTCGCACACTCGATAAAGAGAAATTCCATTTGGCGGCTTCATGGCTATCCGGCAATCAAAACCTTAGCGAAGCTGACCTACATTGCTTGGGAGTGGCCGGTCATCTCGGGGACGACGACATCTCAGAATTCATGAAACAGTTGGGGCACTTATCTTTAGGCGCTGGGCCGATCGTACTGATTCTCGACCAACTGGACACACTCTTAAAGCCCGGTCAAATACACGAGATAGAATCTTTGATGATAGATCTCAACGACAGCAGCCACAACTGGTATGTAATTGTCAGCCTTGTGCACGAGAAGTTCGATCTCTGGATGTCAACTCTTTCGATGCCGTTCAAACACAGATTCGGCACTGTGACCCACGACTCAGTCATTTTGAACACTACAGAGTTGTCTGGACTCCGCGAGGAACAGAGACGCCAGCTCATCATGGCACGGCTTGAAGCACCACGCCTAATATCCCAGCGAAAAGACGACGGGATTGAAGACACTTACTATCCACTCTCCGAGTCAGCGATTCGGGAGCTGATGACCTCCGACATTTCGAACCCCCGGATGCTGATTCAGAAGGCCGGGCAAACTTACGTCGAAGCGGTCAGCGGATCAAAACAAGTTCGCAAGACTACGCTCTTGGACTTTATCGAGCAGCGTCTTGCCGATCTGCGGGCCGAATTGCAGTACCAGGACATAACTGTAGACACAGCATATTTGGCCGACCGGGTCGAGGAACTTTTCCGGCTTCTGTGGGATGTCAGGGCCAACTCGGCTCTTGAAGGTACTGACGGCTTGCTCCACACGGACCTGCCTAATTTTGAGGGAGTAGATAGGATTTACGCGTGCGGCGATACGACCGTTCGTGTCGTGCTGTACGACGTTCAGCAGACAAACAAGTTTCCAACGGTCCTAAAGAAAATAGTGAATGCCGCGCCGAATACGATTCTTGTTAGAGATGGCCGAATCAGCATTTCAGGAAAAGCCACAAAGGAAAAGCTGGATCTCTTTCAGAAAGACAAGAAATTCTTTCACTTGAGCCTTGATCAAATTAAGCGTCTGCACGCGCTAGGCAATTTGCTGGCGCAAATGCGAGAGGGCGAATTTGAGAACCAGGATACGGAACCCCCACCAACCCAGAGAGGCATTTACGAATGTCTGGCTCAAGATCGTGAACTTGTGGAAACAGACCTCGCTCAGACCTTCTTGGCCATGGCCGGACTGGAAAACCAGCCGGAAGAATTGGTGCCCCATGAAGATGGATCGGATTCCTTTGAACCAAATGATCCCCTTGTTAAGGGAATCGTGAGGATCATGCAGGAGGAGCGCTGGATGTCATTTGAGCGTCTGTGTGCGCATGCAGGATCAAAGGGAATCACTACTGATCCGCAACGGGTGTATCAGTATCTGAGGGCAAGACCGATATGCGAGAGCGTGCTCATCTATCCGCGGCACACTAATCTGCTGGAAGGCATCGGTATCGTTGTCTGGGATCTGGAGGAATAGTTATGCTGTCTCCAGAATTACTTACCTTTCAGATCGATTCTGAAGTTCGGAAGGCTATTCAAGACAAGGTGCTTCAGGCCCTTTTTCGAAGTGTTGCTGAATTGCCTCCCAAGAAGACCACGAAAAAAGGGACACCGAGCATTACCGTTACGCAGGCCAAGGAACGTTTAGCAATGGCACTGCCTCAATATAGCGAAGTTGTAGGCAGAGCTCTGCCCGCTGGCTGGAGAAGTCTTGGACTCACTGCTATTGAAATGGGTACCGTACTCCACGAATGGATCGAAGATTCATCCGCCTTCTTCCGTCGTGAGGGCGGAGACTGCATAAGAGAAGGACTTGCGTCCACAACTCAAGGAGAATTCTTCCAACATGTTTGGAATTGCCTTTTCAGCCGCAAGATTTTAGCGAAAGCCCAGTCGTCAGAGATGTTGCGAGATGATAATGGAGTGCAGGTGTGTGACCTTGTGATCGAGTCCCTGAAGAAATGGACAAGCCATGTATGCTCCCACCTCTGGGGTATAGAGCCGAATGCTTTCAATCCATCCGCCTTTTTTCTGGACACCGAGACTATACTTACCGCCGAACTTGAATACAAAGGAGGAAAAATTCATCTACGAGGCAAACCGGATGCAGTGTTTCTGGATCAAGACAAAGCCCAAATTCACGTATGGGAGTACAAGTTCGGCCAACAAGGCCAGATAGAATTACAAATTGCCCAAGTACTTCTCTATATGAACGTGATCGAGGTTGCAAAGGGTTGCCAATGCACAAGCGGCTTTCTCAGCATTTTCAGGCTGGCCGAAGACACCACGGTTGACCCACAGGTAGCCTTGTTCTTTGAAAGACGAAAACCTAAGGACCCATTTCATCCTGGTGTTGAGATGGCGTTCCAAGGCTACATAGGAAACGATCATGCGGTATATCAGCTCAAAGTGATGCTGACCCTTTGGTTGAGACAGAACGCACCGAAGGCGGGTGTTAACTTCATGTTTTGTGGCCCTGCTGGAACTGGGAAGACCGAACTGGCAAGACGCATGGCGGAGGCGGTAGGGACACCATTTGTTAACATACCGGCCACAGCCTTCAAGAATCTTGACGAATTAGTGCAGAAGATAGATTTGGTGGTCGAGGAGAGCGGAACAAGACCAGCACAGACAGGAACAGATTCCGGAATGCCGTTACTGCAGTATCCCGCATTGACCGTGTTTATCGATGAAGTTCACGCAATGGCTAGGAAAGCAGACGCCTATCTCAACATGCTCGAACCCAAAGAGAGACGTGCGGTGTGCAGGGACAAGGTCTGCGATTTCGGGAAAATTGTTTTCCTCGCTGCCACCACGGACAAGGGAAAGCTTCCTGCGGCTTTCTTGTCACGATTTCGCATCATTGATCTGAGACCATACACGTTGAAAGAGATAGTTGAGATCGTGAGACTCAAGTTCGAGCAGTCAGGGAAGAGCGTTTCTCCCGACGTTTGTGCAGTCCTGGCAAAAGTCGGGCGATTCGTCCCTCGGGTGTCATTGGAGCGTGCCCAACAGTTCTTGGAGTATCATGACTTCTTCCCCGAGAAATACCCCATCTCTGAGGATGGCGTTCGGGCGATCATGGAAGAATTATGGCACGTGGACATTAATGGACTAAACCCGAATGACCGAGCGTACCTTGAGGCGCTTCAGACGGGGCCGAAGGGGTTCCAGGCGTTGTCAACTATATTGTCATGCGGAAAAGACGAGATTGAAACAGAGATTGAACCGTACTTGGCGCAGCTGGGAGCGATCCGCCTCACTGGAAGGGGGCGTGAGATCACCGAGATTGGCCGGGGGATGCTGTAGTACGTCGTGCTGCTTCGGCTATAATATCTGCTGCTTGTGCAATCTATCATAAAATCCGACTCAATCTCGCGATTGAGATTCGGGGTTGCGCCTTTGATAGGAACACAGTGCGGTGTCTTGAAACAATCATTGCCTAGAACCTCATGTCACTAGCCTGAGTCGCATGTTTCAGAACGTTATGAACCGGCTGCCAATACAAGGGCCTTGGACACTCGGGCGTTTTGCTTAATCGCTAGTCCTTCGATGCCAACGCTGAGAAGAACCTGGATGTCGTCAGGGGTATCTTCAACAGCGAGAGACGGGTGCGATCCCCCCGCAGCCAAAAGCCTGCTGTGAGGAAGGATGATGATAACTCCATGATTCTTTAAATCAATTTTCTCATTAAATTTTATCAAATAATTCCCCGGCCCAAGTTTCCACCATCCGTAAGGCTCCTCAGCAGTTTTCTTTTCCGGTTTCAGCAAAGTCGTAGAGGCTTCCTGAAATTCGCTGCCGCCAAAATCCAGTGCGCCTCCGGCGTCAACTTTCCGGATTTCCTTTACAGTGAGATCCACCGAAAACGCGCCCTGCTGCTTCTTGGCGGATATCAATTCTGTAGTCAGCGCGACTATTTCTTTCCCGGTCATGAGCTGAAACATAGAGCCTCCTTCCCCGGTTGGCGCAATTTCCAATCACAGCTGAATGCGTATGGGATTCACGGAATAACGCTGTCCCGAATTTCAATTACTTCCCGTGCTGCTGCGAGAGGATCAGCGGCCGCGAAAATTGTCGATCCGACGATCGCCGCGGATCTCGGACCGACAATGTTGGCCCATTCCCTAAACTGGTCCTTCAAGCCTCGGCCAAGTCGGTCTTGCCGCCCGAATCCAGGACACCAGATCGGCCGTTGAGTAATAGACCTGTAGCGCCGCAGGTCGTCCGGCCGGGTGGCCGGGCCGATGTATCCGTCCACTTCCAATGCCTCGCCTAAAAGCAGAATGGCTTCAGTGACATCGCTGCAAGACGCCGCGTCAGATAATGGAAGACTCAAGCCGGTTTCAGCAGCGGATCGCGTAACATCTTCGCGGTCCACCGGCCTGGAGAAGAACAGACTTGCTCCCGCATGGCTCATTAGCGGCAGAAGCAGAACCCCAATCCCGGCTAATCGCGCGGCTTCTATCGCCTCCGCGACAGAAGCGGGACCGGGAAAACCGTGAACCGTTACGTGCGTTGCTCCGGCATTCACTATTGCCTTAATGATCTTGGCATTGGTCCCATCCCATGATTGCTTTCCACGGAACCCGATGTCCGCTATCTTCAGATCAACCAAAATAGGTTTGTCTTCGACCATATCCCGCACGCGGCGTATAATATCCGATCCAGCTTCAAGCACCGTTGCGGCGGCCACCTTCACGCCATCCAAGACGCCGCCGACTTGCTTGACCAACGAAATCACTTCCTCGGCAGAAGGCACATCAGCCGCCAATATGACCGCATATTCACGCATATGATTCCCTCTAGCTCTATTAATTGGAATTCTCGTCCTGGTCCATGCCTAATTTTACCAGTCGATAACGCAGAGAGCGAAAAGAAATTCCCAAAAGCCTGGCGGCTCGAGATCGGTGCCCTCCAGTGATCCCAAGCGCTCGATTTATCAGATCGCGTTCAACATTATCCAGGGTGCGATTCAAGTCTATTCCATCATGTGGAATTTCCTTTTCAGTTAATGGGCTCGTCGTGTCTTGTGTTCCTTCAATGAGCTTAGGAGGAAGGTTCTCCGCAGTAAGCTGGTCTGATTGTTCAAGAGTTACACAGCGTTCGATGATATTCTCCAGCTCTCTGACATTTCCCGGATAATGATAATTGCACAGCACTCTCATTACCAGCGACGAGACCTTTCCTATATTCTTCCCTTGTTCCGCGGCAAATTTTTTGAGAAAATGATCCATCAACAGAGGAATATCTTCTTCCCTTTCCCTCAAAGGAGGCAGCCGAATCCGGATGACGTTGAGACGATAGTATAAATCTTCCCGGAAGTTGCCCTCCTCCATTTCTTTTTCAAGTTTCTTGTTGGTAGCGGCTATTATTCTGACGTCTATTTTTTTCTCGTCAGTGCCTCCGACCCGCCGACTTCCCCGATCTTGTAGAAATCTGAGTAATTTTGCCTGAATAGCCAAGCTGATATCACCAACCTCGTCCAGAAAAAGAGTTCCTGTATGCGCCGCTTCGACCAATCCCTGCTTGTTGGCTACAGCGCCTGTGAACGAACCTTTCACATGACCGAACATTTCAGATTCCAGGAGATTCTCAGGAATCGCTGTGCAGTTAACTGTTACAAATGGTCTGTCAGCTCTGCCGGAGCCTCTGTGGATGGCTCTAGCCACTAACTCCTTGCCGGTCCCGGATTCGCCGATAACAAGAACGCTGGCTTTGGATGGAGCAATTCTAGAGATAAGATCAAATACTTCCTCCATTTGGGGTGATTTTCCGATAATCTCTCCCAACCGATGCTGTTCATCGATACTCCTCCGGAGTTCGACATTTTCCCTGCGGAGCCGTCGCGCCTCAAGGGCATTACGGATGATGATTCGCAAATCTTCAATCTGAAACGGCTTGGATAAATAGTCATAAGCCCCTTCTCTGACCGCCCGGATGGCGTCATCAGCAGAAGCGTACGCCGTAATGGCTATGATAGGAATCGACGCATCCAAAGCATGGATCTCTCGAATGAGATCCAAACCACTCATACCCGGCATTTTCACATCGGTTAGTATTAGATCCGGTTCGAGTTGTCGGTATATCTTAAGACCTTCTTCACCTGAGGCAGCGGTAGCAACTTGGTAACCTTCTTGAGCCAGTAGGATCTCCAGAAACTCTCTCATACTCGGTTCATCGTCTACTACGAGGAGCCGATCAGTCATTGGGTTGTTCTCCCTTCAGGGCATTGGCCTCCGGACTTGCAAGTGGAAGTCTCACTGTGAACATGGAGCCCATACCGGGGACACTATCGGCTTCGATGTGTCCGTTGTGTGAGCGGACTACATTCAAGACCATTGACAATCCTAACCCGGCGCCTTTCTCTTTTGTGGTGGTAAAAGGTTCGAAAATGCGGTCTTTGATCTCAACAGGTATCCCACAGCCAGAATCTTGAACCCTGATGACTGCCTGACTCGCCGTCTGCTCAGTTTCGAGGATCACGCGAATCACTCCTCCATCCTCAGTAGCATCCAGGGCATTGGTGAATAGATTCCATAGGGCTTGTTTCAATCGAGCGGGCTCGCCTTCGACTTCTACACCTTTATTTATGAGCGTTTCGAGCGAGATCTGTCGACCTACTCTCGGTTCTCGGGCGAACAGCTCCACCGTCTCCTCTAGCAGATCGGTTAGCATCACTCGAACTTTATTCGGCTGCTGCTTGGAAATAGTTGCAAGAAAATCTCCCAATAGTGTATTAAGCCGATCAGTCTCGCGTATCACTATGCCGAGAAGGCGCTTCTCATTATCTGTCGAAGGCGAATACTGAGTGAGCAACTCAGTTGCAGCCCTAAGGGCAGCCATAGGGTTTCTGACTTCATGAGCCATTCCGGCTGCGATACGTACAAACGCAGCCTGCTTTTCACTTATTTTGACCCGCTCCTCCATTTTTCTGAGTAGTGTCACATCGTAAAAAACCACCAACTTGCCTCTCGGCTGCCCGTCGCTGCCCTTCAATTCCGTCACCGTAAGCTCGATTTGGCTCTGCTCACCCTTAATTTCTTTCACTGTCACATACGTTTTCTTGCCAGCGGCTCCCTGGGACAATCCGGTTTCGATGACAGGAAAGATCAAATGCAAGGGTGTACTGACCAATTCCGGCAAAGAGACGGCCAATAAGTCCGCTCCAGCCGCATTAATAAATGTGACTCGGTCGGTTTCGTCTGTAGTTATGATGCCGCTCGGAATGGAGCGGACAATACTGGTGTGCAGGTCAGACAGTTTCTCATAATCGCTCTCTTTCAAGGTCAGAACAAATTTCGTTTTTCGAAGCTGCTCGGCCACACTTGCCGCCAGGAGGGCGACAACATAGAAAACAGTGAAATGAACAATCAATATCCATAGGACGTACCCCGGTGTCTGCATGCTCCAGGGACTTACCCATGGCCATTTGCTAGCCGGTATTAATCCGTGAAATTGGAAAGCGACAAGCATTCCAAACAGAACTGCCGCAATGGAAGCAATGGCTAGCGCGCCGCGCCTGAAGTGAAAAGTGCCGGCTGCAATGATCGGGAAGATATAAATCAACGTGAAAACGCTGGAAGCTCCACCGGTGAAGTAAATCACTATGGTTGTGTAGACGACATCTACCAGCACCTGCAAAAAGGAGAAAACGCGGAGTTCCGGAAGCAAAGGAAGGGAGATGGCATAAATAATACTCAGCAGAAAAGTGGCTATAATAAGGACATAAAGAGGAACAGCGGCGGCGACGGTAAAGGTGTGAGATTCTCGAAACTGAAAAAATATGGTGACGCCCAGCAAAATAGTGGTCACTATGATTCTGAGCAATACCATCCGCTGGACACGCCGTCTGAATTCCGGCCCGTCGGGGGAACCTTGCGGGACAAGGTTAGTTATGGGCGAGAGCCAGTCCAAGTGGGTCCCTCCCCCCATAAAAATGCGCCGAACGGCGGAAAGAACTACCATAAGCTGTGGGCTGGATATACCTTCTCATTTGTGGCGGACGGTTATCATCCACTCGACCAACCTTACGCTTGGCTTAACTCCAGCGGATCGGCTTCCCTCGTTCATCCCTCACGATGGTTTTAACAAAAATCACCTTTCGAGGGCATTTGTACCTGGAAAGATGTTCTCTGCAGAAGCGCATGATATCCCTATCTTCAGGCTTAGAACCTCTGTCGGGAACTACCAAAGCCTCAATTACTTGGCCACGCATTAAGTCCTGAACGCCAATTAGGGCCACATCCGCCACAAGGGGATGGCGAATCAAAATTTCTTCCACCTCCTGACAATAAACATTAAAACCCGAGGTTATAATTAGATCTTTCTTCAGACCGGTCAGAGTCAAATAACCCTGATCGTCAAGATGACCAATGTCGCCAGTATAGAGCCATCCATTCCGTATGACGGTCGCTGTTTCGGTAGACCTGCCGAGATAACCGAGCATGACGTTCGGGCCTTTCACTACCGCCTCACCCTCTAGTCCTGGAGCTAGAGGCTGTCCATGGTCGTCATGAATCTCGATAGTAACATCCGGAATTGGCTTACCTACCGTCGGAGGCTTGTTCGGAATATTGATATTGTTCCATGAAACGACCGGAGAAGCCTCCGTCAGCCCGTATCCCTGATATACGTCTATTTTGTACCGCTCGCAAAACTTCTCGTAAATTTCCATGGAAAGAGGAGCGCCGCCACTTATAGCTATATCCCATGAGGACAGATCAAGGTCTTTACATGAGGGATGGTAGAGCAAACCATAGAGCACCATGGGCACAACGCCGGCGAAAGTGACTCTGGCCTTTTGTAGCCACGGAACCAGCTTGGGAAAATCAACACGATCAACGAGATAGATCGTCCCGCCCGCCTTTAAAGGGTTAAGAAAATTCACCGCAGCGCCAAACGCATGATACATTGGAATCAAGGCAAGACTGTGGGTCTCAGGACCCCGACTACATACATCCCAGAGCAAATTGGCCTGAGTCCCCAGGTTGTTATGGCTCAAGGTGGCCCCGAGCGCCCGGCCCAGAAGGCCTGCGGTAAAAATCACCGTAGCGGGATCGTCGGCTTTAAGATCCGCTGCGGTGAAGGCGTCGGAATTATCCTTTAGCGCATCTCCAAAAGAAACAGCGCCATTGGTCGAATCCGTACTGATAATGACTTTAAGATAATTCGACCGGTCCTTCAGGTTTTCAATCTTAGTGACCTGATCGCCAGTACACACCACAACGCTAGGCTTCGCATCGACGAAATAGTGGCTCAGTTCGTAAGGCGTGGACAGCGGATTCAGGGTTACCGCTATAGCTCCGAGTCTGACGGCAGCCAAGTAGCTGATTACAAACTCCGGTATGTTAGGCATAATTATAGCTACTCGATCGCCTTTATTCACGCCGAATCGGACGAGAGCATTGGAAATCCTGTTGATCGAATGCAGCAACTCTGCATAGGAAATGATTTGCTCGCCAAAAACAAGCGCAGGATGGTCAGGGATATCCGCTGCAAAACGATCAACCATCTCACTAAGATTCATAAAGAACTCCAACGCTGAAGTATGTACACCGCCGGCAGATTACCACGCGTTTGGCTCAAATTCAAGATTTCAAGCCGTTATCGGATTCTTGAGCGCCGAATAGAAACGATTCTCATCCGCCGATCCCAACCTTGCGGATGGGCTTAGGCGCAGGCATGACGGGGTGTTCAGTGACAAGATGCCACTGTGGCCGAATGATTTTGTGAGTCACATGACGAGGAGTGAACGCCGGACTTGTTATCGACACGGGCCTTAATTCGGGAAGCCAAACTTCTCGGATTCCGGGCCTGCATGATGGACGAGGATAGCACTCGACGCACGGCCCAGCGCCTAACGCGCACCCGACCGGCTTTTCAGAAACTACTACGGGCAGCCTCCTCTTGACGGGAAACGGCGCCGGATACGTTTGAACTACCGGTCTCGAAATTGGAATAGTCTGCGTGGCAACACACGGAACCATTTTTTGCTGGTAAATCATGCACGCGCCCGGGTGTGGTTTAATGAAGAGGGTGTACTGTCCGGTTTGAGCGAGCACGTCCTCCCCCATAGCTTTTGCTGAATGGGGCGACAACATGAAAGGAAGGATCAGGAAGAAAAACAAACTCAAATTGCGCAACATTGCATACCTCCGATAGTCTATTAAATTATAGCATGTTATCATAAATTAATCAATCAATTTATACATACCCGAATCGAAAACTGAATTGCTGTTGCAAACGGTAAACAAGCTGTGATACCGTAATGTCATGTCAAATTCGACGATCTGCATTTCAGGACGGTGAGATTCTAATTGGCAGGTGCTACAATGGGCTTCATAAAGAGAGCCATCAGCGTCATGCTGGTTTCGACGGTAATTCTGGCGCCCTCTGGGATAGCATGGGCACAACAGGTCTGGACCAAATGTCATATAACCTGCCGATGCCTGCAAGACAACTCCGTTGCCAATTTTTCATTCGTCATTCCAGTTGATCGTTCTCCGGATATTGGTTTTGAAGCTGATCGGGCCTGCAAGAGCTATGGTGAGAGGATATGTCCGGACGGATGCAACAGCTTGAAATTCGCATACACTTATCAAGTTACCAGCCCTTGAGGGGCCTCGCCAAAGAGCAGTTTTCGACACGGTCAACGCAAACTAAGGGTTTCAGCGGTCTTCGCTTTTTTCAGCAGGCTTAAGTACCTAGAATAATCAAGCTTCTTGAAAGCCTCCAGGGCGGCTTTATAGGACTCTGTGGCCAGGCCCTTTTGCCCAATCTTTTCATAGACTCGGGCCTTGTCCGCAAGAATGGACGCGGATGATTGGTCATAATAGCTGAGCGCCTGCGCATTTTTTTCGGCTCTGTCGTAAAGCCTGCCGATAACGTAGAGAGCAAGCGTTTCTGCCCGATCGTCTCCTTTGCTTCTAGCCCGCCAAAGGGCTTGATATGCTCCCATGGCGGCTGCCGGATCCATCCTCATTTCCCCGGCTATTTTGCGGATTCTTGACTCGAGCGCTCTTCTTGCCGACAAGCCTTCATGTCCGTCGAACAATACTAAAGCGCGTGTCAAATCCGCAAGCGCGCCTGCTGAATTGCCAAGGTTTTCTCTGATCAGACCTCTTTGTTCGTACAGTTTTTCGAGCCCCTTATTCAATCCCATTTTCTCTCTGTAAGCTGTTGACGCCATCAGGCTATGCAGAGCTTGATCATATTGTTTATGCCCCATATATAACTCAGCTAATTTTTCCAAGATGATTATCATGTTCACTTCGTCATTAGCGTCCTTATATTTCTTTAGTTTCACAAGATTCTCTTTGACCCTGCGATCCCAGGATGCCTGCTTTGCGCCTCGCCTCACCCTTGCCTCTCCTGAAGGCTTTTCCTGTTCTGCGTGCGTTCTCCTCCGCTCTTCTTCTTTACTAATAACCTGTTCGCCTCCAACCTTTGTTTCAATGGGAACAGGCTTGCCCCCAGCTCCGGCTCGATTTTTGGCGGCCATTATTTTGAGTGGAGTAGTCTCTTCCTTCCTTTTGGTCTGCGGCCCAGTCGCGGAATGCGTTTCAGCCGGATTCTCTGACGCAATTCTAACCTTGGACGAATCTGTCCTCATATTTGATTCCTGAGAGAAGGCTTTGACCGTCCGGTTGGTTTTCTCGAGCGCAGGAGGAACAGGAGTTTTGCCTGGATCCTTGATTTCCTCTCGTGCGACTACTTGCTCCGGTGGCCGGCGAGGTTGCCCCGTGCTTTGCCTATGGGAAACAGTGTTTTGACGATCCGTAGGAATTCCTTGACCACGGGCCAAAGTGTCATTAGCGCCGGAGGCTGTTCGCTTAGCTGTGCTGCGGACTTTTCCGGATGCAAGATCACTGACAGCCTGAACTAGCTGGCTATCCCCTCGAGTCCCTGCCTGTTCTTTGGCCAAAGAGTAGATTTCGAACGCCTTGTCATTTTGACCTGCGCCTTTTTTCACTGCAGCGATTTCCAGCAGCGTTAAGATGATCGCATCCGAGGCCTTGGCCCGTCGAAAAATTCGGAGGGCCTCCTGGAGCTTCGTTTCAGCCGTGACGTAGTCTCCTAATTTGAGATATGTCCTGCCAAGCTCGAGAGAATTCCATGCCACTGCGGCCGAATTTCGACTCCTCCTTTCAAGTTGCAGCGCGTCTTCAAATCTGATCAAAGCTTTCCTCGGATCGGCTTTCTCCAGAAACTGGAGTCCCTGATTGTAAATCTCCGCAGAAGCCGGCGAAAACTCCTCTAACATCTTTGATCGGCACAGTCTGTTGAGCGAGTCAATCGGGTCTAAAGCTCCCCCGTTCGATTGAGTGGCGCCTTTTCCCGGGGCCGGTCTAGCGCGCAATATGTGCCGGGACTCTAAAGATTTATTTTCATGAACCGACTTCCCTTGAGCATCCGGCGTACCCGACATTGGGTCCCGGAACTCACAAATATTGCCTTTCGGTGGTCCGGGTTTTTGTATGTTTTCTTCTAGTTGGGCGATTTTCTTTTCTATCAAGTCTGCGGTTGCGGAATCCTTCGTCAAGCCGACGGACAATTGATACATTTTGGCTGCTTTCTCATGCTCTCCCAATTGCTCCAAGGATTCTGCCATAAAAAGAAAAGCTCTGTGATCAAGCGGCCGAAAAGATAGAGCGGCTTTCAAATGTCTTACCGCTTCTTTATGATCGCCTTTTCTAGCATAAGCTATGCCAAGATTGGTTTGTATTTTTGATTTCAATTCAGTGGATTTGAGCGCTTCCGTGAGATCTTCAATCGCCTTATCGTACGAATTTTTCTGTAAATAGATGACCCCCCGGTTATTTAAGGCATTTGCATAGTCCGGTTTCAGCTCTAGCGCTTTCGTATAATCGGCCAGGGCTTTTTCCAGGTTACCTGCCATTTTGTACGCAACGCCCCGGTCGTTATAGATGTGGAACTCCTCCGGCTTTGCACTGATAGCTTGTGAAAACAGCCTTATGGCTTTCTGAGTATCCCCGGCTGCGAGAGCTTCCAAACCCTGGCTATAAGTATCGGCGCGCGCTAAGTCATATTCAGCAATCAACCAGGTCCCGACAATGAAGAATATCAAAAGCATCGGTACGCGCTTCATACTGGGTTCCCCAAAATTCCAGGCGCCTACAATCCCCGCTTACGCGGATTGTCATTCAGCAATTCTGTTGGGCAGTATGGCGCCTGCGCAATCCTATCCATAAATCAGATTTCAACGTGGTTTCTTCAGCTTCAAACCGAATTGGCCGAGGAAATCGCTGAAAGATAACGCCATTTCATCAAGAGCTGATGGGATCTTGTCCGAGTATGTGGCTTTATAGAATGAACTCCACCCGTCAGCGCGACTATGTCTTGCGGTCTTGTAATGAGTTTGATTTGACGATTTCCGATCGTATCGATCATATCCGGCTGCTAGAGTCGTTCCGGTCCCTATGACAAGAGAGAAGGCAATTGTGACCAAAGCCCGAAAATATTTCATGATCATTTCCATTCGTCCGGATAAACGCGCGAAATAAAGTATATCATAGCATAACTCATAACAAATGAGAAGTATTGTCCCGATTATCTCAAACCGATAGCGACAATTGACTTATCGGATTGAAATACAACAGCCAATAGCACATGCTGACGTGGTCCTCAGACATCCCGTTAAACAACATATTAGAGCGGGGACTGGAGAGGAGTTGCACAAAATGACTTCGTGACACATTGTTATAATTGAACGCGTTTCCGTTTGTCCGCGCCGAAAACTGAGGAGGATGTGGTGAAAAGTATAAGAGAAATTGTGAAAGACAGGCGCATGCTTCCACTCATCGAGTGGGACCTCCATCCATTCGAGGCCGTGGCGAGGTATTTGGAATGGGGGAGCAATTGGTCGAGAGGTCTGGATCACGCGAAAGCATGCAATGAGGAATGTGTCTACTTCAAGATCAATGCGATCGAAAAACCGGCGAAGCTGCTGATGGTCAGACAGAGTCATAAAAATTATGAGATTATCTCGGAGGTGGAGGCGCCGCAGGAATTGATTGATGATTCGGTGAAACAGTTCGCGTGCCGAAATGCCGCCTGTGGAATTTCAGAAGAGCTGAAGAGATGGCTTAGATCAGAGGTGGAACAAGCAGCGTGAGAGTCACATCGTACATAAAAGAAACATGAACTATTGACCGTAATCCCTATTACTATGATAAAGTCATTTTAGGGATCCGACCTTATAAGGTTATTTAAAAGGAGCATGATAATGAGACAAGAAGTTCAGGCAGCTTTGGACATAGTTCGTCCCCAACTTCAGGCTGACGGAGGGGACGCTGAACTGGTGGATGTGACAGATGAGGGAGTCGTAAAGCTACGATTAACCGGAGCATGCGGCGGCTGCCCCATGAGCCAGATGACGCTCAAAATGGGGATTGAGAGAATTCTGAAGGAGAAAGTCCCTTCCGTGAAGAGTGTGGAAGCTGTCAGCTGAGCAGTGCCAAGCGTTTCACGCTCTCTAATCTGTGGCGTCCTGAAGAAGCTTAATTTCCTTGGGCCTCAATTATTTTGGGCGCTAGTGTGGAGACAGACTCTATATGGATTCCGGTAAAGCAAAATGCTTTTGCCGGATATTGTTCTTTTAGAGCGATCCAATAGGGGCTTTCCGGAGCTTTCACGGCCTGGAGCTTTACCGAGCCCCCGATCTTGACGCCACTCCTCATTCCGAGTAAGCTGATCTAAGAGAACCCCCGCCAGGCCGTGGTTCCAATCATGTCGAAATTCGAGGAGCGATCGCAAATGGCCTACAGCATTGTTGCAGAGGAGTGCAAAGGTTGCCAGACATGCGCCCGAGCGTGTCCCACAAGGGCTTCCACGGGCGAGAAGAAGCAACCGCATAGCATTGATGTTAGCAGATGCATTGAATGCGGAGTCTGCGGAAGAGGCTGCCCTTATGGCGCCATTCGGGACGCCCAAGGAAACAAGCCGCCAAGGATCAAGAAGTCCGAGTGGCCAAAACCCTATTTTTGGAAAGAAGACTGCGTAGGGTGTGAGATCTGTGTTGCCGTTTGTCCGTTCCAGGCCATTGGAATGGGCGAAATCGACGGCGAAGCTATAGCAGGTCTGTACGATGCCAAAGCCTGTGTCGGATGTGGACTATGCGAGCAAGCCTGCCCAGTGCATGCTACCCAGCTCGTTTGGCCGACGCCTATCCGGAAATCCGCATAACTAGCAAACAGCGAGGGGACCTTCACTTGCGTGGGGTTCCCCTCGAAATCCTTAGCCCCCAGTAATCAATCCTCGCCGGCTTTCATAGCCCGGTTAAAGGCCCATCTTTCGAGCTTCTTTATCTCTTCCTTCATAGTGGTCGAAAGCGGCACCAGACTCTCCAAGGCAATGTACAGATCGTTCTGAGTCATTTCGCGTTGCTCGCTAAACGCCCTAAATAGAGCGCCTATCACTCCCTGCTCGATTTCCGCTCCATTGAATCCTTCCGTGATCTTGACCAGCGGCGTGTAGTCGAACTTGTTGAGGGCCTGATTCCGTCTTGCCAAATGGATGCGTATTATTTCCATTCGTTCGTGTTCCTTGGGTAATTCCACATAAAACAATTCGTCGAATCGCCCTTTTCTTAAAATTTCCGGCGGTAACAGCTCGATATTGTTTGCCGTCGCGCCTATGAAAACCGGATGGGTTTTCTCCTGCATCCACGTGAGAAAGCTGGCCAGGATTCTGGAAGCCGCTCCCCCTAAGGTTTTTTGGCCGGCATTGGCAATACCTGCTTCAATTTCATCAATCCATAACACGCATGGCGAAGCGGCTTCAGCGGTTTTAACCACCTTGCGCCAGCATTCCTCGGGGGTACCGTAGATACCGTCATATAGGCGGCCCATATCGAGGCGTAACAGAGGCATATGCCAGAAAGCGGAGATCGCTTTGACGCAAAGGCTTTTGCCGCATCCACTGATACCCATCATCAGCACGCCTTTGGGAAAGCTCAAGCCATATTCTCGTGCCCTTTTAGAGAATATGCCTTTTCGCATCATCAGCCATTTTTTCAGATTGCCGAAGCCGCCAAGATCTTCAAAGGACATGGGTTGAGTAAAGAGTTCGAGCAGGCCGCTCTTCTTGACGATCTGTCTCTTTTCTTCAAATAAGACATCGATTTCGCGTGGAGTGATCGACTGTTTTCCTGATATTGTTTTGCGAAAGGCTTGAATAATCTGTTGCGCGGAAAGACCTGCCCCTCCCTTTATGAATTGGTCCCTCGTCTCCTCGTCTAATGACGCCTGGAGGGAGTCTCTGAATTTCTCTTTGGCAATTACCTGTTGTAGCATTCTTTCGATTTCATCAACATTGGGGAACGGAACGTCAACTAGGACGATATCAGCCGCGATTTCAGTCGGAACTTCGGTGATAGGCGAAACCATGAATATAGTCTTGTATCCATTGTCAATTCTCTTGGCAGTATCCTTAAGCTTTCTCATAACCGGAGGATTATCCTTCATGAAAACATGGATGTCATTGATGAGCAAAAAGGCTGTCTCTTGAAGGTTCATGAACCAGTCCAAGGCGTCCATAATGGGTAAATTCGGCATTATGATTTCTTCGTCCGCCGCCACCCCGTTTGTGCAAGACCAGACATACGTTCTAAACGGCGGCTTCAACGCTAAACCAAGAGCTTTGATCTCCGCCTCGACCCTCCGATCTTCCTCGGAAACCAGGTAGACCAGGGACGTCTTTGCAACAATCAAATCTTTCAGGTTATTACGCAATCCTTTGGGCTGCTCTTTATCTGTGGTTCGGTCTTCTCTTGGAGAAACATCAAATGCCGCGGGCTGTTGACCAATCATTTTTGACGACTCCCCTTAACTCGGCAGAACTTCAATTGTTTACGTGTACCAACGATTTTCGGTAAGCCTCAAAATTCTTTCGCGGCTCGACCGAAGATCGCTTGGATCATCCATGCGCCAAGAAATTCTCATGTTGTCCTGAGATTTCCGAAGCAATTTCCGCAGCAGTCATGATTCGGACCAGCGGATACAGAATAAGATTCGAATAAGATTGCAATGTCATCTCATGTATTTCCGGTCTATGACAGGCGCACGCATCCGAAACCATTACTGCCCGAAAGTCGTTTTGAATCGCATCCATGATGGTGAGCAACACACACACATTTGTCACTACGCCGCACACTACCACCGTATGAATTTTCCAGGTACGCAACGTCTGATCTAAATCGGTTTTGTGGAATGAACTCATTCGCCGCTTGGCAAGGAACAGGTCAGTGGGCTGCATTTCAAGCTCATCTATTGGCTGATCGCCACCTGTTCCTCTAATCGCATGAGGCGGCATGCGCCCCCCGAAAATGAAATCACCCTCCATAAAACTGTCGCACGCAAACACGACTCTCTCGCCGTGGAGACGAAAAGCCCGTGTTAAGGCCAGTATATTCGGGATTATCTTGGTCGCCTCCCGATCCAATAATCCGTGACGCTGGGTATTAACGTTGTCTTTGATCATATCGACTACTACAAGAGCGTAACCGCTCATTGTCGCCTCCCAAATTGCACGATCAAGAACTTGTGATTTGCTCCGAAAGCCGCCGAAAATCGAATCACTTGGCGCCTTCAGTGGACCACGGCTTGATGATCAACTTTTCCCCTTCTTTCAAAATATTTAATGGGTCCCACCATTTCTTCTGTGGCTCAGGTTTTGTGGTTACTTTTTCAGATCCCTTTGCCTGCTCGGTTGACGCTTTTTCGGGTCCTTTATATTTTGCAGGAATGGCCGGTTCATTGGGCTTTTCCGCCTTTTTGTCCTGATCTTGCGCCTTTTGGGGAGCAAACAGCACCTTGCCCCAACTGTGGGTCTTCGGTTCGTATGAGTAAACGCTTATATGGTCGCCTTCACGACATTTTACCCACCATTCGTCAAATTCCGGCCTGTACTCAACATCCATTATTTTTCCAGTTGTGGGGACTTCGAAAACCGTGATTCTTTCTTTTTTTCTCACCTGCGCTAAGCCTGAATCGCAGGCCAATGAAAAAATCAGAAGGATTGAAAGGCTTGCCAGGAAGAGTTTGCCCATAACTTCTCTCAAATTATTCTACCAATGATTAGCAACAAGGACTAGTCTACCACTTATCTCCGGATCGAGTAAATCGGATCGTTTGGGAGAACAGCGGCATAACATCCGGCTGCGTGAAAAGCCCTTGTTTTTCCGGCGAAATTTCCTTCAAAACTTCGCCGGGGTGAAACTAAATTTTCAGACTGGAGAATTCAGTTGTCCCAGAAAAGCATTCTGTGGACAACTGACTGGAATGTTGGGAGGGCTTCGGAACGCCCTAATAATGTGAAATCAGGAACCCTGTTTTTCAGGTCTCTCTTTGCAAACCAAATCTTTTAAAGCGTCGGATGACCAAACCGCGAGCGGACCGCAGGCTCCACGAGCATCAATTCGGCACCTGTAGCCGGTCCGGGTCACACCCTGATTCTCCAATGCCTCCCAGCTATTCTTGAAGTAACAACACTCATCATTAAAGCACACGTAGTGAATCTCTCCGCCCCAAGTCGAATCGAGGGGCGTTTCAATGGGTTGCATATCAGCTCCACAATGCGGACATGTGGGATCCGTTGCCATCGTTCAACCTCCTGTTGCCTATCACGACGCCGAGCTGGCGCCATCGGCTCGTCACCGGCGGCAACTGTGATCAAGTACTTGATTGACCCCAAATTCTTAGCGTGAGATAATTCACATTTTGAGAATTCGTTCCAGCCAAGGGTCTACTAAATATACGCTACACCTTCCTGTTTACTAACGCAAGAGGGCGAGTCATGCTGTTGGAGCCTCTTATTGTTAATGTGAGCAAATGAACATAATTGCTAAAGTGCGAACATCTCTGACTGGACGTAGAGGCGCACATGGTTAACGACCGCTTAGATACTATTTCATCGAGCCCTCGGGACGTGGGTCAGGACTTCATCGAACGAATGGTTCTGCGCAGCATGAATGAGGGGGTGATTACGCTTGAGTGTGACGGCAGTATCCATACAGTGAATCCTGCAGCCCAGCGGATTCTTGGTCTCGAGGAAAGCGACGTCAGGGGCAAGCATTTTGAAACGGTATTTTCCGACGATCCAGTGAATGAAGATTTCACAAAGATTATTAGAGAGGCTATTCAAAATAATTATCAAAACGAGCGCAAAGAAGCCGGATTCAAGAGGAATGACGGTCAGATAATCGATTTATCGGTCACCTCGTCTTTTGTGCAAGTCGATGAATGCCTTCCCGCCATCGAAAGCGCCGTTGTTGTGTTTCGTGATATTACGGCATTCAAGTCTCTCGAACGCATGAAGAAAAGGGCCGTAAACCACCTGTCCCATGAGCTGAAAACCCCGATCGCTATCATTCAAGCTTCTGTGGAAAATCTCAATGAAACCGACCTAACCCTTGAAAAATATGCAAAGAATATCCAGAGGATACAGCGCAATCTTGACAGATTGGCCAATATCCAAGAGATCGTCGAAGAAATTCTTAATCCGCCTCCTTTTCAACCAAAGCGCTTTCCAGTGAAGCGATTCATCGAAGAAATTTTGGACAAAATACGGGGTCGGGCGGCTCACAGATCGGTGGCCCTGATTTCACATTTGGATTCAGTGGATACAGCGATCGTTGATCCGCGCATTCTTGAGATAGTCCTAGAAACGCTCGTCAAGAACGCTATCGAGAACACGCCGGATGGAGGTAAAATAATCATTTCGCTCAAAGTGACTGATTCAGGCTTGTTGCTGCAGGTACAGGACAATGGTATTGGAATAGCGGTTCAGGATCAGGAATTCATTTTCGAAGGCTTTCATCATACGCAGCCGACCGATGAGTATTCCAGCAAAAAGCCCTTTGACTTTAATGCAGGCGGTAAGGGACTGGAGCTATTAAGGTTAAAAGCGCTTGCCGAGTCGGATTATTTTGATATCCGATTTGAAACTGCCCACTGTAAGCATATTTCCAGCGCATCAGATCATTGCTCCGGGTCTATTTCCTCATGCCCACACGTGAAAACTAATGCCCAATGCCCAAAAGGCCATGGCACGACCTTCTCTGTTCTATTTCGTTAGCTTCCGCAGTTGTGTGATCTAGCATATTGTACGGGTTTGGTGAGCGGATGCCTATACCTAATTTAAGGAAGTGACAATGGATGAGAGTTTGCGAAATAAATTGAACCGCATGTTTTCGCCCCGTTCCGTTGTGGTGATAGGAGCCGGCGCTACGCCTGATAGAGTCGGGCACGCCATAATGGATAGCCTCATTACCGGGGGCTTTCCCGGCAAGATATATCCGATTCACCTGCGGCACGAGCAGATATTCGGTCTTCCCGTGTATAAACGGCTTGAAGACCTTCCGGAAGTCCCGGAATTGGCGGTTGTGGCTTTGAACCAATACTCAACAGTCGAGACTACGGCAAAGTTACGGGAACTTGGGGTCGCAGGCGCGAGTGTTATTGCCGGCGGCTATGCTGAGATGGGGTCTGATGGGTCGGAGTTACAGAAAAAACTTCGAGAAGCCGCAGGAGACATGCCAATCGTAGGGCCAAACACTTTAGGTTTTCTGAATGCTCACGCTCGTCTTAATGTGACTTTTTATCCGCGAGTCTTACATCCCGGAAATGTATCCTTTCTAAGTCAAAGTGGCGGAATAGGGCTCGGGATCAAGGGACGCTCCGATGACGAGGGTCTCGGTATTGCAAAGTGGATCGGGGTGGGGAATCGCGTTAATCTTGAGTTTGAAATCCTCCTCGACTATCTCAAAGATGATCCTCAAACCCAAGTCATAGGCATATTTATGGAGGGTAGCGCCAATCCGAGGGCATTCTTAAAACAAATCGCGGAACTTACATCGACAAAACCTGTGGTGGTCTATAAAGGAGGACGAGGGGAGGATGCCGACAGGGTAACTGTGACTCATACCGGCGCAGCGGCGGGCGCAAGCCGAATTTGGGAGGGAGTTCTGCGGCAAGCCGGGGCCGAACTTGTGAATTCCATTTCTGAAATGGTGTCCGTATGCAAAGCTCTTTCAGTTGCCAAGCCTCCGAAAGGGAAAAGACTGGGGATATTCACGCACACCGCCGGGCCAAGCATTGTGGCATGGGATATACTGGGGCCGGAACCTGGCTGCGAATTGGCTCAGCTTCAAAAAGAGACAATTGAAAGAATAGCCGAGATTTTGGGGCCGTCCGTGCCCGTAGTACATAAAAACCCAGTGGATGGCGCGGCCGGAGCTTTTCTCCCGGAACCTTACCACAATATCTCCGAGGCTATTTTGAAAGATCCGTCCGTAGATGCGCTGCTTGCCATATTTTGCGAGCACAAAAACTGGATTTATCCTGCGGATGTGCTCATCGAGATGGCACGCCGATTTTCAAAACCCATTGTCGCTTGTTTCATAGGGTCTGTTAAACCTGTCGCCTCGGATCGCTCCAAGCTGCAAGCCGCAGGTATTCCCACATATGTGCTTCCCGAAGACGCCGCCATCGGCATGAGGGCGCTGCTCAGGAGAGTTACACAAGCTGGTTAGAGCTGCAGGGGGCTTGTTCCCGACTGGCGCCGATAGAATCTTATCAATCGGAATCCTTCCGGATTCCTTGCAAACTAAGTCAGAATTTGAATTTGCAAATGAACGCTGCATGACCTAAGATCACTCAGCAGACTCGATTGAATGGAGCGAGAGATTACGATGTCATTTCCTGATATTGAATTCCAGATGAAGCACATTATGCGCGGAGTAGAAGAAATTATCCATGAGGATGAGATGCGCCGGGCCCTCCAGTGGAGTGCGAAGACCGGAACTCCGCTCCGAGTCAAGCTTGGAGTTGACCCTACAGCCTCAGATATCCACCTGGGTCATATGGTCACTATTCGTAAGCTAAAGCATTTTCAGGACCTAGGGCACACGGCAATTTTTCTCGTGGGCGATTTCACCGCCCGGGTGGGGGACCCGACACAGAGGAGCGAAGCCAGAAAGAGACTTTCCAAAGAGCAGGTCTGGGAATACGCTAAAGATTTTCAGAAACAGGTTTTCAAAATTCTTGACGAGGAAAAGACGGAAATTCGCAGTAATGGCGAATGGTTTGACAATATGTCTTTTGCCGATTGCCTGGATTTGGCCTACAGGTCCACGGTGGCCAGAATGCTGGAACGCAATGATTTTGAAAAACGCTATCGAGAAGGGAATCCGATAAGTATCACCGAGTTCCTTTACCCACTGCTTCAAGGATACGATTCGGTCGCCCTCAAGTGTCATGTGGAACTGGGAGGCACCGATCAGAAGTTCAATCTTCTTGCGGGCCGAGATATACAGACGCAATTCAATCAACCGCCACAGATAGTTCTCATGACACCGCTAATAGAAGGTTTGGATGGATCAAAAAAAATGAGCAAGACTGAAGGCAATTATATAGCAGTGGATGATACACCCGAAGATATGTTCGGAAAAACCATGTCCGTTCGCGACGACTTGATAGTAAAATACTTCATTCTTCTCACAGACGTGGAGCAGAATGCGGTGGAAAAATTTGAGGATGCTATTAAGAATTTAGAACTACACAAAGATCCCGCAGACCCGCTGCATCCGATGCAGATCAAGAAAGCTCTGGCTCGCGCCGTCGTATCGGAATATCACAGCCCGAGCGCTCTTGAACGAGCGGAAGAGCAGTTCGAGAAGGTGGTGCAACGAAAAGAAACGCCGGACACGATTCCACTGAGATGTTATCAGGAAAAGACGATAGTCGTTTATCAACTGGTTGCGGGGCTGGCCGGTATCTCCACCTCTGAAGCGAGAAGGCTGATAAGCCAGGGCGCCCTGAAAATAGATGGAGCCAAAGTCTCTGACCCTGCGCAACAAGTTTCGATTCGTCAGGAAGAACAAACAGTTCAAATAGGAAAACGAAAGTTTTTCCGTGTAAAAGTTGAAGAAACTAGTGGAACCTGAATCCGGTCACACGGGTTCATATGTAATTCAGGCTAATTCCAACTTGGCGCCTGAATACATGCTGTGCCATCGCGCGGATGGCACAAAAAGAAGGGAGTTTTCAGAGGACTGTCACAAAAAAACGACTAAAGAAATTAGCCGCGCGCATTTTTTACGTAAAAAAATAGTGACAAATCCTAGATTGCAGGATAGTATCCCGCCCCATCGCTGACAACATATCTGCGAGGAAAGGCGGGTAAAATAGTGATAAAACCCACTATTTTTGGAGTTTGCTCGTTGCTTTTGGTCTTCCTTTTCGCCTCCTGGGCTGGCGCTGGCTGATGTGATACCGCCTTCCAGGGGGAAGGCTCGACCAATTCTTCTAATCAACTGACGACAGTTCTGATGTCATCGAACAAGACCGTTCGGTCCGGTCAGAACGTGAAAACGGCGAAAGGAATGGGGGAGCGTCCACGAGTTATTGTGGAAGTGGATATTGTGGAATCGAGATTTCGTGCGGCATGGAGGAATCCATTGTCCGACCTGAACTTGCTGAACAAGCAACTGTTTGCAGAATGGGAATTTGAAGGCTTGCAACTGGGTGGTCGAGTGGCCGGACAACCGAAAGCGCACAAGCTACGGAATCAGGTGAAGAAGAAAACAACGACTGCAAGAATAATGGAATATGAATGGACTATCCCTCCTGGGGTTCGAGGATCTTTCTGGTGGTAAGGTGAAAGAAGAAGAATGTCACTGGACAATCGGCGGCTACACGCGATAAGATTCGATAATCATTTGTATTAGGTTTTTGTTTTGTCGAAATGAAAGTAGAAGGGTATTAGTTAACGCAAATTTATTGCGAGTATCAAAGTTTTCCCGGCCGGCAGATTCTTTGGGGGGCCGTCGGTACCCGGCAGAGCACCCAGCACAGAGAGGTTTTCGCCGTGATTGTGAAATACCGAAAAAATAAAAGGACAAAGAGAGAAGCGTCCAAAACCGATGTGACCGTCTTGCCCTGGGCATCGGACAGAGATTACGAGGGCTGGCTGGAACCGAATAGGACTGCTGAGTTTGAAACTGAAGACCATTACTTCGTTGGACCTCCTCTAGATATTGCGCTGAAGAAACGCCTTGAGTTAATAAAGGAAAGCCATTCTTTACTGAAACAGTTTACGGCGAAGGAACTGCAGATTTTGATTGATCTTAAGAGAAATACTTCGCCCAAAGCTTGGAGTCTGCGTGAAGATCTCATGGTGCTTACCGTTCCGATGAGCAACCGCGGGATTGCTGAAATGCTCAAGGATCGTAATAAGGAAGCTGTAAAGAAAAGACTTCAATTGTTGAAATCAAAAGGACTCGCCAAGAGACCGATGCCAAATTCAATTTCGCAATCCCGGGAATAAGGCCATAGTCCGACTCCGCGGGGAAACCCACCTATGTTCAAGCACTCAACACAGACAATCCGACACTAAATGTATTTTTTGAAACAGGCTCGTACTTCCGCATAACCTGAGCCATTCTGACCCGCTTTTGTCAGGTTGAGTCATTCTGACCCGCACCTATGCGCCGACCGACACTGATCCCTCTCTCGGCTCATCTTCCTATAAAACCTTAACATAATATTATCAGACTATATTTGGGCAGACCGCTGTCTCGGGCTCAACCTGGCATGGTTGCTGCTAACGAGGGCTGCGAAAGGTCAAGCCCTGTCCAAAATAGAAAACGATCAGTTCTTGAGAAGACGGAGGGAAGTCATGAACAATTTTGTCCGGTGGATTTTGGTTGTGCTTTTTGTCGTCCCATTGGTCACGCTTGTCGGTCTGCCTTGCGTAGGATCGGCCCAAGACAAGTCCGAGATCGTGATCGGTGCCAGTATTCCTCTCACAGGTGGTGTGGCGGCTCACGGACGTGATTTAAAGTGGGCCTATGAGCTGGCGGCGAGCACCCTGAACGCCGACGGAGGTCTTTTTGTCAAAGACTATGGGAAAAAGCTCAAGGTCAAGGTGCTAACTGCAGACAATACATCAAACCCAATGAAGGCTGCCAGTGTGGTAGAAAAATTCATCAACGTGGACAAAGTCGACATGTTGTTGGGTTGTGCGGAGCCCACGTGCGTAATGGCTGCATGTCTGGTAGCTGAGCGTTACAAGAAATATTATCATACTGGATTCGGATTTCCTGCCCCCGCTTGGCTCGAGAAAAACTTTAAATGGTCGACGAATTTTTTCTTTTCGATGGAACAGGCATGCGCCGTCCCTTTCGAGGTTCTCAACTCCATAGATAAACCACAAAGGCCCCAGAAATTAGCACTCGTCGTGGAGGATTCGTTCAGTGGAAAGGGATTGGCCGCCGCCCTTCGTGAGACAGGCAAGAAGTATGGCTACGAAGCGGTCTTGCAAGTGGAGCTGCCAGTAGGATCCCGTGACTACACTGCACAGATTTCCAAACTAAAAGAATCAGGAACTGACGGTATTCTAATGTACTCATCCGTTGAAGATCTGGAAACACTCGTACGCCAGCTCAAAAAGAACAACTTGAATGTACCGTATATCCATACATGGAAAGGCGGATGGGCAGGCACATTCTGGAAAGATCTTAACCAGGACGCACGTTACATTATCGCCGATGGTTTTTGGTCAATGGACTATCCATTTGATGGCGCCCAGGAGTTGGGAGAAAAATATTACCGGACATTCAATGAGTACTCGATCACTGTGGGGCTGTCCTATGCGTTAGCTCAAGTCCTTTTCCAAGCGATAGAGAAAGCTGGTTCCCTGGACGGGACCAAAGTACGTAAATCGGTACTTTCCCATACATTCCATACGGTTATGGGACCAGTAAAATACGATGAAAGAGGATTTGCCATTTTTCCTAGCAATGCAGCGCAGTGGTGGGATGGCAAGCAAATGGTCGTCCATCCAACCAAGTACGCTAATTGGGAGCTCAAGCTGGCGCCCGCGTGGGACAAGCGCTGAGGTAAGTTATCAATTTGATGGGGCATCAAGGGCGAGGTTGGGATCACTACGTATGTGCGGGATAGAAAGTCTCTCATGGCAGACGCATTACATAGAGCGGCAAACAAGTTTGCACTCTAGTCATCAAATCGACGCCGCTCAGATAAAATTGCATATGTAATCGTGCAGACCTGAATGCGGTTCCCATGACTCGGTTTTTGTCGGTTCTAAGGCAGCTCGTTCCAGGATGGGCTGCACAAGAGGAGCACGATATGATTCGCATCAATTGGTCACTCACGAAGCGTCTGGTGGGCTGGGGGTTGGTCATGGCGCTGATCGTCTTGGCTCTGTCAGGCTTCTGCATTTATCGGGTGGCTTTGTTGCAGGAGTACGCCAACACTTCATACAAGGATGCAACCGTACCGCTCAAAGCCTGGGGCCAGTTTGTCATGGCTTTCGCTACCTTACAGAGCCAGATTACCGATCACGTCGCCACGTCCGAAACCCAGAGAATGAACGAGATAGAAACGGAAATCGAGACCACCTTGAAGCAGGCCGCGGGGTTTCTGAAAGATGCGGGCTCGGCACGAGATGCGGAAGTTGAGAAACAGTGGGAAGGCATTGTTCTCCTTTTGAAGGACGCCGTGAACCAGAGCAAAGGGTTCCGCAAGTTCGAAGCTCTCAACAGCATAGTCAGCGGAGACGGTTTGCAGCAAATCCTGGCGCTTAACAGGAAAATATCAGAACTTTTAACAAACACGGTCGAGCGAGCCGAGACGTATCAGGACAATAGTCAACTGCTTGGCGAGCGCACGAAGAAGTACATGATCATTGTCAGCTTAGTATCCGTGGCGGTGTCGATTCTCATCGGGCTTGGGTTGGCCCGCTCGATTGGCCGCCCCCTTGCCGTGCTGTCAGACGTAGCGGCAAAAATCAGCGAAGGTCACCTGCGGGTCGACGTGCCCGTCAAACCGCGGGATGATGAAATTGGGCGGCTCGCGGAGGCATTCACGCGCATGTTGTCAAGTCTGAAAAACCAAAGCTCGAAAATAATCCAAGGGGTTGAAACCCTCTCCACCGTGGCGAAGGAACTTAGCGCTACCACGTCACAACTGGCGCAGAATGCTTCTCGCACTTCCACCGCAGTTACTCAGGTCACTACCACGATGGAGGAAGTGAGCCAAGCCGCGCAGCTTTCGAGCGCCAAGGCTGGCAATGTTCTACAAACCTCTCAGGCAGCCCTAAAGACTGCGGATTCGGGCCGTCAAGCAACCCAAAAGACAATAGAAAGAATAGATCTCATTAGAGACCAGATGCAGTTGATTGGTGAGACAGTCGTTAGGCTTAGCGAACAAAGCCAAGCCATCGGGGAGATCGTTGTAAGTGTCCAAGATTTGGCCGACCAATCCAATCTGCTTGCTGTAAACGCCTCAATCGAAGCCGCAAGAGCGGGGGATCGAGGTAAAGGTTTTGCTGTTGTGGCAAAAGAAATAAAGAGTCTCGCTGACCAATCAAAAGAAGCCACTCAGAAAATAGGCGCCATACTTTCAGATACACAAAAATGGGTAAGTTCAGTGGTCATGGCAACGGAACAGGGAACCAAAGCAGTGGAGTCGGGGGTGGAACAGTCAGTGGTCACGGGAGATTCCATCAATTCCTTGTTCGACAGCGTTGCCACTTCGGTTCAAGCAGCAACCGTCATCAGCTCTTCGAGCAATGAGCAACTTGCAGGCACGGAGCAGGCATCAAAAGCCATGGTCAGCATTGAGCAGACACTGCGGGAAAACCTGTATGGAACATCACAAGTGGAGGAATCAGCCAAGAAACTAGAGGAATTAGGCGACTCACTAGACCAACTGGTGAAGTATTACAAAGTGTGACAGCAGGTTTTATTTTGGGAAACCGCATTTTTGGCCCGTGGGATGATCCATTCTTATGATTAGTCAAATTTAAGTTGTCGAAAATCAGAAGACGATCGGTCTTCATTTTCTAAAAGGTATTTGCTTAATCTAAAAATGCTTGTTTTAGATCAATCAAGGGGAGGAGGAAGATGATGTTTCGAAGAACTTTAATTTCGCCAGTTAATTTTGCAGTGGTTCTTTGCGTCGCATGCGTTGCTTGGCGTTTCTTTCAACATTCACGGTCAGATGATTAAGGATGCGCAGGGCAAGGATTCAGGATTTGAGCACGTCATGACCTTTGGGTCAAAGGGGACCGGTGACGGTCAGTTCAACTATCCGAAGGACTTCGACCTAACGGCTGACAAAAAATACATCTTGGTCACTGATACCGTGAAGGCCAACGTCCAAGCGTTCGATCGCACTACAGGAAAATTTGTCTCGAAATTCGGTGGCAAAGGCGACGCGAATCATCAATTGGACAAACCGGAGGGAATTTCCAAAATTCTTTTTCATGGCTGTCCCTTCCGTGATGGTGATATGGTCGGTCGCGAAAACGAACGTTGCGAAAAAATTGGCGTCTATTGGGACCGGGGGGACGCCGCATTTTCCGAAGGGGAGGTAAGCTAAAATGAAAAGAACGTTGAAAGTGGAGTCCATGTGGGCATGTCTCTGCTTTTTTATAGCATTCATTTCGAGTATTCAATCAGCCCTGGCGGCAGAGGAAAGAAAGGAAATTCTCATTGGCTCGCACCTTCCCATGAGCGGAATGGGAGCAATGTCAGGAAAGGAGCAGAAGTGGGCCTACGAACAAGCCTTAAAAGATATCAACCAGGCGGGGGGTATCTATGTGAGGGAATACGGTAAAAAGCTGCCGGTCAGGCTTGTCCTCATTGATGATGAATCAGATTCAGAGAAGGCGGCGGTGGCCGTGGAGCGACTCATAAAGCAAGACAAGGTCGATCTCATATTGAGCGGCCAAGTAGGCGCTATGGGCGTGATTCCAGGAATGATCACAGCAGAGAAATATAAGAAGTACTATCACGGAACAGTTGTCTGGATTCCTAACTTTCTGGAGCACAACTTCAAATATTGCACTATGTATTTTTTCGATATGGGTCAAGCTGGTTCCATGACATTCGACTTGTGGAAAAGCCTGCCTGAAGATCAACGGCCCAGGAAAATAGGTCTCTTCCTTGAAGACAGTTTCGATGGGGAGCTGATGGGTGATGCCTGGGCGCAATTTGCCAAAAAGAATGGATTTGAAGTCGTAGCACGCGAATCTCTGAGCATGGGGGGCAAGGACTTCACTTCACAAGTGCTCAAAGGCAAGGCAGCCGGTGTGGATGCTATTGTGTGCATGGCCAATGTGCCTGAGACGGTAATCTTGGTGCGTCAGATGAAACAAAATAACTTCAATGTGAAATACTTTCAAGGAATGAAAGGCACATGGGCAAATGATTTCTATGAAGCCCTGAAAAAGGATTCCGACTATATCCTGTGTGACGGTTTCTGGTCCATGGATTTTCCGTTTAAAGGAGCCAAGGAGTTGGGAGAGCGTTACATCAAAGATCACGGTAAAAGCGCCCTAGGTATTGGTCTGTACTATGGTGTTTGCCAGATACTGTGGGACGCCATCGAAAAGGCGGGCACGCTGGACAGTTTAAAGGTGCGTCAGGCTGTTTTGGACAACAAGTGCGACACTGTGATGGGCAAAGTGGAGTATGATAGGAGAGGAATTGCCGTGTTTCGGCTTGCGAATTTCCAATGGAAGGATGGAAAAAGGAACGTCATCTATCCGTTAGATCTAACAACCTGCAAAGTGCAGCCCGCGCCCCCATGGGATAAAAGGTGACGATTCAAGGGCTGTTACGATATATCTGAGTCACGGTGGTAGGCGCTTGGACGCGGAGACGAAGGGCCGAAGACTGAGAGTGGGGAAAGGTCATGGGGCGTTTACTTAGTGGTAGGTTTGTCTTGGGGGATTTAGCCCTAACATTTTGAATTTTCCCTCGAGACGCCATCACCCAAAAGGCGCTAGTTCTCTTGTTGACCGCCTCGCTGCCCACAATTAGTAGAATGTGAATTAAGTGAACGCTCATTTGCAAAGGGGGAGTCTAACAGATGCCACGCGTGTTAAGCTTTTCGGATTGGTCTTTGAGAAGCCGCTTCATAGCGGCGTTCATGGCGCCCGCATGCCTGATTTTGGCCGCAGGAATCTTGGGAGAGCATTATCTGCGCGCTGTGTCAGCAGAAACAAAAAATATAACAGACATTGCGACCCCGATTTTTCAGGGGGCCCAGAAACTCAATGGCTTGCTCTACGACATGGGTCGTACCATCTCAGAGGCTTTCGAGGCTGAAGATGCGGCTGCGCTACAGCAATTGTCCGGGAAAGTGGCAACGCTTAGTTCTGATTTTGGTTTGGATCTGTCGAATATTGAGAAGTTGGCGAAAGAGCATCTCAACCAACTCGAAATGGATTCATCTAATCCTGCTGAGACAACCGGCGCCGGAAAGCCGTGGAGTCTCGAAGGGGCCAGAAGCGCGGCACAGTACTTTATGGACGAAACCAAGTCTGCTATTGCGTCCCAGCTAGTCTACTTCAGATTGAGAAAGGACCTGCAAGAGAAAACAAGCGCCATGCTAACTGATATCAGGGAATTGGATGAATTTCTGCAGAAGATAAGACAAACTGCGGAGTCAGCCCTCCCCAGCAGCGAAGAAGCAGCCAAAACGCGAGGGCAAAGTGGAGCGGCCATGATCGACGACGTGAATCCTGTTTTTCCGATCGTGGAGGCAGCCTACAAGTTACAGCAGCAATTGAGAGATTTACGGGAAATAATGCAATCTTTTTTGAGAGATAAAAACATAACCACCCTCAATAGCTTGGAAAAAGATTATAAGGTGAAATTTGAGGAAATCAGTTCTCAGGTCAAGCGTACGGCTCGTCGAACCTCGTCAAGCGGAGTGAAAAACCTTCTAACACAATTAGAGAGCAGTCTCTCAAGACTCGGCGATCTGGTTTCGAGTGACAAAGGTCTTTTTGCGTTGCATCGTTCATCGAATTCGGCCGAATCCGTAGCAAAATCTTCTCAAAAACAGGTGACTGAGGGTTTAAGAGCGTGCGAGACGATTATCGGCCAATTTACAAGGCATGTCAGCGAGGTAAACGCTTCTCTGAACGCGGTTGCAAAGGAAAAAATCAGCGAGGCATTGTCGCAGGCTCAAGTTTCGGCGATCGGTATTGCGGTCATCGGGTTTGGGCTGAGCGCGCTTCTAGGCTTGATCGTGGCCGGTAACCTTTCCAGACCAATCCGAAGATTGGTTGACCAGGCGTCACTCGTAAGTGAAGGAGATCTCACAGTCAACATCGAAGCGCAACAAAGAGGGGACGAAATGGGTGTGCTGTCGCGAGCGTTTTCCAAGATGATGGACAGCCTCCGGGCTCAGGTGCGGCAGATCGGTGAAAGTGTAAATGTCCTTGCTGGTTCGGCAGGGGAGATGTCGACTACCGCTGCGCAGTTGAGTGAAAGCATAGCGCGAGCCTCATCGGTTATAACGGAGACTACAAGTACCGCGGAAGAACTCAGGCAAGCCGGGAGGATTTCCGCCGATAACGCCAAAATGGTTACACAAACCGCTCAGGAGGCTGTCCGTGCGTCTACTCAAGGAACTGAGGCGGCCAAAGAGACGATCAGGAAAATGAGTCTTATTAAAGAGCAGGTTACTTTGGTAAGCGATACGGTGTTAAGGCTCAATGAAAACACTCTTGCAATTGGGACGATTATTCAGACCGTTCAGGACCTGGCGGATCAATCAAATCTTCTCGCGGTAAACGCTTCCATTGAATCTGCGCGCGCTGGAGGCCAGGGAAAGGGTTTCGCCGTAGTCGCTCAAGAGATCAAAAGCCTGGCCGATCAATCCAAGAAGGGAACCGGGCAAATTGCCGGGATTCTTGAAGAGATCACGAAAGCCGTAAACGGCGTAGTAATGGCAACTGAGCAGGGACACAAGGCAGTTCTGGAGGGAGTGGAGCAGTCCATGCGGTCAGCCGACAGCATCAGGGAGTTAGAGGTGATCGTGGCGAGATCATCTCAGGCTGCAAGCGTCATAGATGCCTCTACCTCCCAACAATTTTCGGGCATTGATCAAGTGGTGGAAGCGATGTCCAATATCGAGGAGGTCATGCGCCAGTTGGTGGCCGCTTCGGATCAGTTGAACAGCGGGGCCTCGCGTCTATCAGGGCTTGGGAGCGATTTGAACATGCTGGTTCAAAAGTACAAATCATAGTTGAGAGTTATCAAATTGAACCGCGAACACTCCAGGCAACAGAGAGTCATGTCTATTCTCCTAAAATAGCTATGGCCACTAGCTAAGCATCCGATGTTCAGAACGTGACGAGGCAATCCCTGGCTTTCATCTTTGGGGTTTATCCTCTCGTAATTGCCTCGGGAGCGGGAGCTGTAAGCCGGCAGTCTGTGGGGACCGCCGTATTCGCGGGAATGTTGGGCGTAACGTTGCTCGGAATCCTTTTTATTCCTGCGCTATATGTGTTCAGGCAAGGCCGAAAAGACCGGACAGTGGATTCCAGGGTGACGAAATCTTCATCGACTGACTTCCGAATATCTGCTCTCTATTTTAGGACCTCGGGGTTCCGTAGCTCCCACCGACTCTGCCTGCCGCATACAAGGGGATATACATAAACTAATAGATCTTAAGCGCTTCTTGTACGATGCGAAAAGGTTCAGGTTGCTCGTGCAAGACATAAAACGCACATCGCAGGATCATGGCGCTGGAACTCTGGACACGTAGACTTTCCGTTGGCCCGGCGACCACGGAGCGGTCTTCGGGCGAGAGCCGACAGAATTTTGGTTGACGGAGGGGCATAAGAGAGGGTACGCTCAGAAACAGGACAAAAGGGACTATTCACTAACGTGACCTCAGCGTCGCCTTCGTCCGGTGGAAGGGGCCGTCTGGGGCTTTTTTTTGTCAAAGGGACAGTGCCGAGACCGGATTCCGGACCAAAAACCCAGGAATTGGCAAGACTGCCTTATAATTCAGGAACGAATTGCGAAGCCGGAGACTCACCGGTGGAGAGTCAGGGCTTTCTGTGGTTGGTTCAGGAGATTGCCGTGATCTCTCCCCGTCTTTTCGTACCTCTTTTGATTCTGGCGCTGCCATTCTTGTTGATTCCTATCCTGGTCACTTCAGGAGGGCCTGACATTCCTCGCTCGCTCCCTCTCGGGTTACCCGGCGGTTCCTTTCTAGGTTTGAATTATTCTCTTGTAGTGGGTGCGATTTTGCTTTTTCAGATTTATTTTTGGGCCGTTGGCTTCCGAGCCTTGCTGCAGACCCTGCTGTGGGTTCCCGGTATCCGGCCGGGAGGCAAAATAGATCCGTCGCAAGATTTTCCACTTATTTCAGTTATAGTGCCTGCGCACAATGAACAGGCAACGATAGAGGAATGTCTGAGGTCCGTATTGGAACAGGACTACCCGCGCTATGAAGTTATTCTGGTCGACGACAGGTCCAAAGATCTCACTGCTTCGATAGCCTCTGACCTGGCCCGGGGCAGATCTAATTTTGAATTAATCACCCTTCGGAATCTGGCTCACGGATGGACAGGTAAATGCCACGCTCTGGACGTAGGAGTCAGACATGCTTCGGGTGAATGGCTGGCTTTTCTCGACGCGGACAGTAGCCTCGACAGGACTGCGCTGCGCCAATGTTATCACGCGGCGCAGAAAAACAAAGTGAGCATGGTCACGCTCAGCCCCAAATTCATGCTTAAGACTTTTTGGGAAAAAGCCCTCCAGCCGGCATTTGCGGTCGCATCCTCTATCTTGTTTCCATTGCCTCAAGTCAATGATCCCTCCAGCCCTGTAGCCTCTGCCAACGGGATGTTTTTCCTGATAAGCAGATACGCTTACGAGAAAATTGGTGGCCATAATGATGTGAAGGGCCTAGCCGTAGAAGACATCGGAATCGGAAAGAGGGTCAAGGCGTCAGGTCTGGGACTCCTTTTTGCCAACGGTAAACATTTATTGCGAACGCGCATGTACACAGGATTCCGAGCGACCCTGGATGGGTGGACGAGAATCCTCGCGGCTTCGATGAATTACAGCGTGGCCACAGTGGCTCGCCATTTGGCTATCCACACACTCATGAGCCCTTTCATTGCGGTTCTTGCTCTATACATTTTTGTGCCCGCAGCGCAACGACTCTTTCCGGCCACGTGGTTTGTATTGCCCCTTATTCTTGCTTTGGAACTGCTTGTGGTCCCGCCCTGGTTTTGTTCCCAGTTGGGAATTTCCAAGAAATACTGCGTGCTGATGTTTCTAGGAAACATATTTTTGATATGGACTTTTGCTGTCATGATCAAGAAAATCTTGATGAAGGACGCTCTCCAATGGAGAGGGACGACCTACGAGACTCACCTCTACCAGCCCACAGCGTTGAATCCTGCAACCGGTTCACATGAGAGCGGCCCCGCTGCCGAACGCTTCTGAACCATCGAAAATGAGGACAGCCTGCCATTATCGAATGAACCTGATGAAATTACGGCTAGTTGAAACGAAGAAAGTGAAAGGTAGTAAACTCGGTGAGATAGCGATCTCTATACTGCCATGATATCACCACAGTTGCATTTCACGCTCCCAAGCGGAATCTTCTTGTATCGCCTGATGTTTTTGGACATCAATCCGATTCCTGAATGGCCTTTCCCATTTCCACAAATGCTTGCATTATCTGGTTCGTGGTTATGCTCAGCCGTTTGGACAATTCTAAAGGCGTGGCAAGACGTAACTTGACGAGCTGGCGCAGGACTGATTGAAGTTGTCGGTGAGTCAGGACATATTTCGCCATCAGCGCGTCGTCACCCATGCCCGCCCGCACATCCTTTAGGAATTCTTGCGCCTTGATCTTCCTCTTTGTCGGATTTCTTTGAAGCTTGTCTCTCGCGATGAGATCTAACGCAGCGGCCTTGTAGAAGGTAAATTTCTGACCAAATACTCTGTGCTTCTCTGTAAGTCTGCATCCGTCATTCCGGACCGCACATCCTTGACAAAGTCCGCCGCTTTTTGTCCATTGCTCCCCGTCCGGCATTCTCGTCTGATCGGAATGCGAAGCGCCCGCCACAAGTCTGCAGAAAAACTAAGAAATAAATATATCACAACCATTCAGTTTTACAACTTGTTTTAGGTAACCCTATCCAAAGCCCCTTGAGCCAAGGTTGGCGACACATGGAGAGGAAGAAAGCAGCCTGTGAGACAATGTGACACAGACGACCGTGAAGACGCGCATAAGATACCGAGCGCTTCGGCGGCTCCGAAATCTAGACCTTTTCGAGATTTAAATCCTGTGGGCATGAATCGTCCACTGTCAATGCCGGAACCTATGAAGCTTGTTCCGCCGGCAGGCTCGACGAGCAATCTGCGTTTGCACAAAATCGAAAATCAAGATCAGCGGGTTCAATACAAATTATGCACTCTTTGAAGAAAACGCGGCATTTTCTCACCCTGAAAGTTAGCTTTGTAAAAGTGGCCTAGTCATTATCCGGAGCATGCTTATATCATATCTAATCTCTCTGTAACCTTTATAGACCAAGGCTCCGGTTGCATCTGACCTTTTCCAAGTCTTATCCATAGTAGTCCTGGGACTTATCTAGATCTTTTGAGACCATTGCTGACAAGGATTTCTTTATACTTGTAAATTCGCTCGGTTTGTTTGACTTAAAGCCTGCGGGATTTCGCGCGCTCAATCTCCATCAGAGGTTTTGCGATCGCTCTAACATGAGTTCCAAGTTTTCCCAAAATGTGTCAATCTTGCCCAAAATGGCTTTCACTCTGATCGAAAATCAGCGGAAACTTACAATCGGTTACGAGCAGTTCCAGCGGCGTGCTTTTGACCCTGCCCACCTGCGGCCAAGAAATCTCAAGATGCCCATTTTATAATGGGGCTCTCCCGGGGTGGTAGGAAAGATTATGATAACTCAAAAGCGCTTACGCTCCATGTCAAGGGAGGATATTTTTCATGAAAGTTTTGAGAACACCGGATGAGCGATTCAAGAATCTGAAAGGGTTTCCGTTTGAGCCGAAATACGCCGAAGTTCCCGATGGCGAAGGCGGCCGTCTGAGAATCCATTATGTTGATGAAGGTCCCCGAAATGGCAGCGCCGTTCTGCTGATGCACGGAGAGCCGTCCTGGTCATTCTTATACCGTAAAATGATCTCAATCTTTCTTGAGGCCGGGTACCGAGCTGTAGCCCCGGACTTGATCGGATTCGGTCGTTCGGACAAGCCGGCTCACAAGAGCAATTACACCTACAACCGACACGTGGAGTGGATGACGGCCTGGTTCGGGCATGTGGACCTGAAAGATGTCACCCTGGTATGCCAGGATTGGGGAGGGCTGATCGGGCTACGGCTCTTGGCGGCCCACCCCGAACGATTCGCCCGGGCCGTGACAGCCAACACGGGCCTACCCACCGGGGATTCCCGCATCAATGATGCCTTTCTCCAGTGGCGTAAATTCTCCGTAGAGGTTCCGGAATTCAACGTGGGCCAGATCATCAACATGGGCACACTCTCTGATCTTCCGGAGGAGATACTGGGAGCCTACAATGCTCCATTCCCTGATGAAACCTACAAGGAGGGAGCCCGCATTTTCCCTTCGCTAGTGCCCATTTCCCCGGACGATCCGGCGGCCCAAGCGAATCGCCAGGCTTGGGAGGTCTTGTCAAGGTTTGAAAAACCGTTCCTCACTGCTTTCAGCGACGGAGATCCCATTACCCGAGGTGGCGAGCAGGTCTTTCAGAAAAGAGTGCCCGGCGCCAAGGGCCAGCCGCACACGGTTATCAAGGGCGGTGGTCACTTCCTCCAAGAAGACCGGGGAGAAGAGTTCGCTCGGGTGGTAATTGACTTCATGATTAAAACAGGCTGCGTTACTGAATCAAGACTGCAGGGCTGAATTTATTGATACACTTCCTTACAGTAATTGACTCCGGCGATGGCGTCTTTCGCATAAAAATCCGCGCCTGTAAATTCTCTTACTTGCTCGTTGCATGGGGCCCCACCTATGACGATCTTCACTTGATCCCGAAGCCCGGCTCTTTCAACCTCATCCACTACCGATTTCATTTCAGGGTACGTGAAGTTTAGTAAAGCGCTTAATCCAAGCACCTTTGCTCCAGTTTCTTTCAGGGCTTCCACAAATTTTTCTGAGGGAACATCAACCCCAAGGTCGGTCACATCGAACCCTGATCCGTTCAGAAGTGTGGTCACAATGTTCTTTCCAATGTCATGAATGTCACCCTTGACAGTCCCGATGACCACTTTGCCGGAGGTCTGGCCTGCCTCCACTTTGCTCAGGAGTGGCTCCAATTTTGTCATCACATGTTTGAGTATTTCCGCGGAGAAAATGAGCTGGCTGATGAAGTACTCCCCGGATGAAAAACGTTCTCCAACATTTACCATCCCTTCATTCAATTCCGAGATGATTTTTAGGACGCCTTCCCCCTCACTTATCTTCTGTTCTACTAGCTCGTATACTTTCTGTTCTTCCAGATCGGTCAACGCCTGCGCCAGAGATCCCATTGTCATGTCCTCCACAGCCTACAAGGTCCATTGCCACATGAACGTGTGAGCCATAGCTTCAAGTTGTTCCCAATTCTTCATGATGAGATTTTCATCGCCCATTATCTGTCCAAGTTCAGTCTTCTTGACTTCCCACGGCGTAAACAGTCTGCGGGGTTCTAATGCCTCTACCCTGCCGGCAGGAGGAGTGGGCTTCGGCTTTGCCTTGACGCCGGCGTCATGCCGTCCATACTCCGTAACCACGTCGATCATGGCCCGAAAGTTTTCCGGTTTGGTATCGTATGGAAAAGAACATCCCGCGCTGACAATATAACCGCCACCCTTGCCGACCCGCTGGCATAATTCTCTGACGTGTTCCCGCACCTGGTCGGGAGTACCCAGAATGAGCATGGAATCCTGGACTCCTCCGGCTATGCATTGGTAGCCTTCCAGGTCCTTCTTTGCCTGAAAAATGTCTCCTTGAGTATCAATGTCGCAAAGGACCTTTCCTTTTGGCATTTCTCGCATATGGCCCCAATATTTCCTCCAATCGCCCTCCAAGTACGCCCTAATCGTATAACCCGACTCGATCAGGATGTTCATGACTTTTTTGAATGAAGGCCAGTAAAACTTGTCAAATTGCTCAGGAGACATAAAAATCGCCTTGTGCGTGGGGACGAAAATCGGATACCGCTTCAACGGGTCTGCCGTTGAGAGCGCTACGTGGGCCATTTCCTGAACAAGCGCGTCGCACGCGGCCAAGACTTTGTCCGGCTGCCGAAATACATCCAACAGCGCGCCGGTCATACCTCGCATTGAGTCGGCTAACGCGTCAAAGGGCGCAAGAAAAAATCCGCTCATGGGTTGCGGCATGCCGTATTGCTGCTCAAGAACCATTCCTCGGTTGCGCATTATTCCGCCAAGCATCATCTGGGCCATGCCGGCTTTGAGCATCGCAACGTATGAACGACCTGTGCCGCGTCTTGCCAGTTCCCCCAAAATGCGCGGCAACCAGACTTCCATCAAGAAACCTGAAGGATCGTCAATCAAGGCGCTATATTCGTCAGCCTTCATGTATTCCTGTTCAACAAACTGGAATTGGGTGTTCGGTGGGAGATCACGACCGGGGAGCTTGTAAGTCTTCACGTCAAGAGCATCGAACAGCGGGCCGTAAATACGATTGTCCCTCAAGACGTCGACTTCGGGAAAATCCTGACAGAATTTGATCTCCGCCTGTAGCCATTTTTCCGGATCGTAAATGGTCTCCTGCTTGGTGTTCCCGGAATAAATTTCCGCGAAATAATTGGTCCCGGTCGCGATCGGAATACGGTCATGAGGTTCGAGCGCAATTGCCGCCTGATAGCGACCCAGTCTTTCTTCAAACAGTTGTTTCACGCCATCTGACATTTCAGAGACTCCATCAAAAAGCGCGCCTGCAAAGAGAAACCGCCGGCCTGGACATTGTCCTGACCAAAACGACGCGAGACATTCGCCGCAACCGAGGCATTACATCCCTCCGCGCCGATGGTTTCATAGGAAAATCAGCGTCCAGACCGGGGGCCGTTGCGCTTGCTGTTGTAACCTTTACGGTTACGTCCGAAGGATACTTATTCAACACAAATTATTATTGATTTTTCTTCAGCCATTCTTGGCAAAATTTGAGCGCCTCTTCGCCGGGAAGACCTTTTTCCTTCATGCCCTTGACGTAATCGTCCAACACGGGCTTCACGGCCGCGGCCCACTTCGCGTTCTCTTCTTTGGAAAGAGGAATAATTTTATTCCCTTTGGAGAGGGTAAATTCCCTTCCCTCTTTGTCGATCTTGTCCCACAACTCGGCCGACTTTTGAATCCATTCCTTATTTATCTTCTCGATGGTCTCCTGCACATCTTTAGGTAACGACTCCCATTTCTTCTTGTTCATGGTAACGAAGAAAAGGAGGCTATAAGCCGCGCCGTAATCCTCTGTGGTCGATTTGATCACTTCGGCCAATTTCCATCCCTTGAGGGCTTCTATAGGCGCGACCACACCATCCGCAACACCCCTACTCAGCGCATCGTACGTCTCGGGCATCGGCATGGCCACCGGTGCAGCCCCAAGCGCCGCTATCACCTTCGCGGACGTCCCGGTGCCTCGTATCTTCACTCCTTTCAGGTCCTCCAGCTTTTCGATTGGTTTCTTGGTGTGCACTATCCCTGGGCCGTGGGCCATCAGGTACATGATCTTGGTGTCATCAAATTCTTTTGGCTTAAACTTCTCAAAGTAGGCATTGGCAAGGCGAGTGGCCTGGCTGCCGCTAGTGTATCCCAGCGGAAGGTCGATCACTTCGCTGAGCGGGAAACGCCCTTTCACGTAGCTGACCACGGACATACCGATATCCGATATCCCCTTGACCACTCCGTCATAGCACTGATCAGACGGAGTGAGGGTCCCGCCGGGGTACATCTGGATTTTGACGGCCCCGTTTGTTCTCTTCTCAATCTCTTTACACCATTCGTTCGCTAGGATCAGGTTGGCGTGGGTGGCAGGGTACACATTGGAGTACGACAGTTCCACGGACTTGCCGTGCCCGGCGCCCGCGGCCATGATAATTAATGCACATGCCGACATGAGCCCAAAGAGCAGACCCGACAACTTCTTTCTGGCCATAATCACCTCCGAAATGGATTCGTGAAGTTGGTTGAAAAGTGCGATCAGTGACGAGGGATTATTACCCGGAATTATGCGGCGATCTTGCCATTTCGGCGACTTTTGCCCCAGAATCCCCACGGCATCGTATCGCTGACACCCTATGAGTCTCCGGATGGTCCCTCAACGACACAAGAGGTCGGCAAAACCGTCCTCAGGTCGATGAAAAACAACTTGCCAACCACATTTCCTTCCTGCTGAACATTCCGTCGTCTCCTTTCTGCTTTATAGGGGGGATGCTAAAGCCCGCAACACGGGCTTATCCGAGGCGACAGGCCGCCTTACCGGACAATTGATTATGAGTCATCGCCGGTAAGCATCCTGAATACTCCGGTTCCGTTCCACAAACCCGGCCTTTGATAAAGTCTCTTACATAGCTTAATTCGAGATATGACGTCTGGGCGCAACAGCTTCCGACAACTGTGCGTGGGCCACCAAGGGAAAGAACACCATTCTTAGGTCTGACTTTGCACGAATTATGCCACCGAGTGTTCAGTCGTTTTCGGGCGACAAAACCATTTCTTATATTAAACTATTAGCAATCATAAGATTAACGAGACAGTTGATGAATTGCGTCCGCAGGCCTGCGTGAAAGTGGACCAGTTCCGCACACTCTTGGACCGATGTGGGTAATATTCCGAAATTGCGACGCATCACCATGTGCTACTTCAGCACGGTTTGGTTAGTGTTCTTGTGCGGTGTCGGCACATCCATGCCGAGAGTCTTCATTTGCCGCCTCAAAACAAAGCGAGAAACGCCAAGCAAGCGGGATGCCTCCTGCTTATTGCCTCTGGCTCTCGACAATGCTTCCTTAATCAAGCAGCGCCGCATCTCTTTGATTACATTATCAAATGAAGGCCGAGGCGGAAAAGACACGGTCCAAGAATTCACCGCGCTGTCCGAAGGGTCACATCCCAGAAAGTCGAATTTGAGCTGTGGACCGTCCGACACGATTACAGCTCGCTCCAAAACATTCCGCAATTCTCGTATGTTGCCGGGCCATTTATAAGCACATAGTCTTGCCTTGTCGCTATCCGCAATAAAAGGTGTATTCGGGAGTTGAAGCTCCTGTTCCAACTCAGAAATTATTTGTCGGGTCAGGGCAGGAATGTCTTCGATTCGTTCTCTTAGCGGGGGAACCTTAATGGATAGCACGTTGAGACGATAAAACAGATCCAGCCGGAAACGGTGTTTAGCAACCTCTTCTTCCAAATTCCGATTTGTGGCTGCTATCAATCTGGCGTTAACGGTAACCAAATTTTCTCCGCCTACCCGTGTAAATGATCGGCTATCCAGAAATGTCAGCAATTTCGCTTGCAAATGATGAGGCAACTCTCCAATCTCATTCAGCAGGAGCGTGCCTCCTTCAGCCAGTTCCAGCAGGCCTCTTTTTTTGCGCTTAGCGCCGGTGAAGGCGCCGAGTTCGTGACCGAACAGTTCTGACTCAGCAAGTTCAGAGGGGATAGCCGCACAATTGATCGAATAGAACGGTCCGCTGGAGCGACCCGAATTTTCGTGGATAAAGCGTGCCAAGTGGTCTTTTCCTGAACCACTTTCCCCCGTAAGCAATATGATAATATCGGTCTTAGCCGCCATACGAGCCTCGGCCAAAGTCAAGCGCATGATTGTTGACGGTCCGTCTTCGATGGCAACTTCTTTGGAAAGGCCTGTCTTGGTTCGTTCGGTAATATTCCTGGAAATACCGCATACCCCCACGATTTGGCCATGCACGTTTCGCATTGGCGCACGAATGTCCAGAAACGTCATGGAAATTCCTTTGACGGGCCTAGTGTGCTCGGCCTCGATAATTTCTCCCGCCAACACCCGCAAGTCCAATTGATGCAGGTGATTGCCGGCCTCCGAGCCGAATAGTTCCTCATCGCGACACTTCATAATTTCCGAAGCCGACAGCTCCAGCAGATTCTCCATCGACGGATTCACGAGCGTATATCGGAGATCCTGGTTCTTTATGAAAATGCAGTCTTTGGCCGTCTCAAAAATTGCTCTGAAGCGTTCTTCGCTACGCCTTAGCGCCTCCTGGGCCTTGGTCCTTTCAGCAATTTCCTTGTGAAGTTCTCGATTTGCCCTGGCCAGCTGCTCTGTACGCTTGGCTACGCGCAGTTCAAGTTCATCACGGGCTTTTTTGAGAGCTTCTTCTGCTTTTTTTCTGTCTGAGATGTCGACAATAATGGCTGCTGATTGCACACGGTTGTCCGGGGTATGCACCGCGGCCACAGAGACATCGCCCCAAAAAACAGAGCCATCTTTTCGAAGATATAACTTCTCCAATCTGTACGATTCTATCTCCCGTCGAAAGAGTGCTTGGGCTTTTTCTCTTGAGATCCGCCTATATTCAGGGGCCGTTATGTCCAGATGAGTGAGTTTTAGGGCTTCGGCTCGAGTATAGCCGAACATATGCTTGAACGCCGGATTTACTTCTATAAATTTCCCATTGTCGTCAGTGGAGGCTATTGCTTGAGCAGCTTTATTGTAAAGGGCCCTGACATGCGCCCCCGCATCCTCTGAAATCTGTTGGGTATCTTCACAAGTGATGAAGGGATATTCAAGCTTGGAATGTTGTTCGTGCAAATCCTGGGGTTTCATTAACGCTTTGCTTTGGGTTGCTCCGCGTTTTACATGATCGGACCCCTTTTCCATAATAATACTCCTATTCATCATGTTCGAAGCCTGAAGCTAAATTCATCATTCACTTATTGTAATTCTGTGGATTTTCGCGGCCCTTAAGCATTTCCTTAACCGTTTGCGCCAGTAGATAGACAAAACCCAAGAGAACTAAAGCGCGGGCGAGCGTCAAATAATCGTATGGACCCCCGGATCCAACTTGAGGAACGAGGAGGCATACCATGGCCACTATACCTACCGAGCAAAGGGTCGCCTTTAAAACAGGATTCAGAAACTTCTTTCCTGCCATTGGATTCTCCTATTGAGTATTGAGCCACTTGCGAAAAGGAGTTGGAACCTCGCTGACAATCCTGTCCCGTGATGTCGGCCGGACAAGAATCTTCAATTTGATCGGAAATCGATCAAATCTTTCGTATGATCATATCAACGCGCTTTTCTATGAGTATCGCGATAAGCAAGCCGATATATCCTGTGAACGACCCTTTACGGCATCGCTGATTGCGAAAAAATTATGAAAATCTACCCTCACTGTCCTGATAGAGGACGGCCGTATCTTAGCACAGGATTGGCGTTAGGGGCACAAGTCTCTCGTTTGGGCAGAATTCTCAAGGGTTTGATTGATTTTATCGTGCAAGACTGGTATATTATGCGGCAATGAAAATCGCGGAATCAGTTTACATTTTTCATAACCGCATCTTGATCCCGCAGTAGGTTCGGGCGGAGATGGTCGAAATTGATGTTTGTATAAAGCTGTATCGGTGAGCTCTCGCTTGTGGGGCGCATTTTCGATGAATTTTGAGACATAACGGTCGCTTTAGGCCGATCGCGTGATATGAGAATTGACAGTCATTCCAAATCGACCGGATTCAGTGGAACTGTTACGAACATAAGCCTTCCTGATCTCATTCAGCTTTTATGTATCGGGCGTAATAGTTGCCGAATGAAAATCAGGACCGGCTCGCAAGAAGGTTTAATTTATTTCCGGGATGGAGAAATAGTTCACGCCGAAACCGGCGAGCTGGAAGGAGAGGAAGCTTTTTATCGGATTCTTTCATGGGAAGTTGGAATTTTTGAAGGAGATCGAATCGAGGCGGAGAAAGAGACGATTCATGAGAATTGGGATTTTCTCCTAATGGAAAGCGTGCGAAGACGTGAAAAGGCCCGTGGTTCTTGAATGATGAGATATTTGGCCGTATGTCGGATCGACATCCATATCGTGTATTGAGGGTCAAGCACAGGGTAGACTTCTTTGGGTTTTGGAAGGACAATGGCTAATTCATTGAAATCTCATTTGTCGCGAATATTTCAGGTGCAGAAATGGCGGATCTGGTTCTGACGAAGCAATCCCTTGATCGTATTGATTCAATATTGGCTAGTCTGCTGGCTCGAAGCGCTGCGCATACTGTGCTATTGGTCGATAAAGCTGGGCAATTAATAAGTTTTCAGGGAAGTATGAATGAAGAAAAAGTAGCGTCTCTGGCGGCTTTGACTGCTGCGAATTACGGAGCGACCACAGCCATTGCGCGATTATTCGGAGAGGAAGAATTCTCGCTTTTGTTCCATAAAGGGAGCAATGAGAACATCCATTTTTCCAATGTCGGCGAAGAATGCCTAATGGTGACCATTTTCAGCAATAATACTCACCTGGGGCTGGTTCGTCTCGAAGTTAGGAAAACAGTCGCAATGATAGAAGCCATGTTCGCAGAAAATTTAAGACAGTGGTTTAATACTTAACTCAGAGCTATTCCGCAGGGTTTGTTTATGGCAATAATCAGCTTTAGATCGGACGAGATTCATTGTAAGGTTGTTTACTACGGTCCGGGAAGAGGAGGTAAAACCACCAATCTCATAAGCATACATAAAGCCCTGGGGGAACAAGTGCGGGGCGAGCTTTTATCTATAGATACTGCGGGAGATCGAACGCTTTTTTTTGATTTCTTGCCAATGGATTTGGGGCATATCGGAAAATTTCGGATAAAGATCTCACTCTATACAGTCCCAGGGCAAGTGCGCTATAACGATACCCGTAAGCTGGTGTTAAAAGGAGTCGATGGTATAGTATTTGTCGCCGACTCTCTCGAAGCCAGAAGAGTAAATAATGTCGAGAGCTTACAGAATCTTCAGGAGAACCTGACGGAGCAGGCAAAGGCGATTGACTCTTTACCCTTGGTTCTTCAGTACAATAAGAGAGATTTGGAAGAAAGCAGAGTTGCTGTTCTACCGGTCGAACAGATGGACAGCGACCTCAATCCAGGAGGCCGGTTCCCTTCGTTTCCGGCAAGCGCTCTGAGGGGAGACGGAGTCAAGGAAACATTTAAAAGAATCTGCATGATGACCGTTATTGATGTAAGCTCGCGATTGCTAAAAGACAAGGGCGTAAGCATGGCCCATTGATTAATCCTTGGAATTTTGGAGACCGCCAGTGGCGGAAGAGCCAAAACATAAGACTCCTGCGGAACTTGGTGAAGCAGTAGGAAGAAAAATAGAGGAACTGTTTGGCGATCTTTTGGGCGAAAACTCTATTGCCGAGCCGGACCACGCCATCGAGACGCGCGCGCAAGGCGCCACCAGAGATCACGCGCTGCCTAGGGAGCCGAGTGTACCTACAGGAATGCCGACAGCGGGCACGCAATCATCTGTTTCCGGAATAGCTGGACCCACCCGAACTGTCCTTAAGTCATCAAGAAATGTGAATAAACCCACAGGCGCTTCCGCTTCAGGGAATCCACAGGGAGGCAAAGTGTCCTTTGATAAGATCGTCGAAAGGATTGAGGTGCTGATCCTAAACGTGGAATGGGAAGTCAGTCCGGAAGCAAGTGCGGAACTGGTGGAGCGATTGAGAGCTTTGGGCGATTATTTCCCGGGAAACGAAAGGGCTCGCACCATCTTGGCCATGAACAATCGTGTATTGAGGCGCTTCAGCGGCTCTGATGTGACCCCGCATCCTTTGATGGTGAAATTGCTGGAAGACAGCCTAGCAGTTCTCAAATCAATGAATCTCTCTCCGGAAAAGAGTTCGCATGCTGAAGCGGCGATGCGGGTACTGAACGATATTTACAAGAAAATCATGGCTTCGCCGTTACCTGACGTTTCTGTCGCTGGAGGCGCTCCAGGGACCGGGGAAAAAGCCTCAATTGCGGAATCCGAATCGATTCTCAACAGGGTGAGTATCACTATTCAATCCCTTGAAGAAGTAACTCGGCGCCTATCCAGGATTGGCGGGGCCTTAACGCAGGGGGCGCCGATCTCCGGTCCTGAGACCGCGCGCAGACTGGGAACGCTGGAGCATCTGGTCTCCCAACAAGTCGGGCAGCTTTCATTGCTTCACAGAGAATTGGCGCGAGTTGGTCCTACCAGCGGCCCGCAGGGCAAATCGACCGGATCTGTCGGTAGTGTAGGCGGTCCCGACGGTTTGTTGACAGTCTTGTGGGCCGGCACCCCTCTAGCTATTTCATCGTCCATCGTCGCGGCCTTATATCCACTCACGCGGAACCAGGCCGAGCAATTTAAGGACAAGCAGTCGATTGCGTTGGGATCGAGAGTGTTGCACAAGCTGCCTGTCAAGAAACCCCCGGAAAATAAACAACAGGCCCCGATGATCCCGAGTTGGCTGGTCCATCTCAATTGGCGACAAAAGGATCACTTCTTGTTGGTGGATCGATCATTGGGGTTTCGCCGGGTACCGGAAGGCACGGACATAAGCGCTCAAACTAGAATTAAATTCGGCCCCGTCTCCTATTCAATTTTGAGCGAGTCGACCTTGCGCTAGAGATCTAATGTCAATGCGCATTCATATAATCATGGAAGCCGAGTAGCTGGCGCAATCATCAGGTAAAACGAGCAAAGCCACCAGCGCTGTGTTTGATAGGAATAATGTTATCCGGGATTAATATGAGTTACTTGAATGCGCATCGGTGTGAAACAGAAAACGGATGACAGATTCTACTGCCCAAGACCAATCATCCTCCGGTGATCGTAAGCCATCCTTTAAGCCGATTATTTTCGGTCGCTACTGCCTCATTGATCGTGTATCTCAAGGCGGAATGTCTGACCTGTATCTGGCGAAGACTTCCGGTCTTGGTGGATTCCAAAAGCCGTTAATCATCAAAAAGCTTCTGCCTCGATATGCCACAAAAGCGCGTTATGTGAAAAGATTTATTAATGAAGCGAAGACGCTCACACGTCTTAGCCATTCAAATATCGTTCAAGTTTTTGACATGGGCCAGATAGACGGGGATTACTATATCGCTCTCGAATATATTGAGGGACGAAATGTGGCCTATCTTTTGGCAAAGGCGAGGAGAACCAGCCAACCGATTTCTATGGAATTTGCCGTATACGTCGCGCTGGAAGTAGCTCGCGGCCTAGGTTATGCGCATCGGAGAAAAGGAATTGACGGGGCCAACCTTATGCTGGTTCACCAGGACGTGAATTCATTTAATGTCATGGTGTCCTACGAGGCCGAAGTAAAAATCATCGATTTCGGTATTGCCAGAGTCTTCTTGAATCGCAATCCAGTGGAAGGTCTTCCGGTAGCCGGCAAGCTCCTCTACTTTTCCCCAGAGCAGCTGCAGAACAAACAGGTCGATAGACGAGTTGATATTTATGGAATTGGGATTCTGCTGTACGAGCTTTTGACCGGGGAGCGATTGATAGAACACCAGAGCACTGTCGGTCAGACGGTCAGGACAATTCTCGAAATGGACATACGCGAGAAGGTCCACCAAAACGAAATGATCCCTTCCGAACTCAAGCCGGTGTTGATCAAGGCCATAGCGTTCAATCCTGACGACCGATATCCGTGGATGGAAGACTTCACCGGCGATGTTAGTCGAGCAGCGCAACAACTTAAACTTGATTTGGATCGTTCTAATTTCTCCGATTATCTGAACAAGCAATTTCGCCGGGAAATGATAATAGATAGTCGGCGGATCAGAAAATTGCTCACATTTCGACCGCCTGAACGCGAATTAACCTCTGTCCGCGAGATAGAAGAAGCAACAACCGTAATTAGCGTGGAGTCTCTTTCCATACGCAAACTCCTCGACACCGCTTTGTCCGGCGAAGAACCACAGAGCGATTCAATAGAATCGAACAACTCGGTTCTGGAGACTGTCACATTCCCCGCCGGGAAAACGGTCTACGTCAAAGGCGATCCCGCTAATTATATCTACATGATTCAAAAGGGAAAAGTCAGACTTTCGCTTGAAGTAGGACAAACTCGAAAAGCTTTGGCGTTACTTGGGGCTGGGGATTTCTTCGGGGAGGGGGTTCTGTTAGGGGACCAACACAGGACTGAATCGGCTGAAGCCGAAGACGACAGCATCTTGATTCCCTTGGACCGCAAGACTTTCGAAAAACTTATCGGCGATAGAACGTCTCTAGGTATAATCCTCAATATCATAGCCAGACTTAGGGAAGCCGAGTCAGTCATCGAGGGGGACTTACTTGGAGATTCTCTATCGAGACTCATCCATGGTCTTTTGTTTTTCCACAATCGGTCGTTGTTCATGAACGGCAAAGACATAAAATTAAGCGAATTGGCCGACTTGCTACAATTAAAGGATAAGAAACAGGTAATGAAGTATTTAAGTAAATTGGAAGAAATAGGAATTATCCGTATAAAGGATAATATCGCGCGTATCGATGATCCTCAAAAGCTGGAAAACATTCTTAAAGCGCTTTCAGGGAGAGGGAAATTGATACTGAAAGTATGAAGCTGTTTGACACATATAAATTCCGATGCAATGGAGAAAACGCCGCGCTCAAAAGAATGAGAATAGCCAGTATTAATACCATCCATCTGCCTTCAACTAAGGAGATATGTCTGTTCGTATTCCGGCTCTGATAAGCGTTTTGGCGATTCTTCAGTTAGTCTCTGCCCCAAGCCATGGTGGAGGGATCCTGCACACATTTTCGCCCACACTCAAGGACGAGGTCTTTGCCGTGGCCCGTCCAAGTGTTATAGTATCTAAGACCTTCATAACGGTCTCTGAATCTTCCATCGAATATGAATTTGACCAAACATTTGTAAATGATAATGACTTGCCTCTTGATGGCACGTACCTCTATCCTTTGCAGGGCAGCGCTGCGCTTTCTGAACTGGACGTTCGTGTGGATGGGGCCGCCACTAAGGCCAAGATAATAACCGCGGACCAATTCTCTCCCCTTTTGAAAAGTTGGATTGAGACCCTCAAGGACCCCACACTCCTTGAATTGGCCGGCAAAGATATATTGATGATAAAACCGATCCATTTGGGGCCGCGTCAACAAAAGTCATTTCACTTACACTTCAAAACGCCAATCATTATCGAAAATGATCAACTTGATCTGTTCCTGACCTTGGCCGGCGAACGATATTCACTTGGACCGATCGGGACCCTTGAGATTATCGTGCGTTCAAAGATGGCCCGCCCTATCCGGACAGTGTTTTCTCCTACTCACCATATTACGACCCTGAGAGAGGCGACCCATCGCTGTCTCGTCACAGTCAAGAGCAGACAAAGTCGTGTCCGAAGCGATTTTCGACTTTTGATGACTTATTCCTGGAATGACTTGGACTTTAAAGTGTTCACCCATCGATCCGGGAACCAAAAAGGCTCTTTTGCTGTTTTTATCGAGCCGCCACTGACCGAACCCGAAATCAAAGAAAAGGAAACTGATATAGTATTCGTGCTGGACCGTTCCGGCAGCATTGGAGCCGGCGCTCTGGAACAAGCAAAGCGCGCTGTAATTTTTGGGCTGGAGAAGCTACGCGGAGGTGATCGATTCAACGTACTCACCATTGGCTCTCGCGTAGGAAAACTGGCAGATCGCCTTACGGAGGTTACCAGCGACAATGTAGAGGAGGCCGTCCGTTTCATTAATTTGACCGAAAGCGAGGGCGGCACTGATTTATATAACGGGATTATGACCGCGCTCGATCAATTTACCTCGCGCAAACGCCCCGGAATCATTATGCTTGCAGGCGACGGACGGCCTACTGTCGGCCTTACCGACCCGGAAGTCATTCTCGAGGACACAAAGCGCAATAATAGATTCAAAGCTAGAATCTGTGTTCTGGCGTTGGGGAAAGGGGCCGATATCGCATTACTGGATAGAATGGCAATTTCCAGCGGGGGCTCTTTGTCCCATTTTTCAACTAAAAACAATTTTCCTTTGATGATAAAGGAGTTTTTCGCACGGATTTCTCCTCCGATAATTTCTCAATTAGCGCTGACATTTCCCAATCTAGCAGTAGAAGATGTTGCGCCGGAAAGCGTTACCGATTTAGGTCAAGAAGGGACGATTGTTTTGGGAAGGTACGCAAGCAAAGATGACGCTTTCTCAACAGTTCGCCTTGAGGGAAAAATAGGGGGGCGGACAAAAACCGTAAGCCGAAATTGTCTGTTCCCTCGGCAGTCCGCCGCGCATTCTTATATCCAGCCGCTCTGGGCCATGAGGCGCGTCGCTGCGCTATCGGAAAAGGAATTACTAAGAATGAGTGAGCCGAAAGAAAGAGAACAATTGGGCGCGCTCGCCAAAGAGTTTGGATTCAAGCTGCCTTTGGGCATTGCCCCGGAAATTGTTCCTGTCGCTTCCGACGTCCATCAGAAGAACTCGGGAGAGCTGCTGTGGCGCTTCAAAACATCAAATGTGGCCACGGATGTGTTATCTGACTTGATTAAGGATGTGAAGGAAAAATCCTTCCGGTTTGAGAAAGGCGCATGGGTGGACACTCTGTATCAGTCATCTATGCCTGAGCAGACAGTCCATTTCCTGAGTGACGAATATTTTGACCTTGTGAAAACAAAGCGCAACCTGGGCGTCTATTTCTCCCTCGGGCCTCAAGTAACCGTCGTCCTCGACCAAGTTGCGATCAAAGTCGTTTCAAAGCTTCAAGTGATCCCGTAGACGATGCGAAGCGCCTCTACACGACCGGGCTTCGCATCAACAGGCTAAGACCTGTCCGAGCGGACTGGGCCAGCGCCGGCTCTTCGTTCTCGAGGGACGCAATCTGACGCAGATGGTCAGCAGTGCGCAGAATCAGCATAGCCAAATCGCCCTCGTCTGCTTCAACGTGGTCTGTTAATTCGTCCCAGTCGACCTCTTTAGACCATAGAAGAACCGCAGCCGCGGGCCAGAACATCGTTACAGGAACACCAAAGCCCCTGGAGATCATTAGTTCCATCAGAGGTTTCAGACGTCTCATCATTTTTCTAAATCTCTTCCAGAGAGGTCGCGCCCGTGCCCACAGCTCTTTGCTTATGGGAGCCTCCTTATCCTTGTCCATCACGAACGGAGCGACTAGAGCCGCCAATTCTTCGGGGTTCAACTGGCTGAATTCGCCCGACCTTA
>Ga0172371_10000292_pt1 | contig 75734 bp, 75 predicted proteins | sample Lak12m_FD_114543 | JGI IMG/M metagenome (GOLD analysis project Ga0172371, IMG submission 114543) | Freshwater microbial communities from Kabuno Bay, South-Kivu, Congo - kab_022012_12m | ecosystem: Environmental > Aquatic > Freshwater > Lake | place: Democratic Republic of the Congo: South-Kivu...
ACTCAAGGTAAAGATGCCTTAAGGCAGGATTCAGGCAAGGGCAGGAAGGTTTTGATTGAGTTTGTCAGCGCTAATCCTACCGGTTCTTTATCGGTTGCCCATGCGCGCCAGGCGGCAGTAGGGGATTGCCTGGCAAATATCTTAGGATTTCTTAATTTCAATATACAGCGCGAGTATTACCTTAATGATGAGGGCAACCAGATTAACATTTTGGGTAAATCGGTACAGCTGCGCCGGGAAGAATTAGCAGGCAAAAAAGAAGAATTCCCCGAGAATTATTACCAGGGTGATTATATATATGATATCGCCAAAGAAGCGGATAAGCAAAAGATTGAAGATGCGGCCTTAGGAGATTTCGCGGGAGATTATATCCTGAAGATTATAAAGCAGGAGCTTATTGATTTTGGGGTGAATTTTGATTGCTGGTATTCGCAGAAGGAACTGGCTAAAAGCGGCAAAATCGAGCAGGCCTTCAGCCAATTAAAGGAAAAGGGATTTTTGTTTGAGCAGGATGGCGCGCTCTGGTTTAAATCAACCGCTTTTGGCGATGACAAAGACAGGGTAATTATTAAAAGCGACGGCAGCCAGACATACCTGGCTCCGGATATCGCATATCACGAGGATAAATTTAACCGCGGTTTTAGCTGGCTGATTAATCTTTGGGGCCCGGATCACCATGGTTACATTAACCGTATTAAGGCTTCAGTCCAGGCATTCGGACGTTCTCCGGAGGACTTATCTGTAATTATTGTCCAGTTGGCAACTATTTTCCGCAACGGCCAGCCTGTTCAAATGTCCACCCGGCGCGGCCAATACATCACTTTGCGCGAGATTCTGGATGAAGTAGGCTCTGATGCCTCCAGATTTTTCTTTTTAATGCGCCGCACATCGAGTCACTTGGATTTTGACCTCGAAGTGGCTAAGAAACAAAGTTCGGAAAACCCCGTATATTACGTGCAGTACGCGCACGCGCGTATTTGCAGCATATTACGGAGCGTTACTACCCAAAGCAGTGGTAATCTGGACCTTTCTGTGCTCAAAGAGAAGGAGGAGCTGAACCTTATTAAGAAGTGCTTAGAGTTTAAGGCGGTTCTTAATATATGTTTAGTTACCTGTGATCCTTATATGGTTACAGTTTACCTGCAGGAGTTATCTGAGACCTTCCATAAATTTTATGATTTACACCGCGTTTTAGGCCAAGCTGATGCTCTTACCAGCGCAAGGCTCGCCTTGATTAAAGGGGTAAAGATTGTTTTATCCTGCGGATTAGAACTATTAGGCGTAAGCCAACCGGAAAGTATGTGAGCGTTTAAGTTACGGCAGGATATTGAAAATATATGCCCTCTCATAAAATATTAAGATTAGCCACCCCGCAGATCCATCTGCAAAATCAAATATCCAAAGAATTAGGCGTCTCTAAAGTCCTGGCCCAGGTTTTAATTAACCGTAAAGTAAAAACTGTTTCCGGGGCAGAGAAATTCCTTAAAGCAGGTATGAAGGATTTATTCAGTCCGCAATTATTTTCCGATATGCCTAAGGCGGTTGCCTTGGTTAAGAAGGCTCAAGAGAATAAAGAGAGGGTTATGGTTTTTGGGGATTATGATGTGGATGGCATAACCAGCACGGTTTTAGTCAAGAATACCCTTGTTTCATTGGGGCTGGATGTTTTACATCATATCCCTCATCGGATTACCGAAGGTTATGGCTTAAATAAAGAGATAATCGTTTTCGCCAAAGAGAATAACGTAAAACTTATGGTTACTGTTGACTGCGGCACAGCCAACCATAAAGAGGTAGAGGGCCTAAGGCAGGCAAATATTGATGTGATTGTCACTGATCATCATGAGCCGCAGGGCGCAGGTTTGCCCGCGGCCTCAAGCCTGATTAATCCGAAGCTCAAAGATTCAGGTTATCCTTTCAGGGATTTAGCCGGAGTGGGCGTAGCTTATAAGTTTTGCCAGGCAATAAGCGGTTCTTTGCTTAGCGAAGAACTGGACTTAGTTACTTTAGGCACTGTTGCTGACAGTGTCCCCTTAAACGGAGAGAACCGCATTATCGCGAAAGAAGGGTTATCGCGGCTGCCGGATACTAAAAGAGAAGGCCTGCGCGCCATAATTGATAACGCGGGCATCAAAAACAACGCGAAGCGATTTAATTCTACTTATATAAGTTTTATTATCGCCCCGCGTTTAAACGCATCCGGAAGGATGAGCAGCGCTGAATTATCTTTAAAGCTGCTGATGAGTCAGAGCAGCCAGGAGGCCCAAGGTTTAGCCAAAGAACTTGATCAATTTAACCGGCAGCGCCAGAAGGTGGAAGCGAAGATTTTGGAAGAAGCAGAGGATATGATCAACCGGGAGATGAATTTTAAAGAACAAAAGGTAATTGTAATCGCCAAAGATGATTGGCATCAGGGCGTATTGGGGATTGTTGCTTCAAAGCTTGCCGACAGATTTTACAGGCCGGCAATAGTTATTTCGCTGAATGAGGATTTATGCAAGGGGTCGGCGCGTTCAATTAAAAATTTTCATCTTTTTGACGCCCTGGTTGACTGCAAAGAGCTTTTGGATAGTTTTGGCGGGCATGCCCATGCTGCCGGGTTGTTAATTACTAAAGATAATATTGATGAATTCAGGAAGAGTATTAATAAGCTGGCCAATGACCGGCTGGATTTTAATGATTTACTCCCTAGTATAGATATCGATGCGGAGTTAATTTTAAGTGATTTAAATGAGAAAATGGTCAGGGAGCTCGAATCCCTGGAGCCGTTTGGCATGGCAAACCCGGAGCCCATGTTCTATACGCGCGGGCTTAAATTAAAAGGCCAGGCGCAGAGTTTAGGCCGGGAGACGCTGAAATTCTGGGTAACTGACGGCGCAACTACTTATCAGGCTATTGGTTTTGGTATGGCCGGCTTGTTGAGCAGCCTTATGCAAGCTGAGTCATTTGACCTGGTTTATACGCCCAAGATAGACAACTGGCGGCAGGATGAATCCTTGATTCTTGAGGCCAAAGATATATTTTTTAAATAGCGGGTTTCGTTCTTGGGACGGCTTTTTTGAAATCGCCCTTTTTGATGCATTTGGCGCAGATAAAGACGCTTTTGGCTACGCCATTAACCAATATACGCATTTTCTGAAGATTGGGAAGAAATTTGCGCTTGGACCAGCGGGCGATCTTTGAACCGGTCCCGCCTTTAGCTTTATACTGGCCTTTTCTGGATAATACCTTTCCGTTAAGCGATTCTTTTTTACAGATAACGCATTTTTTAAGCATTTTAAGCGCTCCTTTTGAAGAAAATTTTCAAGTGGTTTAGCGAGAAATCTATTCCTTAATTTCATTAAGTATACTTGAAATTAAGGTATTGTCAAGATAGAATATAAGCGCGTCCGGCTTGTCTTGTTTCTCAGGGGTGTTCTAAAATTCTAACAAGGAACTCAATAATGAAAGTTTTACTTATATCTTCAAGCCCACATAAGGAAAAGAGCAGCACTTTTTTGTTGGCCAGTGAAGTTCTACGAGGGGCAAAAAATGAAGGCGCAGTTTGTGAGGTTTTGCACTTAGATAATTATAAGGTATTTTTCTGTAACCACTGTGAGGCCTGCCATAGGGATATCCTGAAATGTCCATTGAAAGATGATGTTACTATGGTTCTTCAGAAGATGCTTAATGCCGATGGCATAGTTTTGGCTTCACCTAACTACATAAACCATGTGACTGCGTTGATGAAGGCGCTATTTGATCGCTCGGCTCACTTCATCCACTGCAAGCGACTTTTGGATAAATATGTAGCAGGAGTAGTGACTTCTGGCAGCGGACAGAATAAAGAGGTCTTGGATTATATGGCTTTTTATGGTCACACTTGTGGAGCGCAATATTCAGGAGGTGTTTCTGCCCTTCAGCAGTTTGGCGAGGAGAAGAAAGCCGAAGCTTTCATGTTAGGCAGAAAACTTGCCTCTGACATAAAAGAGAAAAAGCTGTATTCGGAACAGATGCAAACCATAGAGCAGGGAAAGCAGCGCTTTGCCCGAATAATTAAGCTCAGGAAGGATGACTGGCAAGAGGAATACAAATACTGGGCCGCAAAAGGTTGGTTATAAGCTGAGTTAGGCGCTTTTTGGGCACAGTATTAATGTCCAAGTTGATAAACATTGATAAAGCAATAAGTAATATAAAATAAGTTAGAACAGGCAACTATAAGAAGGAGGAAAACAGGTATGGGGTTATTTAATTTTTCCCGGAAGAAGAAAGTATCGCCTCAAAAGCTTAAGCCTGCCTTTGTCGAAAGAAGAACTCTGCCGAGGTGGCGGATTGCTTCTCCGGCTAAGATAAAATGGCAGGATTCTAAAGATTACATACCTTGTGAAATCCGAGACTTGAATATGAGAGGGTTTTCCTTGTGCCTGGCGGAAGAAATACCAGGGGATAATGTGCGGATGGAACTTTATTTTAATGAGAAATACTTTTTTGATATAGAGGTTTCAGCGGCCTGGCATAAAGAAGTTGACGGTAAACAAATTTATGGCATAAGATTTTTGCGGATTCGTGATTCCGACAGAGAAAAAATTTATAAGATGATGAAGGAAAATTTTTCCAATTATCTTGGTAAGCTGTAAATTAAGACTTTGTAATAAAAGGAGGCAGGCGTGAAAAAAAGCAAATTAATCGGGCTGTTATTGCTGGTTTATGCGGTTTACACGATTGTGGGCATGGTTGTAGATGATGCCACTTACTGGCAGATTTATAATTATGTAACGATAATATTCTCTGTGATAAGCGGCATTGTACTGTTAAAACAAGGATAGTTAACTTAGGCAGATTAGATGAGCCCGGAAGAAAATATCGCGCCAAATTTAGTTACTAAGATAAAAGCCAAAGATTCTATATACGGCCGTTACGAGGTATATCATGTTCTGGAGACCGGAGTGGGTATTGCCTGTGTCTGTTATGATAATATAACCCGGGTTCCTCAAGTATTGAAGACTCTCCAAAGGAAGTATCTGATTTCCCCGCAAAGCCAATCCTGTTTTGAGAAAAAAGCGCTTGCCTGGGTAGGATTAGGCAAATATCCCTATATTGTCAGCGCCTATTTAGTCATGCGGATAGAAAACTATCCCTTTGTTGTTATTGATTATATCGCTCCGGATGAAAATGGGATAAATACGTTAAGCCATTATCTGGGCAGCTTAATTTTATCCGAAATCCTTAAATATTCAATAGAGTTTTGTTACGGCATGGAATATGCTTATGCAAAAGGGATTGAAGCCCACGGGAATATAAAACCAGTCAATATCATGATTACTCCGGATAAAACCTTAAAGATAACCGATTTTGGGTTCGCAAAATTATCGCAAGAGGTTGATTTTAACGAATATCTCCCGGAAAAAGAAGATTCAGATTTCAGTATTTTTAAAGGCAAAAATGGCATAATCAGCGGGACGTTTCCTTATATGGCTCCTGAACAATTTGACGGCAAAATGAATCAGATAAGCGATATTTATTCTTTTGGCGTTGTTCTTTACCAAATGGTAAAAACAGGAAGATTGCCTTTTACCGGAAAAAATCCTTTGGAGTATGAGAAATCGCATAAAGAGCAGGCCGTCCCTAGTTTCGATTCTCCTCTTTTTAATATTATTATGAAATGCCTGGAAAAAGACCCCGGTAAAAGATACGCGGATTTTGCAACAATGAGGGGGGATTTGGAAAGTTTGTTTTTAAAGGAAACCGGGGAAAAAATAACTCCACCGGAAGGCAAAAAATTAGAGGCCCTGGAAACCTTGAATAATGGCGTTTCTTTATATTATCTTGGCAGGCGCGAAAGCGGCCTTGCCTGTTATGATAAAGCCATAGCCATTAATCCTGAATATTCCGATGCCTATTATAACCGCGGGAATGCCTATTACGATAAAGGTAACTTTGAGCAGGCTGTCTCCGATTATGGTAAAGCCATAGAAATCAACCCTGTGTATCCCAAGGCCTATTACAAGCGGGGGGTTTTCTACCATGGTAAGGGCAATCTTGTGCAGGCTATCTCTGATTATAACAAAATCATAGCATTGAATCCCGCGTATCCCGGCCTTTATTATAACCGCGGGAATGCCTATTACGAAAAGGGGAGTCTTGAGCAAGCCATTTCTGACTACAGCAAAGCCATAGAAATCAACCCTAATGATGTTGAAGCCTATAATAGCCGGGGGACTGTTTATTTTAAAAAAGGCGATTTTGATTCAGCTATCTCTGATTACAGCAAAGCCATAGAAATCAACCCTGTGTATTCCAAAGTCTATTGTAACCGGGGGATTGCCTATTATAAAAAGGTTAAGCTTGATTTAGCTATCTCTGATTACAACAAGGCCATAGAAATCAACCCTAAAGATGCTGAAGCATACAGCAGCAGGGGTATTGCCTATCACAAGAAAGGTGATTTTGATTCAGCTATCTCTGATTACAATAAAGCCATAGAAATTAACCCTAAAGATGCTGAGGTTTATAACAGCCGGGGAATTACCTGCCATAAAAAGAGTAATTTTGAGCAAGCTATTCTTGATTACAGTAAAGCAATAGCAATTAACCCCGCATATTCCAAGGCTTATTATAACCGGGGAAGTGCCCGTTATGATAAAGGCGAGCTTGAACTGGCTATCTCTGATTTCAGCAAGGCCATAGAAATCAACCCTAAAGATGCCGAAGCATACAACAGCAGGGGTATTGCCTATCGTAAAAATGCTAAACTTGCTCAGGCTATCTCTGATTACAACAAAGCCATAGAAATCAACCCCGCATATTCCAAGGCTTATTATAACCGGGGGAATGCTCATTACGATAAAGATGATCTTGTGCAGGCGATTTCCGATTACAGCAAGGCGATAGAAAATAATCTTAAAGACGCTGTAGCCTACAACAGCCGGGGTATCGCTTATCATGTTAGAGGTAAACTTGAATTAGCTGTTTATGATTTCAGCAAGGCCATAGCAATTAATCCCTCTTATTACAAAGCCCTCTGCAACCGGGGGAGTGTATATTATGATAAAGGCGATCTTGATTCAGCTATCTCTGATTACAACAAAGCCATAGAAATTAACCCCGAATATTCAAAAGCTTATTGCAACCGGGGGGCTGCTTTTTTCTTGAAAAAGAACTACAATAAAAGCTGGGAAGATGTGCATAAGGCAGAAGAATTAGGGTATAAAATTCCCGCCGGTTTTATCAATGACTTGAAAAAAGCTTCTGGCAGAACAGCGTAAAAGGAGGATTGGATGAACAACTTGAAGAAAATGCAGGATTTGGTTTTAAAGTTGGTACTTTTCTTAGTATGGTTTGATTTTATGTGTTTTGCAATTATTATTACGGCAAATATTCTTAACTGGTCTTTTTTCACCTCAAAAATAGCCAGCGCTTTTTTCACGGTGTTCGGTATAAGCTTAGGATCTCTGGCTGCGCTTTGCGCGCTGCACATAGTTTTAACCTTGTCCATAATTTCTAAATCTATAAGCAGCCTGGTTAATGAAAAAGAACCCGCTGATGAATCAGCAATCAAAAAAGACAAAAAGAATTTTAAAAACCTGATTTTTACTTCTGTAGCGATAATATTGCTGGTTGTCGTATGCCAGGGGATGGTTGAAAGAAACGTGGCTAGGAATAAAGTCAAGGGGGTAGAAAGCCAGCTTAAGAATATGGCCCAGTCTGTTTTAGTCTCCAAGCTGGTTGATTTGGTGCAAAACGATGACAAGGTCAATAAACTGTATTTTCTTAGAGATGAAATACTGCTTTCTTCGGAAGAGTACAGGAGTTTATCCCTCTTGATACCCAGGCCAGGAGAGCAAGGCCAGGTTTTTTATGAGATAAATCCCTGGGACTATGATAATAAGGATGAGACAAATATATCTAAAGCCCTGAGAAGAGTATTTGCCCCTTGCGAAGAAGACAGGAAGAAATTCAATAGAATGCTTAAAAACCAGGAGCCATTTATTGTAGTAACAAGTTCTGTGATCAAGGCTTATTACCCTGTAGTCCGGGATGGAAAAATAAAATTGATAATATTGTTAGATACGAGCCGTAATATCAGCAATGAGTACCTTATGTCCCGCAGTTCTAGATTCGGTTCTTAGCGGTAGAATAAAATTGTCATGAAAAACAGCGGTTTAAGTTCCAATTTGATTTATTCCACTTCGCGGGGGGCGATTTGCCCGCGGTGCGCTCAGGTGGTTGGCAGCTGCATATGCCGGGAGATGAAAAAGGCGGCTGTTCCTGAAGCCGGCGGCGTAGCGCGCCTGCGTTATGAGAGGGGCTCCAAAGGCAAAGGAATGACAATTATTACCGGTTTGGCTTTAAGCGAAACCGGACTTCTGGGCCTGGCTAAAAAATTAAAACAGCGCTTTGGTACTGGAGGATCAGTTAAAGATTATGCTATTGAATTGCAGGGTGACTTTCGAAAACAGGCAGATCAGGAATTGCGCAAACTGGGATTTCTTAAATGATGGGAAAGCTCTCAAAGGATTATGAAGTCGGGGATCAGGCAGTAGACAGCTTGATAAGCGAACTTGTCAAGAGGTCAGGCTCTGCCGAGGTTGAAAACTTATTACGCCAGATACTGACGACTACCGTTAAGTTAGGCAGGGAGTCTAGTGATAGGGGGGATCTGAAACTGGTAAATAACGCGCTTAAGGAATTGCGTTATTCTTTTAAGATTTTTTCTCCTTACAGGGCGGTTAAAAAAGCAATAATCTTTGGTTCAGCCAGGTCAAAGACCGGTTCAGCTGAATATAAGATGGCTGAAGAATTATCCCGCAAACTTACTGAAAAAGGTTATATGATTGTTACCGGCGGCGGCCCGGGGGTGATGGAGGCTGGCAATAAGGGCGCGGGAACGGGCAAGGATTTTGCCTTAAACATCCGGCTTCCTTTTGAGCAGAAGCCAAACCCGTATATTGATGAAAAGGAAAAACTGATTAACTTTAAATATTTCTTTACCAGGAAATTGGTTTTTGTAAAAGAGACTGACGCAACCGCTGTTTTTCCCGGCGGCTTCGGCACTCTTGACGAGGGGTTTGAAATGATCACTTTGGTCCAAACCGGTAAATCCCGGCCCCGCCCGATAGTTTTAATGGAGCCGAAGGGCTCGACATATTGGGCTACCTGGATGCATTTTGTAAAGAGCCAGCTAGCCAGGAAAGGTTTTATCAAAAAAGATGACCTTGGCCTGTTTCGTATTATAAAATCTGTTGATGCGGCAGTTAAGTATGTAGAGGATTTTTATAGAGTATACCACTCAATAAGGTATATCTCGGGTTTAGCTGTGTTAAGGTTAAACAGGGAGATTTCCGAGAAGACCTTAAAGCTTATCAACAAAAATTTTAAAGATATTTTGACAAGCGGCCAAATCCGGGTTTCTCCTCCGGCGGTTAAAGAGGTCCAGGAAGGGGAGTTTCTAAAATTGCCCCGGTTGGCAATGAATTTTAATATGCGTGATTATGGCAGGCTCTGTGAAATGATCAGCGTTATTAATAGGGATTAAATTATTATGGATAAAGTTTTAGAGGGTTTAAATAAGCAGCAGGTACAGGCGGTTACGCACGGCGAAGGCCCGCTTTTAATTATTGCCGGAGCGGGCACAGGAAAGACCCGCGTAATTACCCAGCGTATTGGCTGGCTTATAAATCAGGGACTGGCTAATACCGATGAGATTTTAGCGCTTACCTTTACGGATAAGGCAGCCAAGGAGATGCAGGAAAGGGTGGATATCCTGATGCCTTACGGTTATACGGATATCTGGATTTCTACTTTTCATGCCTTTGGAGACCGGCTCTTGCGTGAGAATGCCCTGGTTGCCGGGTTAAACCCGGATTTTAAAGTGCTTGCCCAGTCAGAGGCTGCGGTGTTTTTCCGTGAGCATCTTTTTGAATTCACGCTTAATTATTACCGCCCCTTGTCTGACCCTACGCGTTTTATCGAAGCCTTGATTTCATTTTTCAGCCGGGCAAAAGACGAGGATATTTCAGCAAAAGAATATTTTCAATACGCCCAGGATTTTATGACCAAGGTTAAAGCAGACCCTCAGGATAACGCTAACGAAGAGCTGGCGGTACAGCAGATGGAGGTAGCAGGGGCGTATCTTAAATACCAGGAGCTTTTGGCTAAAGAAGGATTGATTGACTTTGGCAATCAATTTTATTTAAGCCTGCAGCTGCTGCGGGAGCATCCTTTGGTCCTGCAAAATTATCAAAAACAATTTAAATATATCCTGGTGGATGAATTCCAGGATACGAACTTCGCGCAGTTTCAGATTGTAAAGCTTTTGGCGGGGGCGGTAAAAAACATCACGGTTGTCGCCGATGACGATCAGTGCATTTATCGATGGCGCGGGGCTGCCTACAGCAATGTGTTGAATTTTATCCAGGAGTATCCTAAAGCCGAGAAGATTACGCTGATTCAGAACTACCGCTCCATTCAGCCTATCCTGGACAGCTCTTATCAGTTAATCCAGTATAATAATCCGGAGCGTTTTGAAGTAAAGGCTAAAATTGATAAGCATCTTATCGGTTTGATTAAGGAAGGACCTAAGCCGGCGCATTTACATTTTGATACGCACTCAACTGAAGCTGATAATATAAGTAAGATTATACAAGATAAGGTAAGTTTAGGTAAGTTTAAATATAGGGATTTTGCTATTCTTGTGCGCTCTAATTCCGATGCCCAGGGTTTTATCCAATCGTTAAATATGCAGAATATTCCCTGGCAATTCAGCGGTAACCAGGGTTTATATGGCAGGGAGGAGGTCAAGTTGTGCATTAATTTCCTGCGTGTAGTTGCTAATCCTTCGGATTCTTTAAGTTTATTTTATTTGGCCAGCTCTGAAGTTTATAAAGTTAATCTGACGGATCTGACATTATGCAATCATCTCAGCCGGCGAAGAAACCTGGCGCTCTATGCGGTGTTTAATAATTTAGAAAATACTCCGGAGTTGAGCCAGCTACAGGAAGAGACCAGGGAGAAGATAAAACAAGTACTTTCGGATATTGAGAAATTTCTTCAGGTTTCCCGCGACGAGACGACCGGCAGGCTGCTTTACAGTTTTCTTACCGATACGGGTTATCTTAAATACCTGACGCATAACCCCAGCCTGGAAAAAGAAACCAAAATCCAGAATATCGCCAAGTTTTTTAACCAGGTACGCGATTTTGAGCTGGTGGCTAAAGAGGACAGGGTGATCAGTTTTATCAGGCATCTTAATCTGCTCATCGAGTCGGGAGATGACCCTCCGACAGTTGAGGCGGATTTAGACCAGGATGCCGTGAATATTTTAACCATCCATAAGGCCAAAGGGCTGGAGTTCCGGGTAGTATTTTTAGTCAGCCTGGTGCAGGGGAAATTCCCGCTTCCCAGGCGTTCCCAGCAGATTGAATTACCGGATACTTTAATTAAAGAGGTCCTTCCTACGGGAGATTTCCATGTTCAGGAGGAGCGCAGGCTTTTTTATGTGGGGATGACGCGCGCCAAAGAAGAACTGTACTTGAGCAGTGCTGAAGATTACGGAGGCAGGCGGCTGCGCAAAGTAAGCCAGTTTGTGCTTGAGGCCCTGGGTAAGCAGCCCGGGGAAGATACCGGAAAGAAGAAATCCGCCGCCATTGAGAGCATACGGCGTTTTGCCCCGGCTCAGGAATTACCTAAAACGGCTGCCGGAAAGATCCCGCAGGAAAAGCTGGTCAGTTTAAGTTATTATCACATCGATGATTACCTGACCTGTCCTTTAAAATACAAGTATGTAAATATACTGCGCGTGCCGATTATGGAGCATCATACGGTTATCTACGGCCGGGCAATGCATGAGGCGGTCAGCCAGTACCTGTTGCGTAAACTTAACGGGAACAAAGTTACTATGGATGAGTTTTTGGATTGTTTCGAAGCTAACTTTGATCCTCAGGGGTTTCTTGATGCCAACCATCAGGAAGAGCGTTTCCGCATCGGCAGGGAGGCTTTAAGCAGATTTTACAAAGATGAAGAGAAACGTAAGTCAATCCCGAAGTTCATTGAAAAAGATTTTTCTTTTGTACTCGGGGATAACAAGATTACCGGCAGGTTTGACCGCATAGATATGGAGGAGGGTGGGGCGGTAATTATGGATTTTAAGACATCGGCGATTAAAACCCAGAAGGACGCGGATAAACGGGTTAAGGAAAGTAAGCAGCTTGCGCTTTATGCCTTGGCTTATCAGCATATATTCGGGGCTTTGCCGATCGCGGTAGAGTTGTACTTTTTGGAATCAGGGATCATCGGCAGGTACGAAATTACGGAAGATGATTTAGATGGTGCAAGAGAAGACATATTAGTGGTTTCTTCAGGTATCCGCCAGCAGAGCTACCCGGCTAAACCTGAATATAGGGCCTGCACTTACTGCGCTTATAACCAAATCTGCCCTTTCGCGGTAATCCGCTAATCCATCCAAGCCTTTAAAAATTTTCCGGAGGCTTGAGTTATTGACAATCTTTGTTATTTGGGCTATAGTCAAAAGAAGAATATGAGGACGATTATTTCTATAGGCATCTGGTTAGGCAGCGGGTTATTGACTATCCTGCTCTTTTTTGTGGTTTTTGTCTTAAATATCCTGTTTTTTCCTTTCGATAAGAAGAAAAAAATCACCCACGCGCAGTGTTTTTGGTGGTCGGATGCGGTAATTGGGTTAAATCCTTATTGGAACGTTAAGGTGAGCGGGCTTGAGAATATAGACCACGAGAGGACTTATGTGATTATCTCTAATCATCAGAGCATGGCTGATATCGCGGTGCTTTACCAGACTAAGATGCAGTTTAAGTGGGTGGCCAAGGCAAGTTTGTTCAATGTCCCTTTTATCGGCTGGTGCCTTGGGTTGATTAAACATATCAGGCTTCTGCGCGGGGATTTCGCCAGCATCAAAGAGATTTATCATCAGGCAAGCCAGTGGCTGCGAAAAGATATGTCCGTATTATTCTTCCCGGAGGGCACACGCAGCGAAAGCGGCAAGATGAATGAATTTCAAAACGGGGCTTTTAAGCTGGCGATTAAAGAGAAAAAACCAATTCTGCCTATTTGTTTAATCGGTACGCGCGATGCTATCCCCAAGGGCAGTTGGATTTTTAAAGGCAAAGTTTCAGCCAGGCTTATTGTGCTGCCGGCCATTGAAACTGACGGGTTCGGCCCCGGAGATTTTGCTTTACTCAGGGATACTGTGCGAAGTAAAATTGAAGGCGCTGCCTCTATGAACTATGTTAATAAATAGGCCATATCTGTTATTTTTGATAGTTTTTGTTTTTACCCTGCTTGGATGCAGCCATCTTCCGGACAGGGAGGTTCTTTATCAGGCATCGACTATCCAGGCGCTTTCTGCCGGCGATTATGACGGCCAGGAAACGCTTGGCGCGCTTAAGCGGCACGGGGATTTTGGATTAGGTACTTTTCAGGGGCTGGATGGGGAGATGGTTGTCCTGGATGGCTTGTTCTATCAGGTTAAAGTTGACGGCCGGGTTCATCCGGTAAATGAAGCAGCGGGAATCCCCTTCGCGCAGGTGACTTTTTTTAATACCGATAAAACATTCACTGTTGATCATGAATTAAGCTATGCTGACCTAGGCGGGTATTTGGATAAATTATTGCCTTCAAAGAATATTTTTTATGCCGTCAAGATTAGCGGGATGTTTAAATATATAAAAACCAGAAGTGTCCCTAAACAGGCTAAGCCATATCCTGGACTTGATCAGGTTGTTAAAGAGCAAAAAGTTTTTGAATTTCATAATATAAAAGGTACTGTGGTGGGTTTCCGTTCTCCGGAATATTCCAAGAATTTTAGTGTCGGAGGTTATCACTTGCATTTTATCAGCCGGGATAGATCAAGCGGCGGGCATTTATTGGATTTTCAGGCTTCCAGCCTAAAGATTGAAATTGACGAGACCGCGGATTTTTATTTAAGCCTGCCGACAAACGAGGAATTCCTTAACCTTAATCTTAATGCGGAAGGGGCAAAAACAGGCTCAAGTGAATAAACTTGCGAATTTGCAGGGGGAGGCATATATGCATAAAATATTTAAAGTTTTATTTATAATTATTGTAATATTAGTGGCTATTTTTCTTCTTGCCAGTATTCTGTTTGCAGTTTATGCGCCCAAGATTGTTGAAGACCAGATACGGCAGAATTTAAAAGTTAAGACCAGCCTTGGCAAGATAAGCTTAAGCATGCCTTTTACCATTACCCTTGAGAAGCTGGAGATTGGAAGCCTCGTTAATATAAAGAAAATATCCTTTTCGCCGAATTTAATCGCTTTGTTATTCGGCAAGGTAGTTATCCATGGTTTAACCATTACCGAACCGGTGATTAACCTTGAACAGTCATCTGATGGAAAATTAAACCTGCCGGCCTTAAGCGGGGAAGGCAGGCCGCCGGAAGTTTATCCTACCAGCCTTAGGGTTGTTGATGGAAAAATAGTTTTTACGGATAGAAAAGTAAGCGCTGCTGGATTTCAGGTTATTGCCGATAAATTGAACATAAGCATAGCCAAGGTTTCTCTTCCCTTGACATCGCTGGCTACGGATTTTAATTTAAGCTGCCAGCTTTCAAGCCCCGCGGGACAGGTTCTTGGCGGCATTATGTTCTCCGGGTGGCTTGATTATCTGGCCAAGGATATGGATGCCAGATTAACTGTTAAGGATCTGGATGTAACTAATTTTTCCCCTTACTACGGAAACTTTATTTCAAATAAAAAACTCCTGTCAGCAAAACTTAACCTCGACTCAACCTTTAAGGCCAGGAATAATGCTTTGAATATTGTTACGGATTTTAATCTCTCCAATCTTGTTTATGAAAAAACCGAGCAACAGCAGCTTGACCTGGATTTAGCAAAGAATGCCCTGGACCTGTTTACTGATACCGATGGCAAACTGCATTTAGTGTTTAATATTGAAACTAAGCTGGATAACCCGGCTCTAACCCGGGATAAATTGCAAAAAATAATTTTAAAAGCGGCAATGAAGAACCTTGGCAGCCAGTCTCCTCAACAAATAGCTGATAAGGTGAGTAATGTTATAGAAAAGTTCAGGGGTTATAGTAAGGAGCTGAAAGAGATATTTGGAAAGTAACCATAAGATTATGGATGGACAAAAAACAAAATCATTGAGGAGCATCGAAGAAAAAATGGAAAATCTGGATAGCGGATCTTTGCGCTACCATATTTTGGAAAGCGCCAAGAACTTTAAGAGTTCCTGGATTGAACTGGGCCGCTCTCTTTATTCGGTCTGGAAAGACAAGATGTATAAAGAGTGGGGGTATGTCAATTTTGATATCTATGTCAGCCGTGAGATAGGCATACGTAAACAGACAGCGATGAAACTGCTTAAGTCGTATTATTTCCTGGAAAAAGAAGAGCCCCAGTATTTAAAAAGCGATTATGCGCAAGAAAGCCAGGCCGCCAATATTCCCAGTTATGAGTCAGTGGATATACTGCGCCAGGCAAAGAATAAAAAAGTACTGGATGAGGAAGATTACAAGAACCTGAAAAAAGAGATTTTTGAAAAGGGCAGGGATGCCCAGGAGCTAAAGAAGAACCTTGGTGTAATTATCAGGCAGCGCCAGGAACTGGATCCGGAGGAGGCGCAAGAGAAAAGGAAGCTGGCTCTGCTCAAGAGGATATTAGGCCAGTTGCGTATGTTGAAACAGGAAGCGGAGGTTTTAAAAATGCTTCCTATGCCTTTGATCAAAGAGCTGGATGTTTTAATCAAAAAAATTGATGCTGAGCTGGCCGGTTGATGCCTGTCTGTTAACAACAAGGATATGAAGGCGGAAAGTGAGGGTGGCCCTATGGCAACTGATACCAAAAATATGACAGCCTTAGAGAAAAAGATGCTTGCTTTGAAGGTGCGCGAGGAAGACATTGTAGAAAGTTTTATCCGTTCAAGCGGGCCCGGAGGCCAGAACGTTAATAAGACTGCTACCTGCGTATATTTGAAACATTTACCTACGGGCCTGGAGGTAAAATGCCAGCGCCAGCGTTCTCAATTGCTCAACCGGAATCTGGCCAGGCATATTCTTTTAAGTAAAATTGAAAACAGGATTAAACATGATCTTTTACAAAAACAGTCTTTTAAGGCAAAGGTTATGCGCCAGAGCCGCAAGAAACCCAAGGGTATTAAATTAAGGATCCTTGAGGGGAAGCGCCGGCACTCGATAAAGAAATCCACGCGTAGAAAAATCCGCGAAATTGAGATTGCATAACTATTTTCTTGTGATAAAATAAATAAACACTTAAGTTACCGGGATATGTAAAAGGAGAATTGTATGGGCTACGGTGCAGGTTTCGTGAGCGGTTTGATTTCATTGGCCTTGACGATCTGGCTGGTATATTTCAGCGTCCTGGTCCTCCAGAAGCTGGATAAGGTGATTGAGTTGTTGAGCAGGAAGTAGCTTCTTATTTAATTTATTGACTTGCTTAGTTACTTATAATATAATATAAAGAATTAGAAAGAGAGGGAAGAAAATTGGTTTTGGTAAAGGAAAAGAAAGCAAAATTGATTAATGATTTTAAGGTACATGCCAGGGATACTGGTTCTGCCGAAGTTCAGATTGCCATTCTAACGGAAAGAATTAATAGCCTGGGTGAGCATTTTAAAACACATAAAAAGGACCTGCATTCTCGCCGCGGCCTGCTCTTGTTGGTTGGCAGGCGCCGCAGCCTGCTCAAATATCTCAAGGACAAGGATTTGAAGAAATACGAAGAGGTCTTGGGAAAACTTCACTTAAGAAAGTAAGACCCCAACATTTCACCTATTAAATAAAGAAAGAGCTAAAATAATGCAAAATAAAAGCTTGAAAATTAAATTTGGTAAAAATGATCTTATCCTGGAAACCGGCAGGATCGCTAAACAGGCTAATGGTTCAGTTACTGTTACTTACGGCTCAACCGTGATTTTGGTCACTGCCTGTATGTCCAGGGAAATAAGAGAAGGCCAGGATTTTTTCCCTTTGACTGTAGAGTACCAGGAGAAAACTTATGCCGCAGGCCGAATCCCCGGCGGATTTTTTAAGCGTGAGGGCAGGCCTTCAGAAAATGAAATTTTAGGTTCTCGTCTTATTGACCGGCCTATCCGGCCGTTATTCCCTGAAGGATTCTTAAATGAAGTCCAGGTTATGGCGATTGTCTTATCAAGCGACGGGGAGAATGACCCGAATGTCCTGGCTTTGATCGGGGCAAGCGCGGCTTTATCAATTTCAGATATTCCTTTTAATGGGCCCTTAGCCAGCTGCCGGGTAGCCAGGATAAATAATGAATTTGTTTTAAACCCCACTTTCGCAGAACTTTCGGATTCAGATTTAGAGGTAGTTTTAGCCGGTAACAGCAAGGGTGTAGTCATGCTTGAATCAAAAGCTAAAGAGGTTTCCGAAGAGGTGTATCTTGAGGCGGTAAAATTCGGAGTGGAGAGCTTGAAGCCTATAATCAGCATGCAGGAGGAATTCCGCCGGCTTTATGGCGCGGAGAAGGCAAAGGTTGAGCTTAAATTGGTTGAACCGGCTCTAATGCAGAAAATTGAATCGCTTTCCCAGGAAAAATTAGCCAAAGTATATAAATTAAGCAAAAAGGAAGAGCGCGAAGAAGAGGTTGCTCTTTTGACTAAGGAGCTGGAATTACAATTAACCGCTGAAGGTTTCCTGGCGGAAGATATCCATGCCGGTTTGCATGAAGTAGAGAAAAAGCAGGTGCGCAAGATGATCTCTGGAGAAAACATCCGAATTGACGGCCGTTCCTTTAAAGAGATCCGTCCGATCAGCTGTGAGGTTTCGGTTCTTCCGCGCACCCATGGCTCAAGCCTTTTTACCCGCGGCCAGACTCAGAGTTTAGCTGTGACTACTTTAGGCACAGGTGAAGATGAGCAGTTGATTGAGTCGCTGGAGGGAGAGAAAAAGAAATCTTTCATGTTGCATTATAATTTTCCTTCTTTTAGCGTTGGAGAAACAAGGCCTGTGCGCAGCCCCGGCAGGCGCGAGATCGGCCATGGAGCTTTAGCGGAAAAGGCATTGCTTGCGGTAATGCCGTCAAAAGAAAAGTTCCCTTATACTATAAGAGTGGTTTCCGAGATCCTGGAATCCAACGGTTCAAGCAGCATGGCTTCTGTGTGCGCTGCTACTTTGTCTTTAATGGATGCCGGAGTTCCGATTAAAGAAGCTGTTGGCGGAGTTGCCTTGGGTTTAGTCAAAGAAGGCAATAAAGCGACAATCCTGACGGATATCGCCGGGTTAGAGGATCATTTTGGTGACATGGATTTTAAAGTCGCAGGGACCAGGCAGGGGGTTACTGCCGTGCAACTGGATCTTAAAATTGACGGGATCAGCTTAGACCTGCTTAAAGATTGCCTGGCGCAGTCTAAAGAAGCCAGATTCTTTATTTTGGATAAAATGAGCTCTGCGTTGAACAGCCCAAGAGAAGAACTTTCCAGTTTTGCCCCGCGGATTGATGTTTTAAAGATCAATACCGAGAAAATCGGCGAACTTATCGGCCCGGGAGGCAAAAATATCAAGGCCATAATTGCCTCCACAGGCGCCAGTATTGATATAAAAGATGACGGTACGGTTTTGGTCGGTTCAACCGACGCGGGTAAATCCGATGCCGCCATTAAAATGATCAGGGCGATTACTGATGATGTGGAAGTAGGCAAGATTTATTTCGGCAAGGTAAAACGCATCATGCCGTTTGGAGTTTTTGTAGAAATAGCCCCGCGTAAAGAAGGGCTGGTACATGTTTCTGAATTATCCAGCACTTTTGTGAAGAAGGTCGAGGACGCGGTAAAGGTCGGCGATGAGTTTAAAGTCAAGGTTATCGGAGTAGATGAGCTGGGCCGGATTAATTTAAGCAAAAAGCAGGCTGAACAAAGCAGTTAATCTAGAAGTGAGAGAAAGAAGATTAAATGAGGTCAAAGGCGTTATTTTAGTAGCGGTTGGGCTGATGGTTTTGGCCAGCCTTATCCGTTTTGACCGCGCTGACCTTGTTTTTTTTACCTCGCATCCTAATTTCCCCCCTAAAAACCTGTTGGGAGTCTTCGGCGCCTATTTAGGCGCTTTTCTTGTTTTCCTCTTTGGCAATATCTCAAGTTTTATTATCCCGTTTTTAGTTATTACGCTCGGGATAAAATACTTCCGCCAGGATAAGCCATATCTAAGCATACCGCGCATTATGGGAATGTTCATATTGCTTGTTTCTTTAAGCTCCCTTATCGGCATGTTTAACTTAAATAATGATCTCTTAAGGTTCCATACGGCAGGTTTCTTGGGCGCGCTTACCTCTAACTTTGTAACGTCATATTTCAGCCGTTTAGGCGGATTCATTATTTTTATTACCTTTATTATCCTTTCTCTGGCGCTGGTTACCGAAATTCTCATTTCTTCCCTTTTCCTGAATACGCTTGAGAAATCAAAATCATTCTTTTCCGGACTGTTCAATTTATCCAACAGGCAAAAAGCGACGCTGGTTAAGGTTAAACAGAGTTTTTTAAATAAGAATAAGCTCCCGCTTAAGAAAGAAGAGCAGCTGCCTGCGGCTTCAAAGCCCAAGATTTTTATGCCTGAAGCAACCAGGCCGAAGATACAAATTAAATCTCCCCAGCAAGGCGAAGAAATAAAGGTTAAGGCAAAGGAATTAAAGATTGGTGACTATCATTTGCCTTCCGTAGATTTGCTGGAAGAAGCCCCGGCCCCGGATACCAGGCAAATGAAGGAAGACCTTGAGGCCAGCGCCAGGATCCTTGAGGATACGTTGACAGATTTTGGGATTATGGCCAAGGTTACGGATATTATCCGCGGCCCGGTAATCACGCGTTATGAGCTTGAACCTGCTCCGGGAGTCAAGATCAACCGTATTGAGGCTTTAAGCGATGATATAGCCTTGGCGATTAAAGCCCAGTCAGTCAGGATTATTGCTCCTATCCCGGGAAAAGGACGGGTTGGGGTTGAGGTGCCCAATTTACACAGTGCTTTAGTATGCATTAAAGATTTGCTTGTTTCAGCTGAATATCACAAGCAAAAATCTTCTTTAGCTTTGGCTTTAGGCAAGGATATTACCGGAAGAAGCGTGTTTGGAGATTTGGATGATATGCCGCATCTTTTAATTGCCGGCACAACCGGCTCCGGAAAAACCGTATGCGTGAATACCTGCATTTTATCTTTACTTTTCAGGGGTTCGCCGGATGAGCTGAAATTCCTGATGATTGATCCGAAAATGGTTGAGCTTATGCCTTTTAACGGGCTGCCGCATCTTTTATGCCCGGTGGTTACCGATGCCAAGAAGGCGGCGATCGCTCTTAATTGGGTAGTGGGGCAAATGGAGGAGCGTTATCAGCTTTTGGCTAAGGCAGGAGCCAGGAATATCGAGGCGTACAATCAGAAGCAGGAGAAAATCCCCTATATCGTAGTTATCGTAGATGAATTCGCTGATTTAATGACAGTGGCGCGTGATCAGATTGAAAACGCGATTACCCGCCTGGCGCAGCTGTCGCGCGCAGTAGGGATACATTTGATTTTAGCTACGCAGCGGCCAAGCGTTGATGTAATTACCGGAGTAATTAAGGCGAATTTACCGGCGCGCGTATCTTTTAAGGTCGCTTCTAAAGTTGATTCTCGCACAGTTTTGGATATGAATGGAGCGGAGACTTTATTGGGTAAAGGGGATATGTTATTCCTGCAGCCCGGTAAAGAAGATCTTATCCGTATCCAGGGAGCCCTGGTTAAAGATGGAGAGATTGAAAGGGTGGTGGGCTTTATTAAGGCGCAGGGCGAGCCGGCTTATAATGATCAGATACTTAAGGAGCAGCAAAAAAACAACTTAGCCGGAGGCGGGGATAAGGATGAGCTTTATGATGAAGCGGTGCGCGTAATAATGGAAAGTAACCAGGCCTCGGTTTCCATATTACAAAGGCGCATGCGTTTAGGCTATACGCGCGCCGCGCGTATTATAGATATTATGGAATTAGAAGGTTTAGTCGGTCCGTATGAGGGTAGCAAACCGCGCAGGATCTTGGTTGACCGCCAGGCATGGCTTAGAGATTTGACAGGTGGTAAAACATGAACATTGAAACAGCCGGTTCCCGGTTAAAGAAAATCCGCCAGGAAAGAGGCTTGAGCCTGGAGGATATCCAGAAAAAAACTAAAATCCACATTAATGTCTTGCGCGCGATTGAAGGCGATAGCATTTCTAATTTAAACCCGATTTACCTTAAGGGTTTTATTAAGATTTACTGTAATTACCTGGGGCTTGACCTTAAAGAGTACTTAGGTGGAACCAATCAGTCTCATAAACCGGTATTAAATGCCGCAGTTGGCAGGGATATAGGAGAACGTGTTGAAAAAAAACCTGCTTTGGTTAAAGAGGCCGCGGTTAAACTGAGCGCGATCAGGCCTTCGGAGGGATTTAAGAAAATAATTTTATTTGCGATAATGGCGGTTGTTGCTATATTCTTAGCGGGTAAACTGGTTAAGCTGGTTTTTTCCCGGCACAGGGGTGCCCCGGCAAAACCCGGGATTTCTATGCCTGTTCAGAAGGCTAAAATTACCCGCGAACTCCTGCCTAAAGAAACAATAAATAAATCTTCGGTAAAAAACATTCCTAAGCAGGATAAGGTCCAGAAAGATTTTACCCAGGGCTTTATGTTTGGGATATTCGCCCGTGATAAATCCTGGGTTTCGGCAAAGATAGACGGTAAAGTTGTTTTTCACGGGGTGCTTGGCCGCGGCAGAAGCGAAACCTGGCAGGCTAAAGAAAAAATTGAATTGTCTCTCGGAGATGCCGGGGCAATAGAATTACAGGTTAATGATCAGCGTTTTACCAAGCTTGGCCGGCACGGACAGTCTTTAAAGAATATCATTATTAGTAAGGAAGGGTTAAAAATCTCCCGATGAAACAGAAGTTGGGGGTATTGAGTTTGGGCTGTCCAAGGAACCTGGTGGATTCCGAAAGCTTGCTTGGCCGGCTTAACGCAAAAGGTTATTCCATAGTTGATGATATCGCAGAAGCCGAAGTGGTTTTGGTGAATACCTGCGCTTTTATTGAAGAGGCAAGGCGTGAGTCGGTTGATGCTATCCTGGATTTGATAGAGCTTAAAAAGAAAGGGAAGCTTAAGAAAATAATTGTTTATGGCTGTCTTGCCCAGCGTTACAAAGATTTAAATAAAGAGCTGCCGGAGATAGACGCCTTTGTGGGGGCCCTTGGGCTCAACCATGAAACAAAAAGGTTCGCTTTAACGCCGAAACACTACGCGTATTTGAAAATATGCGAAGGCTGTGTAAATAACTGCAGCTATTGCATAATCCCTAAGATTAAAGGCAGGCTTAGCAGCCTGGATGAAAGCTCGATAATCCAGAAGGTCAAACGTTTTAACCGGGAAAAGATATCCGAGCTTAATATCATCGGACAGGATATTACCGGCTATGGGCTGGATTTAGCCACCCGGCCTTATAGGATAGGCCGGTGCGCGTCTCTACACAGCGGCCAAAGCCGGTTAGTTGATCTCTTAAGAAAGATAATCCGTAATGCCCCTGATATAGGATGGATCCGTCTTTTATATTTAAATCCTGAGCGAGTAAGCGATGAATTGCTGGAATTAATCAGGGTGAATGAACAGGTATGCAAATATATAGATTTGCCTATACAGCATATTAACAACCGCATACTGAAGCTTATGAATCGCTTGATTACTAAAAGAGAGATAGTTTCTTTGATTGATAAAATCAGAAAGGTTATCCCCGGGGTTTGTTTACGCACCTCGCTTATCGTAGGTTTTCCGTCTGAAACGGATAAAGAGTTTAAAGAGTTGTTAAATTTTGTGAAAGAAATAAAATTTGAGAGGTTAGGGGCATTTATCTATTCCCGGGAAGAAGATACTGCCGCCTATGGCTTTAGCGGGCAGATAGCCCAAAAGCTAAAACAGAAGAGGTTTGACGCTATTATGGCAGCCCAGCAGGCAGTGTCAGCCGAGGTAAATTCCAGGTTTTTGGGCAGGAGCATGCGTGTGCTTATTGAAGAAGAGCAGGATGGCGCCTATATCGGGCGCAGCCAGCTGGATGCGCCGGAGGTAGACGGGCTGGTTTATGTGAATTCAAGGCGCCGGCTTAAGGCAGGGGAATTTGCCGAAGTTGAAATAACAGATACTTTGGAATATGATTTAGTCGGTTCGCTGGCAGAATGAAACATGGGCCAAATATGTTTCGCATAGGGCTTATAATGGTATGGGGGCAAATTAAAATATTAAAAATGAAAGAAGGTGTGAGATGAATCTTGCCAACCGTTTAACCATGTCGCGTATTTTATTAACCTTTGTATTTATGTTTTTTTTGTTTTGCCAGGGGCTTTGGCCTAAGGTAGCCAGTTTAATCGTTTTTATCCTGGCGGCTTTGTCTGATTTATTTGACGGCATGATCGCCCAACGCAGGAATATGGTTACGGATTTTGGCAGGCTTATGGATCCTATCGCTGACAAGATCCTGGTGCTGGCAGCTTTTGCGGCTTTTGTGCAATTGCAGCTTATTGATGCCTGGATGTTTGTGATTATTATCGCGCGGGAGATTATGATTACATCCTTGCGTCTTTTTGCTTTAAATAAAGGCAAGGTGCTTTCCGCCGCACGCGCCGGCAAACATAAAACAGTTTTACAGATGGCGGTGATATTCACTATCCTTGGTTTTATTCTGCTTAAGGAAATAGTGCTTAGATATTCTACCTGGAATCCCGCCTGGGAGAAAATTTTCCGCCAGGGTATATTTTGTCTTATGTTGCTTACCGTGGGCTTGACGCTTTATTCAGGGTTGTCGTACCTTTGGGAAAACCGTAAAATAATTACCCGCTTATGAGATTTACCGCATTGAATAATTTTCTGGTCAGAATAATCAGTACCTTCTTTTTTGTCGGTTATCTGCCCTTGATCCCGGGAACATTCGGCAGTATCGCCGGGGTAGGTATATTCTATTTGTTTGGCGGCACTAACTGGTTTCTTTATTTTATATTTGTCTTTTGTGTAATGATCCTGGGATTATTAACCAGCGGGCAGGCGGAACAGCTATTAAAGAGGAAGGACCCTGGTTGTATTGTTATCGATGAAGTGATGGGCATGCTTATCGCCCTTAGTTTTATGCCGCTTGAGCCGAAGATAATCGTTTTAGCTTTTCTTATCTTTCGTATCCTTGATACGCTTAAGCCATATCCCGCAGGAAGGCTGCAGAATATGCGCGGAGCAGCCGGAGTAATGGGGGATGACTTGGTTGCAGGTATCTATGCTAATATCGTGCTTCAGTTAATTTTAAAGTTAAACTGATCTAAGATCGTATAAGCCGGCCCGCCCGGGCCAAGCGTGCTTTCAAATAAAGTAACCTTGTCGCAATCAAATTCCCAATTTCTTCCTTCCTTATCTCTTTTTATTTTATCGATAACGTTTTGTAAATCAGAAAGAAGAAGGCGGGATTTTATGCGGCCGATGGTAATATGCGCGTTGAAAGGCCTCTCTTGCCTGGCTATGCCGGAAATTTCCAGTTTTATTTCCAATTGTTCTGCCAGTTGTTTTAACTCTAAAGGCGGCTGATTATCTCCTATCCAGATTATTCGTGTTGCGGCCATATCAGGGAAGACGCCCAAAGTATTTAGTTTGATTCTAAAGCCGGGAATTTTTGTTATCCCGGAAATTATTTGTTTGATTCTATTTAGTTGTTCAGGGGAGGTATCCCCCAGGAATTTTAGGGTGAGATGAAGGTTTTGTGGTTTGACCCAGTTGATCTTAAACGGCTCAGCTTTTAATTTTTCTTGTATCCTGGAAATGGAGTCTTTAATTTCTGCCGGGAGTTCTATAGCGATAAATGCGCGCATAATAAACGCAATGCCTCTTGAGTGGCTTTATTTCGTATGCTCCGGCGGCTTCCCCGTAAATAAAATAGCCGGCAGATATTTTTCTTCTTTGAGGACAAGCAGATAAAAACAGTGCCTACCGGTCTATTTACGGTTGAGCCGGCCGGCCCGGCAATACCGGTTATGCCGATACTTAAATCCGTTTTTGCTATTTTACGGATATTTTCTGCCATTAATATTGCTACCTGGCGGGAAACAGGGCCGTATTTAGAAATAAATTTAGCGGGAATTCGCAGTATTTTCTCCTTAGAGCTGTTACTGTAAGCAACTACTCCTAAGAAAAAATAGCCTGAGGCTCCCGGGTTCTTAGTTAATTCAGCGCAAAGCAGGCCCCCGGTGCAGGATTCGGCAATGGCGATAGTTTTCCCCCGGCTAAGCAGCTGCCTATGAATTTTAGATAATATTTTTTCCGGCATTGTTTTATTATAGCTGTTTTTAATTGTATTGACAAGCCCGGTTTTTCTGATAGAATAACACTTACTTAATCTTTAGGGCAAGGTGAAATTCCTTACCGGCGGTAAAGCCCGCGAGCAGGCGTTGAAAGTTTTAATGCCGGCAGATCTGGTGAAATTCCAGGGCCGATGGTGCCATGCGGATGCTGTATGCGTAGGCGAAAGTCCAGAAGGGAAAAGATTAAAATTAATGCGCCCAAGGATTATCTTTGGGTTATTTTTTTATCGGAGCCTATAGATGTTCAACAGCATATCTGAAATTATTGAAGATTTAAAAGCTGGCAGGATGGTTATCGTGGTTGATGATGAAGACCGCGAGAATGAAGGCGACCTGATAATGGCAGCTTCCTTTGTTAAGCCCGGAGATATAAATTTTATGGCCAAGTTTGGCCGCGGGCTTATCTGCGTGCCAATGGAGGAGGAGAGGCTGCGATTGCTTGAGCTTGACCCCATGTTAAAAAATACCCTGCAGGCCAACGCAGAAGATCCTTTTAAGACAGCCTGGATGATTTCTGTTGATGCCGCCAAAGGGGTAACTACAGGCATTTCTGCTTATGACAGGGCCAGGACAATTGAAGTTTTAATTAACGGCCAAAGCAGGCCGGAAGACCTGGCGCGGCCAGGGCATATTTTTCCTTTACGAAGCCGCCGCGGCGGTGTTTTAGTCAGGGCAGGCCATACCGAAGCAAGCCTGGATTTGATGCGCTTGTCCGGGCTTTATCCGGCAGGAGTGATTTGCGAGATTATGAATGATGACGGTTCTATGGCCCGCCTGCCGCAGCTCATGGAGTTTGCCAAGAAACATAATTTAAAGATTTGCACCATTGCCAGCCTTATCGAATACCGCCGCAGAAAAGAGAAGTTGGTTGAAGCTATAGTAGAGACTAAACTGCCTACAAAATTTGGCGAGTTCAGGTTAATTATCTATCGGGATAAGACTAACGGCCAAACGCATATAGCGCTTTGTATCGGCAGTTGGTTAGACGAGGCGATATTGGTGCGTGTGCATTCGGAGTGCTTGACTGGGGATGTTTTCGGCTCATTGCGCTGCGATTGCGGCAGGCAATTAGAGAGGGCTATGCAGATTATCTCCCTTGAGAAAAAAGGGGTAATTCTTTACATGAACCAGGAAGGCAGGGGTATCGGCCTGGTGGAGAAAATGCGTGCTTATAATCTTCAGGATAAAGGGATGGATACTGTTGAGGCAAATGAAGCTTTAGGGCATAAGGCTGATCTGCGCGATTATGGTATCGGCGCCCAGATCCTTGTAGATTTAGGGATTAAGCAGATAAGGCTGTTGACTAATAACCCGCGCAAGATTGTCGGCCTGGAAGGTTATGGCCTGAAGGTTTCTGAACGGGTTCCTTTAGAGATAGAACCTAACGCCCAGAATTATAAATATCTTAAAACAAAAAAAGAGAAGTTGGGGCACCAGATAGACATATAAATAGGCTATATAGCAGGTAGTAGATAGAATATAGGTAAAGAGCGAACGAAAACGAAGGGGGAGTAAAATGGTAAAAGTGATTGAGGGAAATTTGCTGGCAAAAGGAAAATCTTTTGGGTTGGTGGCTTCGCGGTTTAATGATTTGATGACCAAGGAGCTGGTAAGCGGATGCATCGATACATTGATAAGGCACGGCGCAGATGACAAAAATATTACCGTAGCTTGGGTCCCTGGGGCTTTTGAGGTTCCTATGGTCGCGCAGAAAATGGCTAAAGCTAAATCATTTGACGCCTTAATCTGTTTGGGGACGGTTATCCGCGGGGCGACTCCGCACTTTGATTATATCGCTTCTGAAGTGGCAAAAGGCGTAGCCAAGGTTTCTTTGGATAGCGGCGTCCCGGTTATCTTTGGTATTATTACGGCGGATAGTATTGAGCAGGCAGTAGAACGCGCAGGTTCTAAGGATGGCAATAAAGGCCGCGATGCTGCGCTCTCGGCTATTGAAATGGTGAATTTAACAGGGCAGTTGAAATAATAACCTAAATTCCGAATCATGAGAAAACGTACTAAGGCTCGCGAATATGTATTGCAGATGCTTTATCAGGCGGACATCACCCGGGGCAATTGGCAGGATATACTGAACAGTTTCTGGCTCTCTAATGACCAGGAAAATATTTCTGCTGAACTTAAGGATTTTTCCGCAGAGCTGCTCAAGGGGGTAGTTGAGCATATGCAGGAGATTGATGCAAAGATCAGTAAATATGCGGCAAACTGGAAGCTTGAACGCATGGCTTTTGTTGACCGTAATATTATGCGGTTGGGTTGTTTTGAGCTTATTTTCCGCGAGGATATCCCTCCGAAAGTAACGATAAATGAAGCAGTAGAGCTGGCCAAGAAATATTCCGGGTCTGAATCTGGCAAGTTTGTCAACGCCATATTGGATCAAATAAAAATCGAGAAAGAAAAGTGACCTTACGCCTTGCTTGTATTTAGATGCTAAAAGGCGTAAGGAGTTGATGAATAGGCAGGAAAGAGGATGCGAAGTAGAATCCTGCGTCTTCTGAACATGAATTATTAAATTTCTAAGGTTTAATGAATTAAATTAGGAAAGAAGGTGCGGGGTGAAATACGCTGATTTACATGTGCATACCTCTAAGAGCGACGGAACATTTACGCCCGAACAGTTGGTCAAGGAAGGCCTGGCCCGCGGATTTTCAGCGATTGCCATAGTTGACCACGATACTGTAGAGGCTATTCCCCAGGCCCAGGCAGCTGCGCGGGGCTCGGATTTAGAGATCATTCCCGGTATCGAGTTAACTGCGCAATATGAAAACCAGGAGATCCATATACTGGGGTATTTTATAGATTGTAAGGATAAAACATTGCTTGATAAGTTAAAATTAGTACAGCATAACCGCATTGAGCGCATTTATAAAATTGTAGATAATTTAGGAGAACTGGGGGTAAAACTTAACCCCCAGTCTGTTTTTGATATCTCCGGAAAGGGTACCGCAGGCAGGATGCATATTGCCCGGGCCTTAGTTAAGGAAGGCTGGGTTGCTACTACGGCCGAGGCTTTTCGTAAATACATAGGGGATAAATCTCCTGCGTATGTTTTAGGGTTTAATCTTTCTCCTCTTGAAGCGATAAACCTGATTAAGGGGGCTGGAGGGGTAGCTGTTTTGGCGCACCCTTATATAATGCATAATGACGAGCTGATTGAAGAATTTACCGGTTATGGATTAGAAGGTATAGAGGTTTATTACCCTGAACATTCCCAGTCCATGGTTAATTTTTACCTGGATTTGGCAAAAAAACTCAATCTTTTGGTTACCGGAGGCTCGGATTTTCACGGCAGCGTAAAACCTGAGATAAAATTAGGGGCGATTAAGATACCTATTGAGCTGGTGGAAAAATTACGCCAGAGCAGAAGATGATCAAGAAAACCGATGAATATTATATGGAGATGGCTTTAAAGTTAGCCCTTAAAGCCAAGGGCAAGACTTTTCCCAACCCTTTGGTAGGCGCGCTGGTGGTAAAAAACGGAAAGATTATCGGTAAGGGTTTTCACGCTAGAGCCGGACTGGCGCATGCTGAAATCATTGCTATAGATGAAGCGGGGAAAAATGCAAAAGGGTCCAGCTTGTATGTTACGCTCGAGCCCTGCGCGCATACGGGGCGCACTCCTCCTTGTGTTAACCGCATAATCCAGAGCGGCATAAAAGAGGTGGTTATAGGCATGATAGACCCCAACCCTTTGAATAATGGAAAAGGTGTTTTGTCGCTTAAGCAGAATAATATTAAAGTTAGATTTGGAGTATTAAGCGAGCAGTTAGAAAGGATCAATGCTGTTTTTATAAAATATATTACCGCCGGTATCCCTTTTGTCACGGTTAAAGTCGCGCAGTCGCTTGACGGACGCATCGCTACCTTTACCGGTGATTCCAAATGGATAACTTCTGACAAGTCGCGGGTTTTTGCGCATAAGATACGCCAGGATTACGATGCGATTATGGTGGGGGTAAATACCGTGTTGCGTGATAATCCCCGTCTTAATGCCGTTTCACCGCAGAAGCAGTTAATTAAAATAATAATAGATAGTAATTTAAGTACTCCTGAGAATTCCAATATTTTCTCAGGTGCAGGCAAGGTAATTATAGTAACTTTACCGAGCAAGCCGGGCCAGGAGACAGAGAACCGTAAAAGCCTGGCGGCAAAAGCTGTAATCCTGGAGGTTAAAGAAAAGGAAGGCCAGGTTAATTTGCGTGATGCCCTCAAGAAATTAGCCCGGTTACAAATCAGCAATATTATTGTTGAAGGCGGAGGCACTCTTGTCGGCTCGCTCTTTGATGAAAGGCTGGTAGACAGGATATTATTCTTTATCAGCCCTAAAATTATCGGCGGTAAGGACGCTGTTTCATCGGTAATGGGTAAGGGGGTAAAACGCGCAGACCAGGCAATAAAACTTGGCCAAGCCAAAATTAGGCGTTTAGGCGAGGACCTGTTCATTGAGGCAAATATAAGATAAATGTTTACCGGAATAGTTGAAGAATTAGGTAAAGTTAAAAGAGTCATGCGGCAAGGCAGGGTTATGGTGCTTGAGATTTCAGCGCATAAAACGCTGCAGGACGCCGGGGTTGGAGATAGCATCGCAGTTAATGGAGTATGCCTGACGGTGGTTTCCTGTGATAAAGATTTATTTAATTTCGAAGTTATGGCTGAAACTTCAGGGAAAACAAATCTAGGTTTACTTAGAATAGGCGAAGAAGTAAACCTTGAACGTAGTCTTAGGCTTGGAGATAAGGTGTCCGGACATTTTGTCACCGGGCATATCGATTGTTTAGGTTTGATACGCAGAAAAGGCCCGCGCAATGGTAATTTGGCATTTGAAATCGCGATTCCAGCAAGTTTTATGCGTTACTGCCTGCCTAAAGGGTCGATATCCCTGGATGGGATAAGCCTTACTTTAGCGCAGAGGCGGGCGAATCTCATTAGTGTTTATGTTATTCCTCATACCCTCAAAAATACAACTTTAAGTTTTAAAGGCCCGTCTGATAAATTGAATGTGGAATTTGATATTCTTGCCAAGAAAGCTTCTGTCTGATTCTTTCTGTTATTGCGTAAACTATAAATTTTTGGTATACTAATTAATCAAGTATCTTGCAGTACTATTTTCTTGATTATCTTACGGCACCCCGCGCAGATATGGCACCTGGCGCTTATTTGAATTGCGCCAGTGTTCACTAGTGTGAAAATTTCGGTAAAATGTGGCGTGGTTCGCCACGCAAGATGTAATACGGGGCGTGGCTCAGTTTGGTAGAGCGCAGCGTTCGGGACGCTGAGGTCGACAGTTCAAGTCTGTCCGCCCCGATGTTAATAATGGGGACAGGTTTCCGCCGAAGGCGGATCAGCCTGCGGCTGACAAGTCCTGTCGCCCCGAAATAAATTTAGCGAGCAGATGATTTACGTCAGTCTTACGACTGACGTAAATCATAGGCCGTAAGGCCGTCTGCGAGCTAATCCCGTTATCTGCGAGTAGTACTTTTTGCACAATGCGCAAAAGTACCGCGAAGCGGTTAGATAACGGGAGATAGCCTAGGTTATGAAAAAGCAGCTGCATATTTATTACTCAGGCAGGGTGCAGGGTATTGGTTTTCGTTATACCGTGCAGGATATTGGCAATTCCTTGAAGGTCTGCGGTTGGGTTAAAAATTTAAACGACGGACGCGTAGAAGTATTGGCAGAAGCCGAAGAAGATACTTTGAGCAATTTTCTCGAACAAATCAACCAGCGTTTTTCCCGTTATATTGAAGAAGCAAGCACTGAATGGCAGCCTGGCTGCCTGCCTACCGAAAGACAAAGCGGAAAATCCCGCAGTTTTCAAATTATATTCTAATCTTTATTGGATTGTTAAAATGCCTATCCAAATCAAGAAAGAAATTGAGTTGATAAAAGGAAAAATCAGAAAACATGATTATTCCTATTATGTTTTAAGCCAGCCGCTTATTTCCGATAAAGAATATGATGATTTAATGCGCAGGCTAAAGTTGCTTGAAGATCAAAACCCGCAGTTTCGCGCTGATGATTCTCCCAGCCAGCGCCTGAGTTCGGGTATAAGCCCGGGTTTTAAGACGGTAAAACATAAAGTCGGAATGTTCTCGCTGGATAATACTTATTCTATTGATGAATTAGCCGCCTGGGATGAACGTGTGCGCAAAGGTTTAGGAGGCCAACACGCTTATGAGTATGTAGTTGAACTTAAAATTGACGGGGTAAGTGCTAATTTGACTTATTTAGAAGGCAAGCTTATGGTGGGGGCAACGCGCGGGGATGGGCAGATGGGCGAAGATGTAACCGCCAACATAAAAACAATCCGCGCTATTCCTTTGGTTTTATTAGGTAGGGATATCCCGGATTTCATTGAAATCCGCGGCGAAGTGTATATGGGGAAGAAAGATTTCTCGCAGGTTAACAAGGAGCGTATGGATAATGGTGAAGTTTTATTTGCCAACCCCCGTAATGCCACCAGCGGTTCTTTAAAATTGCTGGATAGCAATATTGTCGCTAAAAGGCATCTTAATTTTTTCGCGCATTCTTTGGGGGCATATTACAATCATATTATAAATACTCAATGGGATTTTTTAACCAGGCTTAAGGAGTGGGGGGTGCCCGCGAACATGCATTCTGCGCTTTGCCGTAATATAGATGAAGTAATCGCTTATTGCAATATGTGGCAACAGAAGCGGGATGAATTAAGTTATGAAATTGATGGTGTGGTGGTTAAGCTAAATGACCTTACCCAGCAGAAGGGGCTGGGTTTTACCGCTAAAAGCCCGCGTTGGGCAGTGGCCTATAAGTTTGCCGCGCGGCAGGCAACTACTGAATTAATTTCAATTAAAGTTAATGTCGGCCGCACAGGAGTAATAACTCCAACTGCTGAACTTAAACCGGTGGAGTGCTCCGGAGTGGTTATCAGCAACGCTACTTTGCATAATTTTGATGAGATAAAAAGGCTGGGGCTGCGGGAAGGCGACCGGGTTCTTATTGAGCGGGCCGGAGATGTAATCCCGAAAGTGGTAAAAGTGGTGGAGCAAAAAGGCAGGAAGCCTTATAATATCCCTGTAAGATGCCCTGCCTGCGGGGAGAAGATTGTTAAAGAAAAAGAGGAGGATGTGGCTTATCGCTGCATTAATTCTGATTGCCCCGCGCAGCTTGAACGGGCGCTTTTACACTTTGCCAGCCGTGATGCCCTGGATATCGAAGGGATGGGTGAGGCGGTAATCAACCAGCTGGTAAGTTTGAAGCTGCTTGAAAGTTTAGCGGATGTTTATAAGCTCAGGCTGGAGAATTTATTGAAGCTGGAGTTGTTTAAAGAAAAAAAAGCTAATAATTTATTAACCTCTATTGAAAAGAGCAAGCAGCAGCCCCTGGCCCGGCTGATTTTTGCTTTAGGTATACGCCATGTAGGGCAAAAAGCTGCTTATACATTGGCTGAAGGATTTTCCGATATGCAAAAGCTTATGCACGCAAGATTGGAAGATTTGGACAGTATCCCGGAGATAGGCCAGGTTATGGCAGGATCTATTCTGGACTATTTTAATCTTAAGCAGACCAGGAAGTTGATCCGGGATTTAAAAGATGCCGGAGTTAATATGCGCCAGTTTCCCGGAAATTTCAAGATTAACAAATTTACCGGTAAGACAGTGGTTTTTACCGGAGAGCTGGACGGTTTTTCCCGCGCTGAAGCGGAAGAGCTGGTGCGTCGTTCTAAAGGCGTGCCGGGTTCCAGTATAAGCAGTAAGACTGATGTTTTGGTAGCAGGGCTAAACCCAGGGACAAAATTTAATAAAGCCAGGGAACTGGGGATAAAGATTATTGGTGAAGAAGAATTCAAGGAGATGATCAAATGAGATTGAAGAAGATATTCCTAATTCTGCTGTTTTGTTCTTTATTGTTAGATTTGACAGGGTGCGAATCCTTTACTCGTAAATTTACCCGTAAATCCAAGAAAACTGACCAGGCGGTTGAAATGGTGCTTGTCCCTGAAGAATATAAAGGCCCAAATATGACCAGGGAAGAGCTATACCGGCAGTATTTTCTTTTTTGGAAATCCTGGCAGGATGAGCTGGAGAATGCGCTTACTCAGAAGTCAAGCCTGAAAAAGAAGATAGATTGCGCTCAGGAGGCGTTAAAGAACCTGGCCAATATGAAGAATATGCTGGTAGAGGAAATGCAGAAGAATCTTGATTTGTATATCGGTAAATCGGCTGACCTTTTGGCTTCCATAAAGAGTGATGTTTACGGAACAAATGACAACGGCAATCTACATATCGCCGAAGGTATCAAGTCTGATATCCATCAAAGGTTTATTTATCCAAAAATCAAGAATTATCTAAAATGATTCTGGAAACCGTTATTGTTGGTCCAATGCAAGTTAATTGTTATATACTTGCCTGCGCAGAAGCCGGGGAGGCTATTATTATTGATCCCGGAGACCAGGCGCCTAAGATAAAGACTGTATTGGACAAGCATAAATTAAGGCCGTCGATAGTGATCAACACCCACGGACATTATGACCATATTAGAGGCGATGATGAATTTGGGGTTTGTGTTTATGCGCATAAGCAGGATTTAGCCATGCTTAAAAACGCGGGTAAAAATCTTTCCGCCAGTTTCGCCTTGCCCTATAAAGTAAAATCTGAAATCAAGGCTTTGGAAGATAAGGAAATCATTAAATTAGATTGTCTTGAATTAGAGGTTTTACATTTGCCGGGGCACACTCCGGGAGGTATCGGGCTTTTGATGAAAAAGCCGCAGGCGGATATTGTTTTTACCGGGGACACATTATTTTACCACGGGGTAGGCCGCTGCGACCTGCCGGAAGGCAGCCAGTATCTGCTTAATAAATCAATAAAAGAAAGATTATTCGTGCTGTCCGGCCAAACAAAGGTTTATCCGGGGCATGGACCGGCAACTACTATAGGCAGGGAAAAGATTAATAACCCATTTATAGGTTAAATTGAAAGAACTTATCGATTCATTTCTGGATTACCTTTCGGTTGAGCGCGGGCTGGCCAAGAATACCATTATTGCCTACCGGGAAGATCTAAATATTTATTTGGACTTTATGATTAAGCGCGGCATAAACGCCCTTTCAAAAGTTTTAAAAAACGATATCATTGAATTCATGCTTTTTGAGAAAGAAAAGGGTGTTTCTCCTATGAGTATTTCCCGGAGGCTCGCAGCTATACGTATGTTCCACCGTTTTCTGGCAAGAGAAAGAGTTTTAAAACTTGACCCTACGACTTTGATCGACTCTCCAAAATTATGGAAGAAGGTCCCGGATACCCTTTCTTTGAATGAAGTAGAGGCGTTGATCAGCCAGCCTGATGTGCGGCTCCGCCAGGGCGCCAGGGACAAGGCAATCCTGGAGACTCTTTATGCCACAGGCATGCGCGTGTCTGAATCCACTGACCTTAAACTCAATAGCCTGAATCTGGATATCGGATTTTTGCGCTGTATCGGAAAAGGCAATAAAGAAAGGATTATCCCCCTGGGGAAAAAAGCAATCAGTAATATCAAAAGGTACTTAGAATTCAGCCGGCCGAATTTCCTGAAGAATAAAACATCGGAATTTCTTTTTCTAAACCGTTCCGGAAATAAATTATCCCGGCAATCTGTTTGGAAATTAATCAAACAATATGCCAAAGAAGCTAAGATCAAGAAACCGATAAAAGTGCATACATTAAGGCATTCATTCGCTACGCATTTATTGGAAAGAGGGGCGGACCTGCGTTCAGTGCAGGAAATGCTCGGACATTCTAATATTTCTACTACGCAGATTTATACGCACATAGATAAAGAGAGGCTCAAGACAATCCATAAGATGTTTCATCCCCGGCCATAAAGCCAGCAGGCGGGCTTGTAGTATATAGGAAGCAGGTAAAAATGAGAAGATATTTTAAAAAAATTCCCCAGGAAATAAAAAATCTGATTTTTTTGGCAGAAAAGGTTTCCAGGGAAATTAAAATGCCGGCATATCTGGTAGGCGGTTTTCCCCGCGACCTTATCTTAGGTGTTAAGGATTGGGATTTGGATATAACCGTTGAAGGCAATGGTATCAAGTTTGCCGAGGCCCTCTCTAAAAAATTAAATTCCGGATTAATAAGGCATGAAAGGTTCGGTACAGCCACTTTAATCCTGGATCACCGGCTGAAAGTGGATATTGCCACTACGCGTAAAGAAATTTATCCGTCTAGCGCTTCGTTGCCGGTAGTAAGCCCGGGATCGCTTAAGGAGGACCTATCCAGGCGCGATTTTACTATTAATGCCATGGCGTTTAGCCTTTCTGAAGGCAGCCAGAAATTAATTGATATCTTTGGCGGTAAAGATGACCTGGCGGCAGGTAAAATCCGCGTCCTTCATGATTTGAGTTTTAAGGATGACCCTACGCGTATCTTAAGGGCCATCCGTTTTCAGCAGCGCTATAATTTTAAAATTGAGCCTAAAACACTTTCTCTCCTGAAAGAGGCTGTAAATTCAGGCTTATTGGAAAAAGTGAATCCTCACCGGTTGCGCGATGAGCTGATATTGATGTTTAAAGAAAAGAATCCATCGGAGCAGATTAAGCGGCTTTGCGCTTTAAAGGGGATTTCTTTTATCAGCGATAAACTAAAGCCGGCTAAGCCAGTATATGATTTATTCAAGTCGATTAATAAAGAGATTGCCTGGTTTATGCAAGGTTTCCCTTTTCATAAACAGTTTGAGGCTTGGCTTATTTATTTCGCTGCCTTATTGAGACCGCTTACTTTGGCTCAAGTAAAAAAGATCGTCCGGAAACTGGGGTTGTCTAAAAAAGAAGAAAAGAAGATCGTCAACTGCCGTAAAATTAACCGGAATTTTATCAGGCGCTTAAGAAATAAACGGATTAGCCCGGGGCAGATTTTTGCTTTACTCAAACCTTTAGATTTTGAGGCGATTATCCTGCTGTGTTCTGTTTCTCATGACAGCACAATTAAGAGATATACCGCAGATTTCCTTAAGGTTTATAATGATTTGCGCCTTTGTATATCAGGGGATGATTTACTCCGGATGGGCGTCTTGCCTGGTCCGGAGTATCAGAAGATATTAAACAGGGTGCTGGCAGCAAAGCTCAATGGAAAAGTAAACAGCCGCCAGGAAGAGCTTGCCTTGGCCGGGAAATTAGTAAAAAATATAACATAATAACGGAGTGGAATAAAATGTCTAGAAAAGAACGTGTCGAAGAAGCAATAAAGAAAGAAGTAAGCCTGATTATCCATGATGAACTCAAAGACCCGCGCATAGGTTTTGTTACCATAACCCGGGTGGAATTGACTAAAGATTTAAGGAACGCCAAGATTTTTTACAGCGTCTTGGGTAAAGATGAGGATTGTAAGAAGACCAGGCTGGCCCTAGATTCTGCTTTAGGCTATATCCGCAGCCTGGTTGCCCAGAGGATTAATCTGCGTTTTGCCACTGAATTGATCTTTCATGAGGATCATTCAACTGAGTACAGTGTAAGGATTGAGGAGGTGTTAAACAAAATAAAGGAATTGGGCCAGCCTCAGGATGTTCCTAAAAGCACGGCTGGGCTAAACACGGGAAAGGACGGGCAGGGAAGTGGGGCTAAAAGAAATCTGCGCAGGCATAAAAAAATATAATAATTTCTTAATTACGGCGCACACCAGTTTAGAGGGCGATGCTTTGGGCGCAGAACTTGCTTTTTACGCCTTGATCAGAAAATTAGGCAAGCAGGGTATAATTGTGAATGAAGACGGCATTCCTTACGGCCACGAATTTATGCCGGGAGTAAATAAAATACGCAAGTTAGACGCCAGATCGCCTTGCATAAAGTTTGATTGTATGGTGGTTTTGGATTGCGCTGACTTGAAGCGCACCGGAGATGTTTGGCGGTTAAATAGAGACAGTAAACCTGTCTTAAATATTGACCATCATATCAGTAACCAGGGCTTTGGGGACCTGTATTGGGTTGATCCGCAAGCTTCATCTTGTTCAGAGATGATATACCGGATTTATAAACAAATGCGCCTGCCTATTGATAAGCCTGAAGCTGTTTGTATGTATACCGGCATGATGACAGATACAGGTTCGTTCAGGTATTCCAATACTTCCAGTTTTACTCATCTGGCGGTTGCTGAACTCTTGAAATTTGATATCAATGTCCCGCTTATTTACCGGTATGTTTATGAAAACTTTGCCTTAGCTGAAACGAAGTTGTTAATTAAATTACTGCCAAAGATAAATTTTTCCGCGCAGGGTAAAATAGCGTATTTTAAGCTTAAAAGGGGTTTGTTAAAAAACAGCGTTATCTCCATGGATTTAGGAGACCAGCTCTTGAGCTTTGCCCGGGCGATTAAAGGGGTTGAAGTTGTGGTCCTGTTCAGAGAAAGCTTAAAAGATGACGGCCGGGTGCGTATTAATTTAAGGAGCCATGGCAAAGTTGATGTAAATAAAATAGCCGCGCTTTTTGGGGGAGGCGGGCACAAAAACGCCGCAGGCTGCACCCCGCGCGGAGATATTAACCGAATTATTAAGAAAGTCTTAGCCAGCCTCCGGAAGGTTTTAAAGTAACAACGATGATTGTTATTACCAGGATAAATAAAATCCGCAGGTTTAGAAACCCCGTAGTAGCTTTGGGGGTTTTTGACGGTTTACATCGCGGACACCGCAATATACTAAAGTCCGCAGTCAAAAAAGCGAAAAAGATCAAAGGTACAAGTATGGCTTTGACTTTCTTCCCGCATCCGCAGAAAGAAAGAAGCCTGTATTCTTTAAAGCACCGCTTGAGGCTAATTTCCGAGTTAGGCGTAGATGTCTGCATTGTAATTAATTTCAGCCCGAGTTTTGCAAGAATGAGCGCAGCTGATTTTATCTCCAGGATACTGGTTAAGAAAATCCGCCCCCGGTTTGTTTATATCGGAGGAAACTTTCACTTTGGAAAAGGCGCACTGGGCGATTATAAATTGTTATCCAGCAAGGCCAAAGAAAATAATTTTATTCTTAAGAAATTTAAAGTTATCAAATCTAATGGACGGCCGATCAGTAGCACGGCGATAAGAAGGTTGATCAGAATTTCTAAAATTAAAGAAGCAGAAAAACTGCTTGGCCGCAGGGTGAGCGTTTTAGGCTCGGTAGCCAGGGGCAACAGGATTGGCAGGGTTTTAGGATTCCCTACAGCTAATATTAACCCTCATCATGAAGTTATACCCCCGGAGGGAATTTATGCGGTACAGGTTATATTCTCCGGCAAGAAATATGACGGGATCTGTTATATCGGAAGCAGGCCGACAGTTAGTACAGGCGAAAAACATATCCAGGTTGAAGTGCATATATTTGATTTTAATAAAAAAATATACGGAAGGTTCCTGGAAATCCAATTTGTAAAATTAATCCGGGCTGATAAGAAATTTGCTTCTATAGAAGATTTATCCATCCAAATCAAAAAAGATATAATTTCTTCCCGTAAGATCCTGCAGCGTTATCGTCAGCCACCACAATAGCTTGACCATTTGACAGCTCTAGTATACAACTTATTGTATTTTATATATGTTAGGAAATTTTTTTCTTGACAAAAGGGAGCGTTTTGTCTATACTTTGAGTATTAAGTGGATAAATGTGGAGTAAAGTGGAAGAGAGGAAAAAATGTTTTACGGTGAGTTTGAGCATTCAATAGACCGTAAAGGCCGCCTGATTTTGCCTGCCAAATTTCGTGAGACCGCCAAGAACCAATTCGTGGAAAAATTCTTTGTTACCCGAGGTTTAGATAAATGCCTTTTTATGTTTTCCGAGGAGGAGTGGCGTTCCCAGGAAAATAAATTTAAGACCATGTCATTTACAAAACAGCAGTCGCGTATTTTTAACCGGCTGCTTTTCAGCGGAGCGGTTGAGGTCGGCCCGGATAAACAGGGAAGGGTTTTGCTCCCGCAGTATCTGAAAGATTTTGCCGATATCAAAAGGGATGTGATTATCGTAGGTGTTTCTAACCGCATAGAGATTTGGGCAAGAGATAAGTGGCATGAATTTTATTCAAGCAGCCGGCAATCTTTCGAAGAGATCGCGGAAAAATTAATGGATGTTTAAGTGATAGAAGAAAAGCTGCATATACCCGTAATGTTGCGTGAAGTTATAGATTATCTTGATCCTAGGCCCGGCCAAATTATTGTGGATGCGACTCTTGGAACCGGCGGACACAGCCTTGAAATATTGAAAAGGATTATTCCCGGAGGCAGGCTGATCGGGATAGACCGAGATGAAGATTCATTAGCTGTCTGCCGCCAGAGGCTAAGCGAATTCAGCGGCAGTTGTGAATTTGTGCACGCCAATTTTGCAGATGTAGACCAGGTTTTGGGAAACCTCGGCATAGATAAGATAGACGGAATAGTTTTTGACCTGGGGATTTCAACGTATCAGTTAAAAGATGCAGAGAGGGGTTTTAGTTTTCAACAGGAGGGTCCGCTGGATATGCGCTTGGATAAAAGCAGTTATATATCGGCTTATGATTTGGTGAACAATCTTAATGAGAATGAAATATCTCATATGCTCTGGAGTTTTGGGCAGGAGCGATGGCATAACCGCATCGCGCATTTATTGGTTGAAGAACGCAGGAATCAGCCTATCTCGACCACCAGCCAATTGGCTGATTTGGTAATGCGGGCTATCCCTTATAGATACCGCAGGGGTTATTACCGTATACATCCGGCTACGCGTACTTTTCAAGCAGTGCGTATTGCCGTAAACCGGGAATTGGAGATCCTGGAAAGCGCTATTAAGAAAGCAGTTGCAATTTTAAAAAAGAAAGCTAAGATATGTGTAATTTCTTTTCATTCCCTGGAGGACCGCGTAATTAAACATACATTCCGGGCCCTTAAGGCCGAAGGATTAATAGATATTATTACGGCTAAACCCTTGACTCCTGCAGACAGTGAAGTAGCGGCTAACCCTTCCAGCCGCAGCAGTAAGTTTAGGGCAGCTGAAAGGATATAAAGCATATGAAAATGACCAAGTTTTTCACAGTAACAGTATTTGTTACTTCTTTTTGCCTGCTTTATGTTTATCAGCAGAGTGAAATCTTCCGCCTGGCCTATCTGGGTTCCAGGAGGCAAGTTACTTACAATGAATTGTTTGATAAGAATACCGCGTTAAGTTATAATATCAAGAAAAGTTCTTCTTTGGTAAATATCGGCAGCCGGATCAGCGGCACCAGTGATTTTCAGATGCCGGACAAATACCGTTTTGTTAAAGTTGTAACTTCCAAGGATGGCGGAATCAGGCCTGCGAATCAAAATCAGGGTAAAGAAGGTTTGCTGGCGGCTATTTTCAGCCTGAAACGGGAAGCTCAGGCAAAGACAATTAACCCCTAATATTTATTACTCCTTAAAAAATAGTGTATATAAGCAATTATCGCCGGAGAAGCGAGGCGGTATTTTTGGTTTTTTTTATTTTTCTTCTGTTTTGCGTAGGCCGGCTTTTCTTCATCCAGTTTTTCCGCTCGAGTTATCTAACTTCAATAGCAAAAAAACAACATAACCAATTCGTGGAACTTGAGCCGCGCCGCGGCTCCATCTACGATTGTAATCTTAAAGCCCAGGCATTTAATTTATCCATGGATTCTCTTTATGCCGAACCCAATGCTATTAAAGATAAGGACAAGGATAGGATAATAGAAAAGCTCCTGCCTATATTGGGGGTTGACCGCGCTTACCTGAAGGATAGGCTTTATCGTAAGAAGTCTTTTATCTGGCTGGTGCGCAAGTTATCTCCGGATAAAGCTGAGGCTGTAAAGGCACTTAAGATCAGGGGTTTAGGATTTATAAAGGAAACCAAGCGTATTTATCCAAACAGTTATTTGGCCAGCCACATTATTGGTTTTAGCGGAATGGACAATACTGGACTTGAGGGGATAGAAAGGGATTTTAATAGTTACCTGAAAGGAAATTCAGGCTGGGCGATTTTTTTACGCGATGCCAGGCAGAAAAAACTGGATATCTGGGAAAAGATGGTTTTGCCTGTTGATGGCCAGGATTTAGTTTTGACCATTGATGAGGTTATCCAGTATATAGCCGAAAGGGAACTGGATACAGCTTTTAAACGTTATAACGCAAAAGGCGCCAGCATCATTGTTATGGACCCGCATACGGGCAGGATCCTGGCTATGGCCAGCCGGCCTAACTACGATTTAAATGACCATTCTTCTGTTAACAAGGATTCCATGCGCAACCGTTCTATCTGCGATTTATTTGAACCCGGTTCCGTGTTTAAAATAGTTACCGCATCCGCTGCTTTAGAAGAGAAGAGGGTTACGGAAGAAGATAAATTTTTCTGCGAAAACGGAAGTTATAAAGTCGGAGGCCATATTTTACATGATCATACTTCACACGGAGTGCTCACTTTCCGGCAGGTAATCGAGGAGTCAAGCAATATCGGTACAGTTAAGGTTGCCCAGATCTTGGGCGCGGATACAGTTTACCGGTATTTGAAAGCTTTTGGTTTTGGTTCAAAGCTGGGTATTGACCTTTCCGGGGAAATCTCCGGAATGATCAAACCTCCGAGGGCCTGGTCAAAGACATCCATTTCAGCTATTCCTATCGGCCAGGAGGTCGGGGTTACTGCTTTGCAATTGGCAAGCGCAATTTCCGTAATTGCCAACGGCGGCCAATTGATGAAACCATATATTATTGATTCGGTACGCGATAAGCAGGGCCGGATAATCAAACAGAATAAGCCGGTATTGATCCGTAAGGTAATTTCCGTGGATACCGCGATGCGCATAAAAAAGATTCTTACCGGCGTTGTGGAGGAGGGGACCGGTAAAATGGCCAAGGTCTCCGGATTTAGCGCTGCCGGTAAGACCGGTACCGCCCAGAAACTTGAGCCGAATGGCGCGTATTCGCATACCAAATTTGTCGCTTCTTTCATCGGTTTTGCTCCCGCTGAAGATCCCTTGCTGGCAATTGTAGTAACAGTTGATGAGCCTCATCCATATTATTTCGGCGGGGTAGTAGCAGCTCCTGTTTTCCAAAAAGTAGCAGGGGATGCTATCCGTTATATTAAAGGCAATGAAATACCGATTGGGGCAATGGCGCAATGAAGATCTCGGGTATAGAAGTTAAGGGGATAACTTGTAATTCAAGGGCCGTAAAGCAGGGTTTTGTTTTTGTGGCCATAAAGGGAAATCTCCGGGATGGCAGTTGTTTTATTAAAGAAGCAGTCGCCAATGGCGCCAGTATCGTGGTCGCAGACCGCAAAACGCCGAAAATACGAATTCCTGAAAAAACAAAACTGCTGCTGGTAGAAAACACTCGAAATTTCCTGGCGGAAATTTCTTCCGAATTTTATGGGCGTCCCTCGGATAATCTCAGTGTCATAGGTATCACCGGCACTAATGGCAAGACGACTATTTCATATTTGATCGAGGCAATGGCCAGGGAATCAGGGCTTGATTGCGGTGTAATCGGCACGATTAACTACCGTTTCAAAGGCAAAGAAATTCCTGCCAAGAACACCACTCCCGGGCCGGTGGAGCTGCAGGGATTGCTTGCTAAAATGCATTCTCAACGGATTAAATATTGCGCGATGGAGGTTTCTTCCCATGCCCTGGATCAACAAAGGGTCTTGGGAATAAAATTTGCTCATGCGGTTTTTACCAACCTTACCCAGGACCACTTAGATTACCATAAGAACATGGAAAATTATTTCCTGGCGAAAGCTAAGCTTTTTAATTTACTTAAGGCATCCGGAGCAGCGGTAGTCAATAATGATGATAAATATAGCCGGAGGATTAAGAAATCAATCCGCAGCCGCCTGATAAGTTATGGAATAAAAAATAAATCAACGGTTATGGCTGCTCATATTGATTCCGGAATGCGGGGTACCGAATTTACGTTGATTGCCCCGGGGATAAAGACCAGGATTAAGACAAGCCTGATTGGCCGGTACAACATTTATAATATTTTGGCAGCTATCTCCTGGGGGATAAGCGTAGGCCTGCGTCTTGAAGATATCAAGTTAGCTATCGAGAAGTTCAAGAATGTGCCCGGAAGATTGGAAAAACTTAGCTGTAAGAATGGGCTTAATATCTTTGTGGATTACGCGCACACGCCGGATGCCCTGCTTAATGTTATCAGCGCTTTGAGGCCTTTAGTGCCGGCTAAGATTATTGTAATCTTTGGCTGCGGAGGAGAGCGGGATAAGCTTAAACGGCCAAAGATGGGTAAGATCGTTACCAGCCTGGCAGATTACGCTATTATTACCAGCGATAATCCGCGTTCCGAGGACCCGCTGCGTATAATCAGGGATATCCGCGGGGGGATACGCAAGAGCAACTATTGCGTAATTTCTGACAGGTTTAAAGCTATCCGGGCAGGTTTGAAATTAATTGGACGCGATGATTGCCTGGTTATTGCCGGCAAGGGGCATGAGGAGTATCAGGTATTCAAAAACAGGGTTTTACATTTCAGTGACCGGGAGGCAGTGCAGAAGTGTTTACGCTGAAAGAAATAATTAAAGCCACAGGCGGCAAGCTTGTCCGGGGCAACCTCCGGGACAGGCAAATAGGTATTTCCACCGATTCAAGGAGGATAGGGCCTCAAGATGCATTCCTGGCTTTAAAGGGGGATAATTATGACGGACATAATTTTATTCCCGCAGCTTTAAAATCAGGGGCGGTTTGTGTTATCGTTAAGAAAATATCCGGTTTGAAGATTCCTAAGGCAACAGCGGTTGTGCAGGTTAAGAATACTTCTCTGGCATTAGGTGACCTTGCCCGTTTTAAACGGGACAATTTCAGGAATCCGGTTATTGCTGTTACCGGCTCAAACGGCAAGACCACGGTTAAGGACATGATCGCCTGGGTTTTGTCGTCACGCGGCCGGGTATTGAAAAATGAAGGCACTAAAAATAATCAGGTCGGCCTGCCTCAAGCATTAATCCAGCTTAAGGAAGAAAATGATTTCGCGGTGGTTGAAATCGGTACTAACCATTTCGGCGAGGTTGATTATCTGGCAGGGATTGGACGGCCAAATATCGGTGTAATTACTAATATCGGGCCGTCTCACCTGGAGTTTTTAAATAACCTCGGCGGGGTTTTAAAAGAAAAATCCAGCTTGTTAAATAACCTGGCTGAGCCGGCAATAGCATTGCTTAATGGCGATGATCAATACCTGCGTTGTTTAATTAACAGGGGGAAGAAAAACGCGCATATATTCAGTTATGGGATTAAGGAGAAAAACGATTTTACGGCTTCGGGGATTAAATTAGGGGATGGAAAAGTAAGGTTCAAGCTCAACCGAAGATTTGATTTTACGTTATCAACATTGGGAGCTTGCAATGTTTACAATGCCCTGGCGGCGATCGCTGTGGGCCGCATATTTGGCCTGGGGCATAATGAGATAGCTTCCAGGTTGTCGGAATTTGATTTTCCCGGAGGCAGGCTAAAACTTATCAAAGTTAAAGGGCTTAAATTTATTGATGACACTTATAATTCTAACCCGCTTTCTTTAAGCAATGCCCTTCATGCGCTGGATGCCGCCCGGTGCAAAGGAAAAAAGATCCTGATTATGGGTGATATGCTTGAATTGGGAAAGCAAAAAGAATTATTGCATCGGCAGGTTGCTGGTAGTATAACTAATATATGCGATGTGCTGGTTTCAGTGGGCAATTTATCCGCTCTTACCGCCCGGGCAGCTAAAGCGCGCGGTTTTAAAAGTAAGAATATATTCTGCTGTGCTTCTGCCCGGCAAGCAAGAGATTTGTTGTTTAATAAGATTTTCCCGGGAGCCAAAGATATAATCCTGGTAAAAGGCTCCCGTTCGATGAAAATGGAAGAGGTTTTTAAAGTTTAATGTTTTACCATCTGTTTTATCCGCTAAGAGATTTCATCTCCGTCTTTAATCTTTTCCGCTACATTACTTTCCGGGCGGCAATGGCCGCTTTAACCGCCTTCATATTAAGTCTTATTTTTGGCCCTCCGCTTATCAGGAAATTAAAGGAGCTTAAGCTTGGAGAGAAGATTAACAAGGCCGATAGTATTAAACTTGATGATTTACACCGCCATAAACAAAATACACCAACTATGGGCGGGATTCTTATCCTGGGAGCGGTAATAATTTCAACCCTGCTCTGGGCTGATATTACCAATCACTGTGTCTGGATTGTTTTGTTCAGCACTGTCTGGCTGGGCTCAACCGGTTTTCTCGACGATTATTTAAAGCAGATAAAGAAGAGGGCCGGAGGATTGTCTCCCGTGGTAAAGCTCTCAAGCCAAATTATCCTGGGTTTGATACTGGGCACGATTCTTATTATGGATACCCAGTATAATCTTAAGCTGGAAATACCTTTTGTCAAAGGGGTAAACCTGGATCTGGACGGTTTATATATCCTGTTTGTTATACTGGTGATCGCCGGGTCCTCCAATGCCGTAAATCTTACTGACGGGCTGGATGGTTTAGCTATCGGTATTGTTGTTATGGTAGCGGTCGCTTTCAGCGTGCTTTGTTACATATCCGGAAATATAAATTTAAGTAATTACTTGTTTGTCTCGTATGTTAAGGGCGCGGGGGAACTGACTATTTTCTGTGCCAGTATCATCGGGGCAGGGCTGGGTTTCTTATGGTTCAACTGTTATCCGGCATCAATCTTTATGGGGGATGTCGGCTCCCTGGCTTTGGGCGGGGCTATCGGGACAGTGGCCTTATTGATCAAAAAAGAAATGCTGCTTATAATCGTAGGCGGGATATTTGTTTTAGAGGCGTTTTCCGTTATCTTGCAGGTGGGTTGTTTTAAGTTGACTAAGAAACGTATTTTTAAGATTGCGCCTCTGCACCATCATTTTCAGTTTTTGGACTGGCCTGAGAATAAAGTAATTGTCAGGTTTTGGATTATCGCCGGTTTACTTGCCATGTTTGCCCTGGTCACCTTAAAGATCAGGTAAACTATCCTATGCGTAATAAAGAATACTTTAAAGGAAAGAATATTACTATCGTGGGTTTAGCCCGTTCCGGGCTTGCCTGCGCTAACCTGCTGTTTGAATTGGGCGCTTATGTGCGTGTTACAGATATTAATGACAATACGCAAACCAGGGAGTTTGCCGCCAGGCTTTCTTCTAAGGATATCCTGGTTGAACTTGGTTCGCACAGCGAGGAGTTTATCCGACAGGCAGACATGGTGATTATTTCACCTGGCGTCTCCTCTTGCGCGCCACCGGTAGTCTGGGCTAAGGAATTTGCCAAGCCTCTTATAAGCGAGATTGAGCTGGCCAGCATACTTTGCCCGGCGGAGATTATCGCTGTAACCGGTTCAAACGGGAAAACTACAGTTACTACTTTAATCGGAAAGATTCTGGCGGAATCCGGAAGAAATGTTTTTGTCTGCGGTAATATCGGTAACCCGTTTTGCGCAGAGATAAAAAAGCTGAAGAAGGGTGATTTTGTCGTTCTTGAGGTGAGCTCTTTTCAGCTTGAGACGATTAAAGATTTTAAACCAAAGATAGCGGTAATCCTTAATTTAACACCTAACCATTTGGACCGTTATAATAATATCCGGGAATACCTGGATGCGAAAAAACGTATTTTTGTCAATCAGGACATAAACGATTACCTGGTTTTAAGCGCCGATGACCCTCTTTTAAATGCCGCCTCTCTTGAGGCTAAATCGAAAGTAGTTTTTTTTAATAAAGAAGGCTTGCTAAATCCCAACCAAAACGCGGTAATCGCCGTAGGCAAAATTCTGGGAATTAAGCTGGAAGATATGCTTAATGTTTTCCGGAAGTTTAAAGGTATCCGGCATCGTATGGAGGAGGTAGCAGAAATAGGCGGCGTGAAATTTATTAATGATTCCAAAGCAACTACAGCGGATTCGGCAATCTGGGCGATTAGCAACATTTCTTCGCCTATAATTCTTATCGCCGGAGGCCGGCACAAAGGAATCAATTACAGGGTAATCCTTGCTGCGGCTGAAAATAAGGTTAAAAAGGCATTTTTGATAGGAGAGGCCAGGGATATAATTGCCGCTGACCTTAATGGAGGTTTCCCGATAGAGAAAACAGATTCTTTGGAAGAGGCAATAGCTAAGGCTTATGAGCAGGCTATGCCGGGAGATTGTATATTATTTTCTCCAATGTGTTCAAGCTTCGATATGTTCAGGGATTATGAACAGCGGGGAGAGGTTTTTAAAAGAATAGTATTGGACTTAGCCCGGGGGTCAAGAGCACATGGTTAGAAAGACCCGGATTAATTTATTTACCATATCAATTGTGCTTGTTTGCATTGGTATAGTAATGATCTACAGCTCTTCGAGTATTTATGCCTGGGAAAAATATGGGGATAGTTTTTATTTTCTAAAGCGGCATTTAGCTTTTCTGATAGTAGGTTTGATATTTACTTTCCTGGCTATGATTGTTGATTATCACTTGTTACGCAGGAATGCGCGTTTTCTATTTTGGGCAGCGTTTATATTGTTGATATTAGTGCTTATCCCCGGCCTGGGTAAGGAGATTTCCGGTGCCAGGCGCTGGTTCAGGTTTAAATTCATCAGTTTCCAGCCTTCGGAGTTCGCTAACTTGGCCTTGATCGTTTACATAGCTGATTTTATTTGCCGTAAGGGGGAACAAATCAAGACGCTTTTCAAAGGGTTTGTCCCGCCGGTATGCGCACTGGGAGCAACTTCTTTGCTCATACTCTTGCAGCCGGATTTAGGTACGACTATCGCTTTGACCAGTGTAGTTTTGACTATGCTTTATATCTCTGGTGTACGGGGCAGGTATATTTTAAGCTTAATGCTTTGCAGCCTGCCAATGGTTTATTTCCTGATTTTCAGCGTTCCTTACCGCAGGGCCAGGATCCTGGCGTTTTTAAACCCATGGCTTGACCCTAAGGGCAGCGGTTTTCAGATTATCCAATCGCAGATAGCCATAGGTTCAGGAGGCTTTTTCGGTGTGGGGCTGGGCCATTCCCAGCAAAAACTCTTTTATCTGCCTGCGGCGCATACTGATTTTATTTTTTCTATTATTGGAGAAGAGCTCGGCCTGTTTGGTACTTTCGGGGTCATCCTGTTATTCATGATTTTTATCCGCCAGGGGCTTAAAATTATAAAAAACGCCCAGGATAAATTTGGATATTTTCTTGCCCTGGGCCTGGTTTTGATGATTTCCCTGAAGGCAATTGTGAATATCGGTGTTTCCTGCGGAGTTTTTCCGACCAAGGGCCTGCCGCTGCCATTTATCAGTTACGGAGGGTCTTCGCTGATCTTCGATATGGCTAGTTTAGGTATATTGATTAATATCGCCCGTTCAGGAGAGTATCCTTAATATGCGTGTTTTGCTTGTTACCGGATCAAGCGGAGGGCATATTTTCCCCGCATTGGCTTTAATGGACCGGCTAAAGGATTCTTGTGCCGATCTGCTCATGGTTTTGCCAAATAAGAATAGCAGCGCTAAGATTGCGGCCGGATGCGGCAGCATAAGATATATTCATGATTCCAGGCTGGGGTTAAAATTAGGCGGTAAGAATATAAGCGGGGCCTATTTTTTCTTAATCGGCGCCTGGGAAAGTTTACGCGCGATAATCGAATTCAAGCCTGATGTTGTTGTCGGCTTCGGCAGCTTAAGCACGGTTGCTTTGTTGTTTTGGGCCTGGTTGTTTAGAATAAAAACAATAATCCATGAACAGAATGTCATCCCCGGAAGGGCAAACCGGCTATTGGCTAAATTTGTGGATAAGGTAGCGGTTTCATTCGCTCAAACAGGCAGCTATTTAAATATATCCAGGCAAAAAGTTGTCTTAACCGGGAATCCTCTGCGCAAAGGCTTAGTTAAACTGGGCAGGAAAGAGGCTTTGGATTTCTTTGATTTTAAAGAAGGTAAATTCAACATATTGATTACCGGAGGAAGCCAGGGGTCGCATAAGTTAAATACTGTTTGTTGCGCCGCCTTGACCGCCTGCCATGAAAGAAATGATTTGCAGCTGATCCACATTTCAGGAGAGCAGGATTCCGCGCTGTTAAAACAGTCTTATGCTCAGGCGCAAATTACGCATAAAGTTTTTGGATTTTTTCCTGATATGCAATATGCTTACAGCGTGGCGGACTTAGTGGTCTGCCGGGCGGGAGCCACGACCATTGCCGAGCTGCAAAGATTCGGGCTTCCTGCTTTATTAATCCCTTATCCGTTTGCTTACGGCCACCAGCTTAATAACGCCAGGGTGCTGGAGGAGGAGGGTTCTGCGTTGCTCATCCGGGATGAAGAGCTATGCGTTGAGAAAATAAGATATAAGATAAGCCAGCTTATGAAGGAGCCTCAAAAATTAAAAGATATGCGCCAGGCATATACCAGGGTCCAGGCGATGGACGCTGCCGGCCTGCTTGCTAATGAAGTTTTAAACTTGAACTGATGAAGCCTCTAAGATTATTGTTTATATTCCTGTTTTTCCCGCCGGTTGTTTTAGCGGATAATCAGCCGTGGCAAGAGATTAAAAGCACGCATTTTTTGGTTTTCTATAAAAATGCCACGGAGCCCCAGCTCAATGAATTAACCGAAAAAGCCGAAGAGTGTTATAATAACATTACCGATGATTTGGGTTTTAGCCGTTTTAACTTCTGGACTTGGGACAACCGGGCAAAGATATACCTGTCTAATAACCAGGAGGAATATAGAAAATTAACCGGTAACCCCAGTTGGGCCGCGGGCAATGCCCAGGTAGACAGCAAGGTTATCCAGACATTTATTACTGCCGGAGGGTTTCTGGATAATGTCCTCCCGCATGAAATGGCGCATATAATTTTCAGGGAAATGGTAGGGTTCAGGAATCCGGCCATTCCCCTTTGGCTTGAAGAAGGGGTCGCTACTTTTCAGGAAAAGAAATTTTCTTTTGATAAGAAAGCTTTGGCTGCCAGGATCAGCAGGGGTGATTTCTTAAATCTGGATGATTTGAGCAAGCTTAATGCCGCAAGTTTAACAGAGACGGACAAAGCAGAGTTATTTTACACGGAATCATTCAGCCTGGTGGATTTTTTAATTGAATCATTCGGAAAAGACAGGTTTGTGCTTTTTTGCCAGAACCTGAGGGATTATAAAGATTTATCCCGGGCGCTGGCGCTGGCTTATTCTTTTAATGGCTTGGCGGATTTTGAAAGTTCATGGAAAAAATATATTCTCCGATGAAAGAATATTATCATTTTATAGGGATTGGCGGGATAGGGATGAGCGGGATAGCGCATCTATTGCTTAAGGCAGGTTTTTCGGTCAGCGGTTCGGATTTAAAAGAAAACCGGATTACCAACGAGCTCAAAAGGCTGGGTGCTAAGATATATACCGGCCACAATGCTCAAAATATAGACGGCCAAAGCGCGGTGGTTTATTCTTCAGCGATAAAAGAGGATAATCCGGAGATGCGCCAGGCCAAGAGTTCAGGCATCCCTTTGCTCAAGAGGGCGCAGGTCCTGGCATTGCTTATGCAGAAGAAGACCGCGATAACTGTAGCCGGCAGCCATGGCAAAACTACCACCACTTCATTGATCTCCTATATGCTGCTTGAGGCGGGGCTTTGCCCTACTGTAGCCATCGGCGGCGTACTAAAGAACATTGATACCAATGCTTGCCTGGGGAGCGGTGAGTTTTTTGTGGCCGAAGCCGATGAATCAGACGGTTCATTCTTATATTATCAGCCCAAATACTCTATCATTACCAATATTGATTATGAGCATATGGATTATTACCAGAATTTTGAAAACGAGCTAAATACCTTTAGGATTTTTTTAGGAAAGACGCATCCGGAAGGCTGTATCTTTGCCTGTTCAGATGATCCAAATCTTAAGAAGTTGTTATCGGATTACAAGGGGAAAGCTGTTTTCTTCGGGCTGAACGAGCCTGCCGATATATACGCTAAAAATATTCAATTTAACGGCCTTGCTTCAGACTTTGATTGTTTTTTCAAAGATAAATTTATCAGCCGTTTTCACCTGGCTTTGGGTGGAAAACATAATATTTCTAATGTCCTGGCGGTTATCGGCCTGGGGTTAGAGCTGGGGATTGATTTAGCTCATATCCGCAGGACATTGGAAGGATATAAGGGGGCCGGCCGCAGGCTTGAGATTAAATTTAAAAGCGACAAATACCTTGTTTTGGATGATTACGCGCATCATCCTTCAGAAATAAAAGCTACTTTGACAGCGGTAGCTAATCTGAAGTCCAACCGTAAAATTGTTGTGTTCCAGCCTCACCGCTATAGCCGCACAAAGCTGCTTTTAAATGAATTTGCCGTTTCTTTTGATCAGGCAGATTATCTGATTATCACGGATATTTATGCTGCCAGCGAAAATCCGATAGAGGGCATAGACGCCCGGGCTCTGCTAAAAAGGATAAAAGAATCACATCCGGATAAGCAGGCGGTATACCTGGCTAAAGAAAAAATTACGGAGTTTCTTCCGGGTTTTATGCGAACAGGGGATTTAGTAATTACTTTAGGGGCAGGTGATATTGTGAGGGTCGCGGATGCTTTGGCCGAGAAACTTAAGTAAAAGAATAAAAACTAATGTCAAGTTATCCGGGCTGACTAGTTTTAAAGTTGGAGGCGCGGCGAAGTTTTTCTTTCAAGCGAAGAGCATCAAGGAATTGCAGGAAGCGTTAATTTTTGCTAAACGGACAGGGATTACGGTTTTTATATTGGGCGCGGGCAGTAATATTTTAGTAAGTGATTCAGGTTTAGATGGTTTGGTTATCAAGTTAAGCGGAGATTTCTTAAAGCTGAAACATAGGAGAGGAGTATATCTGGAGGCAGGGGGAGCTCTTAAGCTGAATCAACTCATCCTCTATGCAAAAAATAAAGGTTTATCCGGGCTGGAGTTTCTTTCGGGCATTCCCGGCACATTAGGGGGAGCCTTGGCAGGTAATGCCGGCGCCTGGGGAAAGTCAATAGGGGATCAGGTTAAAGAGGCGCGCGTTTTAGATTATAACGGTAAGCTTAAGCTATTCGGCGCAAGGGAGCTGAAGTTTTCGTATCGAAAATCTAATTTGCATAAATATATTGTTATTTCCGCTAAGCTTAAATTGCACAAGTCCGATAAAGATTCCATTGGTTCAAGGATAAAGGGATATATTTTACAGCGGAGTAAAGCCCAGGGCAAAAACCTGCCCAGCGCAGGCTGTATCTTTAAGAACCCCGTAAAAAGTACCGCCGGCAAGCTTATCGATGCCTGTGGTTTAAAGGGGAAATCTAAAGGCGGTGCAGCCATCTCCAGGGTCCATGCTAATTTTATTTTAAATAAAGATAAGGCTGCAACCCGGGATATTTTGTTTCTTATGGATTTAATGCAGAAAAAAGTAAAAGAAAAATTTAAAGTTGATTTAGAGCCCGAGATAAAAATATGGAGATAAAAGATTTTGGCAGGGTTGGGGTTTTAATGGGCGGGCCTTCTTCGGAGAGGGGGATATCCTTAAAGAGCGGAAAAGCGGTTTTATCCGCGCTTAAAGATTCCGGGGTAGAGGCTATAGATATCGATATCTTAACCGATAATAAAGAAGAAAATATCCGCCTGCTGAATAATTATAATTTAGATTGCGCCTTTATCGCTCTGCATGGCCGTTTCGGAGAGGACGGGCAAATCCAGGAGATTTTAGAGGAGGTGGATTTACCTTATACAGGTTCCGGCGTCAAGGCAAGCCGTCTGGCAATGGATAAGATAGACGCGTTAAGAATCTTTAAGGCAGGCAATCTTTATGTCCCCGGGTCGCAATTCCTGGAGAAAGCAGATTATGCAAAAAACAGGGATTTTAAAAACGATCTGGGGTTTCCTTTGGTAGTCAAACCGGCCAACCACGGTTCCAGTATCGGGCTTTCAATTGTGGAGTTTAAGCAGGACATCCCCGCGGCTATAAACCTGGCTTTCCAGTTTGATGAACGCATAGTTATCGAGGAATATATTTCAGGCAGGGAACTTACGGTAGGTGTTTTGGATGAAAAGCCTCTTCCGGTAATTGAGATCGTACCGAAACATAAATTTTTTGATTTTGAAGCTAAATATCAGGCAGGTCTGACGGATTATATCATTCCCGCCCCCCTGGATACGGAAATCGCCGAGAAAGTCCAGCAGGCGGCTTTAGAGGCGCATAAACTTTTGGGTTGTTTTGGGTGCTCGCGGACAGATATTATATTAAACAAGGAAAACCTTCCTTTTGTCCTGGAGACCAATACAATACCGGGGATGACTGCGACCAGCCTTCTGCCTAAGGCTGCCAGAATTTTAGGTATTGATTTTAACCAGCTTTGCCTTAGATTATTGGAACTAGCATATGAAAAAGAAAAAGTTTAAGCTGCCCTGGATAACCGTTATTATCCCGGCAATAATTTTACTTGCCTTCTCTTTATTATTAGGATATATTTGGAAAGTCTTGACTACTTCTGATTTCTTCTCGGTTAAGCAGGTCGTCGTTAAGAATTCCAGCGATTCCTTTGAATATTTAAAAGGCAGGAATATATTCAACCTGGATTTGAATAATGAATCAGAAAGAGCTTTATCACATTGCCCGGATTGCCGTAAGGTAAGGCTTTTAAAGATACTGCCGAATTGCATAATCGTCGATTTTCTGAAGAGGCAGCCGGTTGCCCTGGTCAAATTTTATAAGAACTACGCCATAGACCAGCAGGGGGTATTCTTTAATCCCGTCGGCTCTGAAGAAGAGTCAGTTTTACCCGTAATTTATGGCCTGGAAACAAAAATATTCGGGCCAAAACCTGGAGCAAAATACAGGCGGCCGGAAATCGATTTGGCCTTGAGTGTCATTAAAGAGTTTATGGCTAACAGCGCGCTGCGGGGTTTTACTTTAAAAAGAATAGATGTGGCCAGCCTGCAGAGCGCAGGATTATTTATTTTACTGCCTAAGCAGCCTGCTGATTACGGGAAACCTGTTCCCCAGTTAGAGCGGTTTGGTTTTGAGGTGCGTATCGGAGCGGGCAACATTAAAGAGAAGCTGATGATTTTAGGAGGCTTGCTTATGCAGGCGGATAAAGAGTGGGCAAATATAAAGTATATAGACCTCAGGTTCAAGGAGCCGGTGATCAAGTTAAATAAATAAGGACATCAATGCTAAATAACGGTTATATCTGTACGGTAGACATTGGTTCAAATAAAATCGCAGCCAGCCTTGCGCTTATAAGAAAAAACCGCATAGAGAATATTTTCTTCGATACCATTGTTTCAAGCGGGGTTAAAGAAGGCGTGATTGTTGACGCCCTGGAGTTAATTACCTGCCTTACCAAGGTCCTTAAGAATTTAAAGATTAAATCCGGCTTAAAAATTAAATTTATTCACACAAATTTTTCAGGCAAGGATATATCGACTAAGCATAGCCATGCAATTATCCCGTTAACGGAAAGGGGCAATAAGGTAATTACCTCTACTGATATAGCTAATGCTAATGAACAGGCGCGAATCCTGGGCTCAAGTCTGGAGGAAGAGATTATTCATGTAATCCCCTCCAGTTATTCCATCGACTCTAAAAATAACGTAATTAATCCTGTCGGTCTATATAGCCATAGGCTGGAAGCCGATCTGTTCCTTGTTTATGCCAAGCTTTCTTCGCTTCAGAGCCTAAGCCGCGCTGTCAGCCAGTCAGGGCATGAGATAAAAAATCTTTCCTTCTCGGGCCTTGCAACAAGCAAAGCGGTGTTTGGCAAAGAGGAGAAGAAGGGCTTAAGCGTATTTTGCGATGTGGGCAGCGATATAACGGAGCTGCTTTTATTTAAGGAAGGCCTGTTACAGGATATACAGGTTTTGCCTTTAGGCGGCAGCAGTTTGACCTTGCAGCTTTCCGAAGGGTTAAAGATCAATTTTGAGCTTGCTGAGGATATTAAGCGTTCCTACGGGATTATCGGGGACCCCAATAATATCGCCGAGGACAAAGAAATCCTGGTAAAAAAGGATGAATTTTATAAGCCTATAAAATATAGGGATGTGGCTCAAATGGCAACTAATTCCAGCCGTTTAATCTGTACGCAGATTAAGGAGGTCGTGGAAAGAAAAGTCGCGCTTCATGAAATTGACCATTTTATTATGGCCGGTAAGACTATGTTGAGCGACGGTTTTATAGAAATGATGGAAAGTGTAATGGGGATACAGGTAAAGATCGGCCGTATCCACAATCCGGAAATAGCTCCTTTGTTAAAGGAGCATAATGATTTATCCGGGCAGAAATATTTGACTTATCTAACCTGTCTCGGTATGATCTGTGAGGATCTGGAGAATAAAACCGTAGGAAGCGCCTCTTTAGTCAAGCCTGCCCAAAACCTGGTAATTAAAGCAATAAACCGTTTTAAAGAAGTTTACCAGGAATATTTCTAGAAACGCCCCCTAATTCCATTGACCCTCCGAAGTTTATTGTGTATACTATTTATTTAGCTTATGATTAAAGAGAACATTTTCAGAGTCAGAGAGCGTATTGCCTCTGTTTGCGCCAGGATCAAGGCGGATCCACAGAAGATTACGTTAGTCTGCGTAACTAAAGGCAGGCCGGTTGAACAGATATTGGAAGCGGTTAATTCAGGGCTTAGATATTTAGGGGAAAACAGGGTGCAGGAGGCAAAGACTAAATATGGGCAGGTGCCCGGGGTAGAATGGCAAATGATTGGGCATCTGCAGTTAAACAAAGTTAAAGATGCGTTAAAAATGTTTGGCCTTATACATTCTGTTGATAGTATTGAACTGGCGCGGGAAATTAACAAATATGCGGCTAAAATTAATAAAATCCAGGACATTTTGCTTGAGGTGAAAACCTCCCCGGAGGATACAAAATCCGGGTTTAAGCCCGAAACGCTCCCGGATGTTTCTAAAGAAATTCTGATTTTGGATAACTTAAGGGTTAAAGGGTTGATGACAATCGCTCCTGCCGTGGATAAACCTGAAGAGGCGCGGCAGTATTTTAGTAAGCTTAAGGAGTTACGCGAAACATTAGATCCTTCATGGGTTCTTTCTATGGGGATGACGGATGATTTTGAGGTTGCCATAGAAGAGGGGGCCGATATTATCCGGCTGGGAAGGGCAATTTTCGGCTAGCATATATGTCAGACATGAAGAAGAAATTAGGGGTTGTTGGTTTCGGCAACATGGGCAGTTCCATAGCCTTAGGGGCGCGTTCTTTATTTGAAGTAACCGTATTTGATAAAGATAAGCAAAAGCTGGTTAATAATACCAGCGGCCTGAAAACTGAAGCACTGATTGCCAATCTAATAAATAATTCAGATGTCGTAATATTGGCGGTAAAACCGCAGGATTTTGATATAGTGCTTGGAGAAATCAAGCCTTTTATCCGGGGTAAACTGGTGATTAGCATCGCTGCTGGAATAACTACGGGTTATATCGAAAGGATCTTAAATGGAGCCAGGGTAATAAGGGTAATGCCGAATATGGCGGTAAAAATTCAAGCGGCAGAGACAGGTTTGGTTAAAGGAAGGTATGCTGAAGAAGAGGATCTGGATTTGGCGAAAGAATTATTCGGGCTCCTGGGTAAAGTTTGGCTGGTAAAAGAAGAAATGATTGATTCTATAACCGCCATCTCCGGAAGCGGCCCGGCATATATTTTCTATGATATGGAAATTAATAAATTAGATCCTTTAAAAATTCCGGTTGAGCGTAAGAATGAATATGTTCAAAAGCTAAAGAAAGCAGCGTTGGAGGTGGGTTTTGATCCTAAGATGGCTTTAGATTTGGCTATCTGTACAACTGCTTCAAGTGTCCAGCTTTTAATCCAAACAGGCATTACTCCCGTGGAATTACGTAAAATGATAACTTCTGCCGGCGGGACAACAGAAGCAGCGCTTAAGGTTTTATCCGGGAATGGTTCATGGTCTGAGGCGGCGCAAGCCGCCAGGAAACGCGCGCGGGAATTATCGAAGAGTTAACGGGCAGGGGAATCCCGCTTCTTAAACTATTAAATTAAAGCGGGAGAAAGGAATGGAAATGCAGCGGATCGGAATTATTGGCGGCAGCGGATTGTATAAAATTGAAGGGATGGAGATTGCAGAGCAGCTAAGTTTAAAGACCCCTTTTGGCAAGCCTTCGGATAAATTTACTATTGGCAGGCTGGAGGGCAAAGAAGTGGTTTTCCTGCCGCGCCATGGAGTGGGGCACCGCATATCTCCGAGCGAAATTAATTACCGCGCCAATATTTTCGCGATGAAGAAATTAGGCGTGGAGCGGATCATCTCGGTAACTGCCTGTGGAAGTTTAAGGGAGGAGATGAAACCTTTAGATTTTGTGGTCGTAGATCAGTTTGTGGACCGCACTAACCACGGCCGGGAAATGAGTTTCTTCGACCAGGGGATAGTCAGCCATATTGTTTTCAGCCATCCGGTTTGCGCGGATCTTTGCGCGCAGATTTATTCGGCGGGGAAAGCTTTAAATTTAACGATGCACAAAAGCGGCACTTATATTAATATGGAAGGCCCGCAGTTTTCAACTTTGGCTGAAAGCAAGCTTTACCGGGCCTGGGGCATGGATATAATCGGCATGACAAATATGGCTGAAGCCAGGCTCTGCCGTGAAGCGGAGATATGCTATTCTACGCTTGCCTGTATTACCGATTATGATTGCTGGCATCCGGAACATGAAAGTGTAACTTTAGATATGGTAATCAGTAACTTGCAGAAGAATGTGGAGAATGCCAAAAAGATTATTTGCAAGGTAATCAAAGGGTTAAGCCCTGAACGAAGCTGTGGCTGCGGGAGGGCATTAGAATTTGCTATTGTTACAGATAAAAAGTTTATTCCGCCTAAGATTAAAAAGGATTTGAATATAATTATAGGAAAATACGTAAAATGAAAACTGACAGTAAACCGGGTTCCGAATATAAACATACCCTGAATCTTCCGAAAACGGATTTTCCCATGAAGGCGGACTTGCCCAAGCGGGAACCGCTTATGCTGGAAGATTGGTCTAAGTCGGGTCTTTACGGGCTTATCCGCAAAAAGCCGGCGAAAAAAGGCAAGTATATCCTTCATGACGGCCCGCCTTATGCCAATGGAGATATCCATATTGGCCACGCTTTAAATAAAACATTAAAAGATATCGTTATGAAATATAAAACCATGCAGGGTTATGATTGCCCTTATGTTCCCGGTTGGGATTGTCATGGCCTGCCTATCGAGCATCAATTGTTCAAAGAGCTAAAGATAACCAAGCATCAGATCCCGCAGCTTGAGTTCAGGAAGAAAGCCCATGACTATGCCATGAAGCATGTGGCTAACCAAAAAGAGCAGTTTAAGCGCCTGGGAATCTTCGGTGATTGGGAAAACCCATATTTAACTTTAAGCCATGAATATGAAGAAGCGATTATCAGATCTTTTAATAAACTGTATGATGGTGGCAAAGGATTTATTGCCCGCGGGCTTAAGCCGGTAAATTGGTGTTTTAAATGTGAAACTGCTTTGGCTGAGGCGGAGGTGGAATACGAGAACCATATTTCTCCTTCGGTCTTCGTAAAATTCAAGGCAAGAGAAGGCAAGGGGATGTTCCCTGATAGCTATTTTGTGATCTGGACCACTACTCCATGGACCCTGATTGCCAATGTTGCCGTGGCCGTGCATCCGGATCTCAGCTATTCTTATGTTAAGACCAGCAAGGGCAATTTAATTATTGCCGATGTTCGCCTGAATGTATTGGAGCAGGCAGGTATAGATAAATATGAATTGATAAAAAACTTTAAAGGCAGGGATTTAGAAGGCATTGTTTATGATCATCCATTTGGATTGCGTTCAGGAAAGGTAGTTTTGGCTGATTATGTCTCGACAGAAGAAGGGACAGGCTTAGTGCATATTGCCCCCGGACATGGCGCGGAGGATTATCAGGTTGGATTAAAATACGGTTTGGATATCGTGATGCCGGTTGACGCAAGAGGTAAATTTGATTCTACCGCCGTTGAGTTTGCCGGACAAAATGTGTATGATGCCAACAAAGCAATTATCGAAAAACTGTTTTCCATCGGAGCGTTGCTTTTGGAGCAGAAGATAACTCATTCTTACCCGCATTGCTGGCGCTGCAAGCATCCGATAATTTTTAGGGCTACTAAACAATGGTTTTTGAATATCGACCATGATGATTTACGCAAGAGAGTATTGAAGGCGATAAAAGAAGATGTGCATTGGATTCCTGAATCCGGACGGGAGAGGATTTCGGCGATGGTGGAATTACGGCCGGATTGGTGCCTTAGCCGCCAGAGATACTGGGGGGTTCCGGTTCCGGCTCTGGTTTGCCAGGATTGCAAGGAAGAGTTTTTTAATCCGGAAGTAATTGAGAAATTCGCGCAGTTTGCCGCGACAGAAGGCTCCGATAGCTGGTTTAGCCGCGATATTGATGATTTTATCCCTGAAGGTTTAATTTGCCCGGAATGTAAAAAAGGAAAATCATTCTCTAAAGGCGCGGATATTCTGGATGTTTGGTTTGATTCCGGAGTAAGCAGCCAGGCAGTATTGAAAAAAAGAAAAGAGCTGGGAGGGGTTCCGGCGCAATTATACCTCGAAGGGTCTGACCAGCACAGGGGATGGTTTCAGTCATCGATTATCCCGGCGATTGCAATAGACGGCAAGCCCCCGTTTGAGAATGTGCTTACCCATGGTTTTGTGGTTGATGGCGAAGGCAAGAAAATGTCCAAGTCTTGCGGGAATGTTATCTCGCCTTTTGAAATTATCAAGGATTACGGGGCGGATATTCTAAGGATGTGGGTAGCCTCCAGCGATTACAATGAGGATATCCGTATCTCAAAAGAAATCCTCAGCCGCCTTTCAGAGGCCTATCGCAAGATCCGCAATACCGCCAGGTTTATTTTAAGCAACCTTTATGATTTTAATCCGGATACGGACCGGGCGCCTTATGAAAAGCTGCGCAAGATTGATCAGTGGATTCTTTATAAGATGGAAAATGTAAGGGGAGATGTTGAAAATGCTTATGGCGCAGAGGTAAATCCTCTATTTGAATTTCACCGAGCATATAAAGGAATTTATGATTTTTGTAACGAGGAGCTTTCCATGTATTACCTCGATATGGTAAAGGGCCGGCTTTATACAGCCCGTTTTGATTCCGCGGAAAGACGCGCGGCGCAAACTACGATTTATGAAGTATTGAACTGCCTGATAAGATTAATGGCGCCTATCTTAGTTTTTACCGCTGAAGAAATCTGGCGGAATATGCCCAAAGAAAAGAATGACGTTGATTGTTTAAGTGCGCATCTTTTGGATTTTCCGAAAGCTAACCCTATTTTTAGGCAGGATGATTTTGAATCCAGGGGGTTAAAGAATGTGGATCAGGAGTTAAAGGATTTGATAGGGCTAGTTCCGCTTGCCGCGAAAGCTTTGGAAGAATTGCGTTCAGAAGGCAAAATCGGCAGCTCTTTTGATGCGCAAATAAATATATTGACAAAAACCCAGGATCGTTATACATTCTTACAAAGCTTTAATATTGAGCTGTGTGAGATTTTTAAGGTTTCGCAGGTTAAGGTGGTTTTTGATAAGACAGCTCCTGCGGATCTATCGGTTAAAGTAGAAAAGGCAGAAGGTGCCAAGTGCCCGCGTTGCTGGAACTATTCATTAAAAGTAGGCAGTAACCCCGCGCACCCTTTAATCTGTGATAATTGCCTTAAGGCTATAGGAGAAGGATAAATTGAAGAAAAAACTTTCTAAAAAAGAGTTAAAAGATTTCAAGAAAATAATTCTTAAGAAAAAAGAAGAGGTGCTTGATGATATCAAGCATATAACCGAAGATACCTTAAAGAAATCGCAAAAAGAGGCCTCGGGTGATATTTCCGGATATACTTATCATATGGCTGATGTGGCGACTGATAATTATGACCGTGAGTTTTCACTGGGTTTGGCCTCCAATGAAAGAAGCTCCCTTTATGAATTGGACGATGCATTAAAGAGGATAGAGGATGAGAGTTTCGGTTTTTGCGATGATTGTAAGGGCCCCATTGCCAAGATCAGGTTAAAAGCAGTGCCTTCTGCCCGTCTGTGCATTAAATGCCAGGAGAAAAGGGAGAAGAGGTAAGGCCTAATTTTAGGTGTATCGAATGATTCTTGTCATTGTTTCCAGTGTCGTTTTTTTAGACCAGCTTAGTAAATTCATCGTTGTAAGGTCCCTTCAATTAAATACCCCGGTTAGCCTGATAAAGAATTTTTTATATATGACGCTCGTTTATAACCGCGGAGCGGCATTCGGAATGCTTAAGAACCAATTGCTCTTCTTCGTGTTGATTTCTTTTTTTGTTATCCTGTTTATTTTTCTTCATTTAAAAAACAAAAGAATTCCTTTGCTTTATAAAATATCATTAAGCCTGATTCTGGCCGGTTCAGTCGGCAATTTGATCGACCGTCTGCGTTTTGGATATGTAATTGATTTCCTGGATTTACGTTTTTGGCCGGTTTTCAACCTTGCGGATTCCGCCTTAACCATAGGAGCGCTGTTATTAAGCTGGGAGATATTGTTTAGCAAAAATGTTACCTGAAATCTGCCGCCTCGGTCCTCTTACCATCTATTCTTACGGCCTTATGCTGGTTTTGGCTTTTTTTGTTTCGGCCCAGCTTGCTTCCCGCCAGGCGGTAAAAATGCAAATTGAGCCTGATAAAATCTTTAACCTTTGTTTTTATGTATTTATTGCCGGCATCATCGGTTCGCGTTTCCTTTACGTAATCAGCAACCTTTATTATTATCTTAAGCATCCGCTTGAGATTATTATGTTGCAGCATGGAGGAATGGCTATTTTTGGCGGAATAATTTTTGGCTCTATTTTTGCCTGCCTCTATATCATAAAGAACAAGATGAACCTGCTTACGACCTTGGATTTATTGGCCCCCTTTATTGCTTTAGGGCAGGCAATCGGGAGGATAGGTTGTTTTTTGAATGGCTGCTGCTATGGTAAGGAATCCGCATTCGGAATATATTTTCCGGTTTCCGGTAAGGTCCTTATCCCTACTCAATTATATTCAAGCCTGTTTATGTTCTTAATCTTTTTTGCCTTAAGGTTTATACAGGACAAAAAACATCTACCCGGCCAGATCTTGTACAGCTACCTTTTTCTTTATTCAATTAAGCGTTTTTTTATTGAATTCTTCCGGGATGACAGCCCGAGGTTATTCCAAGGCTTGACTTTTTTCCAGCTTTTAAGCCTGGCAATGTTTTTTTTCTCCGTCACCATGCTTATCAGGCTCTTTTGCGTTAAAAAAGAAATAAAATGAAAGAATTATCGTTTTTTGTTTTGCCTGAGCAGGCGAAGATGCGCCTGGATTTATTGCTGGCAGAATATGCTTCGGCCAATAATTTAGGTTTATCGCGCACGAACATTCAAAAACTTATTGCCGCCGGCAATGTTTTTCTAAATTCAATCCCCGTTAACAAGCCTCATTATAAGGTAAAATCATCTGAAGAGGTGCGGGTTATCCTCCCCGAAAAAGAAAAGGCGCAGATACTCCCTGAGCAAATATTCCTGGATGTAGTTTATGAGGATGATGATCTGGCGATTATTAATAAGCAGCCGGGTTTGGTGGTCCATCCGGCACCGGGTAACCGGGAACATACTTTAGTCAATGCTTTGCTTGGCAGGTTCAGCCGGCTCTCCGATATCAATAAAAACCGGCCCGGGATTGTCCACCGCCTGGATAAAGAAACCAGCGGGCTTCTGGTTATTGCTAAGAACAATGCCAGCCATTTAAAACTGGCAAAACAGTTTGCCGAACACAGTATTGAGCGTAAATATGTAGCTATAGTTTCCGGAGAAGTTGAATTTGATGAAGATGTGATTGAAGCCCCGATCGGCAGGCATCCGTTAAAAAGACAGGATATGTCGGTTAGTTTTTCGGCAAATACCCGATATGCCAAAACGCATTATCGTACTTTAAAACGAAGCAGTAATTTCAGTCTTTTGGAGTTGAGGCCCTTTACCGGCAGGACGCATCAACTAAGGGTACATTTGGCTTTCCTGGGTTATCCTATTTTAGGCGACGTTAAATACGGCAAGAATAATATTTTCCCCCGCATGGCCCTGCATGCGCAGGAGCTTGGTTTCATCCATCCATCTACGGGCAAATTCATACATTTTTCAAGTGAAATTCCCAGGGAGTTTCAGGAGTTTATAAAGAAAAACTTTTGAAGGCGCCTGTTCCTTGCCCCTGTTCGCTGACGCTCACAGGGACTCACGCTGGATAAAAGCTACAAAGTGCTTGCCCTTGCTCGCCAAAGCTCGCAAGGACTGCGTTAGATAAAGTCTATAAGGTGCTTGCCCTGCCTCGTAAACTCGGCAGGCCCTTGCATAGAACGCAAGGATTTCATTGTAACAAAACTTTAAGGTGTTCAAATTTCGCTGGATAAAAGCTACAAAGTGCTGCGCTATACAAAAACTACAAAGTGCTTGATTTATACGTAAGTAATGTTATATTAAGGCTTAACAAGCACGACTAAATTATAAAGGAGGTAAGATGAATCGTAAGGGAGGCATCTTGAAATTTGTTTTAATTGGCTTAATCATTGTTTCGTTAGCGGTTATCGGCGGATTATCCTATCTATTCCAAAATGAACGTATAAAAAGTGAAAAATTGCAGCTTCAGGTTGATGAGTTAACTGCGCGTGAACGCATTATCGAGGATAAGCTTGAAGCTTCTAAGAAAAACGTCTCGGAGCTGATGATTAAATTACAGGAGAACAAGGATCGCATCGCTACTATAACTGAAGAGCTTGACAAGGAAAAGTCGGCCCGACAGGAGGCTTTAAATGAATTGGAGCAGTTTAAAGCGGATATAGAGCAACAGAAGATTTCGCGTCAAGATTTAGAGGGTAAACTTGCCCAGGCTCAAGATGACGGCAGGAAGTTAAAAGAGCAGCTGAAGATTATGGAGCAGCAGAAAGAGGAGCTTAAGACTAAGATCAAGGATTTGGAAAACAGCGCCAGCGGGGTGGAGTTGGGTAAAGTTGTGGTGAATAGCGAAGTCGCAGAACCCGCTAAAGCCGATTCTTCTAAAAAAGCAAATGCCCCGGTTGTAAAGAATGTAAATCCGCCTGTCCCTGAACCGGTAAAGGCAAAAGGGAAAAAGGAAATTTCCCAGGATAAGCCATTGGAGGGCAAGGTCACGGTAGTGAATAAAGAGTATGATTTTGTGGTAATCAATTTAGGGGAAAAGGACGGCGTAAGTAAAGGAGACCAATTTTCCATATATCGTGAAGGAAAAGTTATTGGAGACATAAGAGTGGAAAAGGTCCATGAGTCAATGTCTGCTGCGGGTTTTGCGGCAGAGCTCAAAGATGTAATTAAAGAAAATGATTTAGTAATACAAAAGGCTAAATGAAGCCTTTCGCAGTAAATGATAAGTTTATCCCCCGCGGAAGAATCAGCCTTATTGGCGATAAATCCATAGCTCACCGTGCGCTGATAATCGGCGCTTTAAGTAGCGATAAAATTATTATAAGAAATTTTCCTGTTCATGATGATTCCCTGGCTACCTTAAACGCTCTGGTTGCTTTGGGGGCAAAGATCAGGCGCAATAATAAGCAGGTTTTGGTATGGGGCTCTCAGGGGTTAAAGAAACCCCGGAAGCCCCTTTTTGTTAATAATTCCGGAACAACCTTACGCTTAATCTTGGGTGTGTTAGCTGGAACGGATTTTGAAACTAAAATTATAGCCGGTAAATATCTTTCTGCCAGGCCAATGTCCAGGGTAGATAAGCCTTTACGCCTGATGGGCGCAAGAATTACGGCAAAAAAGAAAGGCAAAGAAGAGTATCCTCCTTTGGTTATCAGAGGAGGAAAACTTAAAGGTATCCTTTACCGGCTGCCAGTTGCTTCGGCGCAGGTTAAATCCGCGATCCTTTTGGCGGGCTTGTCTGCTTCCGGCAAGACCCGCGTAATTGAAAGTATACGCACCCGTGACCATACCGAGAGGATGCTTAAAACTTTCGGAGCAAATATAACTGTAGATAATAACAGCATAACTTTGATCCCGGATAGAAGCTTAAAAGCTCCAGGGATTATTTACATTCCCGGTGATATTTCTTCAGCAGCTTTTTTAGTAGTCTTGGCTATAATAATCCCCGGGGCTAAAGTTGTTATCGAACGTGTAGGCCTTAATCCAAGCCGCTGCGGAATAATCAATGTCCTTAAACGGATGGGGGCCAAGATAAAAGTCATACCTTTTAAGAACAGGAAGACGCAAAATTTTGAGCCCATGGGGAATCTTATAGTAACCAGCGGAAAGCTTAAGGCCGCAGTGGTTAGACCTTTCGAGATACCTTCGTTGATTGATGAACTGCCGGTTTTCATGGTAGCTGCTTGTTTTGCCGAAGGCAGAACCATAATCAAAGGAGCAGGGGAGCTAAGGTTCAAGGAGACCGACCGTATCGCTTCTATGGTTACTAACTTAATATCGATGGGGGCGGATATCCGCTCAATTAAATCCGGGGACCTGGAGAATATAATTATAAATGGCAAAGGGTTTTTGCGCGGGGCTAAACTTAAAAGTTTTGGAGACCACCGTACAGCTATGAGTATGGTTGTTGCTGCTTTAGCAGCTAAAGGCAAATCAAGGCTGGATGATATTAGTTGTATTAGTAAATCATTCCCCGGTTTTTTAACTGCTTTAAAAAGCTTATTGAGATAAACATATTATTTGACAGGGGGTTTAAACTCTGTTAGAATCACTTAATTATATTAATTCTTAGGAGATTGTATGGTAAAAATCGGCCAACAGTTAAAAAGAGCAGTTAATTTTGTTTTGGGGCTTTTTTCCAATGATATGGGGATTGACCTTGGGACAGCTACGACCCTGGTTTTTGTCAAGGGTGAAGGGGTAGTCCTTTGTGAACCTTCGGTTGTAGCTATTGAACGGGGGACTTCACATGTTTTAGCTGTAGGCGAAGAGGCAAAACGTATGCTTGGGCGCACTCCCGGAAACATTATCGCTATAAGGCCTATGAAGGACGGAGTTATTTCTGATTTTGAAATTACCGAAGCTATGCTCCGGTATTTTATTAAGAAGGTTCATCACCGCAGGGTTTTAGTCAGGCCGAGAATTGTTATCGCCATACCTTCCGGGATAACTGAAGTAGAGAAGAGGGCTGTGAAAGATTCAGCGGAACGCGCCGGAGCCAGAGAGGTTTTTTTGATTGAAGAACCTATCGCCGCAGCTATAGGGGTGGGTTTGCCTATTCAGGAGCCGGTGGGCAATATGATTATTGATATAGGCGGCGGGACTACGGAGATCGCGGTAATTTCGCTTGCGGGGACAGTCTTTTCAAAATCTATCCGTATTGGCGGTGACGAAATGAATGAAGCGGTTATAGAATATCTTAAAAAGACTTATAATCTTTTGGTTGGTGAACGTACAGCCGAAGATATTAAGATTAAAATTGGTTCTGCTTATCCCTTGGAAGAAGAGATGAGTATGGAGGTTAAAGGCAGGGATTTGGTAGCGGGATTACCTAAGATCGTAACCATTACCAGCGAAGAGATCCGGGAATCTTTACAGGAGCCTTTGCGCGCAATAGTGGAGGTTACAAAAATATCATTGGAGAGGACTCCTCCGGAGTTAGCCGCTGATCTTATTGAGCATGGTATTGTAATGGCCGGCGGGGGTTCATTATTGCGAGGGTTAGATAAACTGATTTCAGAAGAGACTGGCCTGCCTGTTCATATAACTGATGATCCGGTTACCGCGGTTGCTAACGGTACCGGCCGGGTGCTTAGCGAAATCCAATACCTTAAGAAAGTAACTGTTTCAGTCAAGACTGAAACACGCAGTTAATTTCCGCCACAAGGCGGACACCGACGCAATACCGTTAAGCGTCGGGTGTAAGCCACAAGGCGGACACCGACGCAATATTCGCCACAAGGCGGACACCGACGCAATATTCGCCACAAGGCGAACACTGGCGCAATTGGCCGCAAGGCCACACCAACGCAATTCATATTAGCGTTGGGTGACACCATTTTAGATCTAACCGTTGTTATTAGTTAAATGTGTTTAAGTTATCCCGCAAAACCATAATCAATTTTGTCTTTATTGCTTGCGCAGTTGTCCTGATTTCTATTTTCTCGCCTTTCCTCAAAAATTCAGCTCAAAAAACATTTAATCCCCATCTTAGTTTAATCAGTTTACTTAAACGTGAATGCGCAGGGATTATTTTCTATCATCGTAATATGGTTGAACTTGCCAGGCTTAAGAATGAGGCAGAAAATCTGCGCCGAAACTTATTTGACTTACGGGAAGTGGGGCAGGAAAATATCCGTCTTAAAAACCTTCTTGGTTTCAAGCAGAAATCTCCTTTGCGGCTGATTCCCGCCAGGGTGATTGCCCGTTCTCCTGACAGCTGGTCTTCCAGTGTGATTATTGATAAGGGCAGATATAATGGCGTAAGGCCCGGGATGGTAGCGATTAATAATCTGGGTTTGGTTGGCAGGGTAATGGAAAGTTCTGAAAATAATAGCAAGATATTGTTGATTAATGACCCCAGCCAGGGGATCTCTAGTATTGTGCAGCGCAGCCGTCAGGAAGGATTAGTCAGCGGGTCCCTGGGGGCAAATTTAATTATGCGTTATCTCCCTCCTGAGGCGCAGATTTCGCCGGGAGATATAATTATCACCTCTGAATTAAGCCAGGTTTACCCTAAAGGGTTGCTTGTGGGCAAGGTGATAAACATAGGAAAAGAGCTCTCCGGGCTTAGCCGCTATGCCGTAGTTAAGCCTGCGGTTGAGCTTTCCACTATTGAAGAAGTATTCGTTATTGTACCATGAAAAATTGGCTGTTAATTTTATCTACTTTAATTGGCTTGGCTACTTTGCAATTAAGCTGGCCGGCACCCTTAAAAATCTTTAACGCTAATCCTGATTTTCTTTTGATCTTTTCCGTTTCTCTGGTTTTTTATTTTAATTTTAAAATTGCGTTGGTATCTGGAATTTTAGCCGGCTTGCTTAAGGACGCATTTCTGCCTTCAGCCTTGGCAATAAATACGGCTTCTTTTGCCGTATGGAGTTATTTTACCTTCCGCCTGTCATCTCAGATTTCCACTGAAAATGATTATGTCCGTTTAGTTATAATCTTAATTATAGCCTTATTGAATAATGCCGTTGCCGGCATACAGATTTTGAGTTCCGGTAGTTTTATCCCGGTTGGTATTTTTTTACGTAATCTGATTATTCCTTCTGTTTATACAATGGCATTATCTCCTTTGGTTTTTAAACTTACCAAAAAAATATCCGGATAATATTGTCTATGGTGAGAAAACGTATATTAAATTTCCTGGTCATTTTAATGTTCGTTGCTCTGCTTGCCGGGTTATTGAACCTTGATTTATTGCAGGGAGCCAAGTTTCGCAAGCTCAGCGATAGTAATTGTATCCGTTTGATAGCGCAATCCGGAGCCAGGGGTAATATCCTGGACCGTAACGGTGAAATTATAGTCGATAATAAGATTTCTTATGACGTTTTGATATTGCCCCAAGAGTTAGGCCAGCTCGATCGTATCCTTGGCGGGGTCAGCCGGATATTAGGCACCGAGACTAAAGAGTTGAAGGCTGTTTTCAGAAGGAATTATTTTTCTTCAAGTATCCCGGTTACTGTCGCCAGCAACATTGATCTTGAAAAGGCAATTTTATTGGGGGAATATAAGCAGGAGGAGCCCAGTATTATTATCCAGCCCAGGCCTTTGCGGCATTATCCTTACGGGGCATTAGCTTCTCATGTTATTGGTTACGTAAATGAGATTGACCGCTGGCGTTTGACCAAACTGGAGGATTACGGATACAAAACTAAAGATATCGTTGGTTTTGGCGGGGTCGAAGAAAAATATGATTATTATTTACGCCAGGAAGAAGGGGGGTTGTCCGTTGAGGTAAACCATCGGGGTAAATTTATGCGAGTTTTGGGTTTTGAACCCCCGAGTAATGGTAAAGATGTTCAGCTGACCCTGGATCTCAATATCCAGAAGATCGCGGAAGAAAATCTTTCCGGCCGCAAGGGGAGTATAATCTTGATGGATCCGCAAAGCGGCCAGGTTTTGGCATTAGCAAATTACCCTAATTTTAACCCTGCGGTTTTTGTAAATAAACGCACGAGGCTTATTGCCGGGCTATTTAATGATCCGGATTCTCCGCTAATCAACCGGGCGATTTCATCAAGCTATCCGCTTGCTTCTGTTTTCAAGTTAGTTACAGCCAGCGCAGGGCTGGAATTAAAAAAGATAAACCTTTCTACCAGCTTTCTCTGCCGGGGCTCGACAATGATAGGAGCCAGGAAATTCTCTTGTTGGGATGTGCATGGGCAGCAGGATATTGTTTCGGCAATTGCCCGCTCATGCGATATATTCTTTTATAAAACAGGTTTACTATTGGGCGCTCAAAATATCCATGATTATGCTTTGAAGCTGGGGTTGGGTAAAGCTTTAAGCTTTGAGCTTCCATATGAGACTGCCGGTTTTATCCCTTCGCCTTTATGGAGGAAGATCAATAAATTTCAACAATGGTTTGATGGAGATACCGCTAATTTAAGTATTGGACAGGGGGATTGCCTGGTTACTCCTTTGCAGGCGGCTAACATGATGGCTGTTTTTGCTAATGGCGGATATCTGCCTAATCCGTATATTATTAAAGCAGTGGGGAATTTGGATCTTGTGCCTAAAAGGAAAAAATTAACCCGGTTAGATTTTAAGAAGAGTACTTTTGAAACTATCCGCCGCGGCCTGCGTTTAGTGGTTTCTGACTCCAAGGGCACGGGAAATGTTTTATCAGGACTTGACGTTAAAGTAGCTGGAAAAACCGGTACTGCCCAGGTGCCGCACGGAGCAACCCACGCCTGGTTTGCCGGATTTTTCCCATACGATAACCCAAAATATGTAATTTGTGTTTTGTTGGAAAACGGCGGGGCTGGGCATACTGCCAGCGTTGTCGCCAAGCAGGTTATAGAGGCAATGGATAAACAGGGGTTAATATGAGAAATTCATTTTTTAGAATTCTGATCCTGGCTTTGATTATTTTCAGCTTTGGGGTTTTATCTATTTATAGCAGTACTTATCAAAAAGAGGGTACTGCCTGGCAGGATATCCATAAACGGCAGATGCTTTGGTTGATAATCGGATTGGCCTGTTTTTTTATTATGTCTCAAATCAGCTATCGCAGGCTTTGGGATTTTAACTATTTTATTTATGGGGTGGCTGTATTCTTTCTTTTCCTGGTATTTGCTCTGGGGGTTATCCGGCTTGGAGCGCAGCGCTGGCTGAGATTTGCCTGGTTCAATTTTCAGCCTTCGGAGTTTGCGAAGCTGGCGGTGATAATATTCTTAGCGAAGTATTTCAGCCGTAAATCAGTGGATGATATATCGCTTTCATCCTCTAAATTCGGGGTATTCAATGGCATAATCCTGCCATTTATTTTTGTAGCTGTACCGATGTTTCTGATTATTGAGCAGCCGGATTTAGGCAGCGGGTTGATGCTGCTCTTGGTTTTTGTTTTCCTGCTGTATTTAACTAATGTACGGCTAAAATATATTCTTATATTAATGTTTATTTTGATGCTGCCTTTGCCTTTCTTTTGGCATTTCTTGCGTGATTATCAGAGACAGAGGCTGCTTGTTTTCCTGAACCCAAACATTGATCCTTTAGGTGCAGGTTATACGGTAATCCAATCACGAATAGCAATAGGCTCCGGAGGGTTATTAGGCAAAGGTTGGCTCTCCGGCACCCAGAGCCAGTTATTCTTTTTGCCGGAGTCGCATACGGATTTTGTCTTTGCCACTTTTTCCGAGCAGTGGGGACTCTTGGGCAGCAGTTTGCTCCTGATTATGTATTATTTAATTATCCGCCAAGGTTTTATTATAGCTCAAAGGACGCAGGATTCTTTCGGTAGGCTGCTTGCTTATGGTATATCGCTTTTGTTGGCATTACAGGTGTCTATTAATATCGCCATGAACATGGGGTTGGCCCCGGTGGTTGGCCTGCCTTTGCCATTAATGAGCTATGGCGGTTCAAGCGTGCTGGTTACTTTTATCGCGTTAGGAATTTTAGTAAACATTGACCGAACCAGGAGCGTATTTTAAGTTATGTCCGAAGATATTTTATTGAGCGTGCATCGTCCGGGGCAATACTTGGGCAATGAATGGAATGTATCTAAGAAGGATTTTGGCTCATGCGCGTTAAGTTTTGCATTGGGTTTTCCGGATTTATATGAGATAGGGATGAGTAACCTGGGGTTGCGCATTCTTTATGGCGTCTTAAATAATATCCCTGATGTGGTTTGTGAAAGATTTTTTGCTCCCGAATCGGATATGGAGGCAGTTTTAAAAAATAGCAACAAGCGTCTTGCTTCCTGGGAATCAAGCCAGGAATTGATTTCTTTTGATATCCTGGGTTTTTCCCTTGGTTCGGAATTAAACTATACCAATGTCTTAGGTATCTTGGAACTGTCCGGACTGCCTGTGCAATCATCATCACGTGATTATCACTATCCTTTGGTTATCGCGGGAGGCCCTTGTGTGCTTAACCCGGAACCCATGGCTGATTTCTTCGATCTCTTTATCATAGGGGAAGCTGAAGAGGCGGTTGTAGATCTCCTGAACCTATACCGTAAACATAAAGATAATTATAAAAATGGCAGGTTATCAAAAGCTGCTCTTTTATTTGAATTTTCCCAGATAGAAGGTGTCTATGCCCCTTCGCTTTATGCCCCTGATTATGATGATGCGGGAAGGCTTCTTGCTTTTTTGCCAATACCTGTTGGGCCGGAAATACAACCCTCTAAGAAAACCGCGCCTTTAAAGATCAAAAAGAGAGTGATAGATGATTTTGATTCCGCTTATTTTCCCTGCGACTGGATGGTTCCTTATGTGCAGACGGTTCATGACCGGATTACTTTAGAGATTATGCGGGGATGTCCTAATCGCTGCCGTTTTTGCCAGGCGAGGAGCCAGTATTATCCCTTGAGGATAAGAACTAAAGATAAGGTGGTTTCATTGGCAAATCTTGCTTATTCTTCAAGCGGTTATGAAGAATTGTCATTGGCAGGATTATCTGTAAGTGACTATCCTGGTTTAGAAAATCTGGTTTCTGATTTGACCTCTAATTTTAAAGACGGGGCGGTCAATTTGTCGCTTCCTTCGCTAAAAGCCAAAGCGTTATTAGGGAATGTGTCTACTCTAATCGCTAAAATAAAGAAAACCGGCCTGACCTTTGCTCCTGAAGCGGGAACGCAGAGGCTGCGTCAGGCGTTGGCTAAAGATTTCTCGGAGGATGATTTCTTCAGGGCTATAGAAGAGGCGTATTGCGCGGGCTATCAGCATTTGAAATTATATTTTCTTATCGGTCTACCCGGAGAAAAAGCAGAGGATCTAGACGGTATAATCAATTTCGCCAGAACCGCCTCTGAGCTTAAGAAGAAAATTAAAGGAGGCGCAGCGCAAATCAATGTCAGTATAAACCCGTTAATCCCCAAGCCGCATACGCCTTTGCAGTGGATGAAAATGGAAAGTATTGATTCGGTTAAAGAAAAACAGGATTATTTAAGGGAACATTGCAAAAACAAAAGGATCAAGCTTAATTTCCATAACATTGAGATGGGGTTCCTGGAAGGCGTGCTTTCCCGCGGAGACAGGTTATTGAGCGCAGTTATCTTATCTGCTTATAGAAAAGGGGCAAGGTTTGATGCTTGGTCCGGTTTCTTTTCGTTCGCCAAGTGGCAGGAAGCGTTTTCTGAGCTAGGGGTCGACCCGCAGAAATATCTCAGGGAAAAATCAACTTCAGAAATGCTGCCTTGGGATTTTATTGATATGGGGATCGAGAAAGAAGATTTAGTCACGGAATTTAATAGATCCCGGGATTCTGCCTTATAACAAATCTATTGTCATGTAATCGGTTAGGGGGTATAATCAGGATACTAAAATAATAATAAACCTATGACAGCCAGCAGGATTAATAATAAACAATTGGGCGAGCTTTTGCTTGATCAGGGGATTATCAGCCGAAATCAACTGGAGCAGGCTTTGCGTGTACAACGGGATAAGGGCGGGCTGATCGGTGAGATCCTGCTTGAGTTGGAGTACGTTAAGGAGGATGATATTGCCCAGTCACTTACCGCTCAATATGGTTTTCCCTATTTGTCTTTAAGTAATTATGATGTAAGCCCGGAGATAACCAGTATTATTCCCGGCAGGCTGGCCCGGCAATATCTACTCGTGCCAATTGATAAAATCGGCAGCAATCTTACGTTGGCAATGTCTAACCCCTTAAATATGCAGGCTATTGATGACGTGGAGCTTCTTAGCGGTTGCAGCGTGCAGGCATTTGTTTCTACCTCTTCTGATATTAAGAGAGCGATTGAAAAATATTATAAAAATAAGGAATAGGGCCAAAACAGCCTTGATTGATGATGGCGAAGAGATATGCTTATTGGTTAGTTTTGATAAGGCAGGAACGGTAGTTTTAAAGGAGTAACCATGGTTGTGCAAGGCAAGGTACTTTTAATTTGTGACGATAAGTCTTATGCCATTGAGATCAAGGAGCAGTTGTCCAATATAGGGGACTATGTCTTAATTACGGAAACTACTTCTCAGGCAGGCATAGTGAGCTTAGAGCATAATATTTGTGATTTAGTTATCATAAGATATGCCATCCCGGATCTGGACATTCTTTCTACGATAAGTGATCTTAAAAAAATTGATCCTGATTGCGTAATAATTGTTTTAATTGAAGTGGAGGTGGAAGAGCAGGCCAATCAGTTTGCCGAAATAGGGGTTTTTGAAACTTTAGGTTGGCCGGTCAAAACAGAGAAGTTGAAATTTGCCGTGGAAAAAGGGATTAAGCTGCATACGTTATTAGCTGCAAGCCGCAAGATAGTGCAGGGGCTTAAGGAGAATAATAAGGCTTTAGAAAAACAGAACACTCTTTTGGCAAAAAGAATAGAAGATTCTACGAATAATTTAAGCAGGCTCTATGAGGATTTGCGTTCGACATATATGCGCACTATCAAGGTTTTGGCGCAGGCAATCGAAGCAAGGGACCATTATACGCATAGCCATTCGGAAACTGTGGCAAGGTACGCAGTGGTTATTGCCAATCACCTTAAACTTCCGGCTAAAGAAGTGGAAATGATCCGCCAGGCTTGCGAGCTCCATGATTTGGGTAAAATAGGCATTGGGGACAGTATTTTGCTTAAGTCTTCCGCGCTTACTCCTTCGGAGTGGGAAGAGATTAAAAAGCATCCTACTATTGGCGCACAGATTCTGGAACCTCTTACATTCTTAGGAGGCGTAGTAGAGTTGGTCAGGCAGCATCATGAACATTATGACGGCTCGGGTTACCCGGAAGGCAGAAAAGGAGAGGACATACTTTTGGGGGCACGCATAATCCACGTAGCTGATTCTTATGAGGCTATGCGTTCAGCGCGTTCATACAGGAAGGTTCCTTTGTTGAAGGAGGAGGCTATTCTGGAGATTAAGTGTAACAGCGGCACGCAGTTTGATCCAAAGATAGTCGATGCTTTTTTGCAAGTGGTTGATAATTTATGAGTTTTAACCAGGCTTTATACTTTAAATATAATATAAATATTTTAGAAAAAAGTTCTTGACAAAATACTGTTTTGTAATAGAATAAGCATTCCCTTCCAAAAAGGGGCTTATTATTGTGAGAATTGAAAATAATAAAAACCGGCACAGCCGGCTGACAATCTCGGATTAATCACCCAGAACGACAAATAAGGCGTAACATAAATTTCAACGCCTCGACGATTTGTTGGGGCGTATTTTTTTGCGCGGAAGCGCACGCCGGCCGGTCCAGTTTGGCCGGGCGTTGACGCAGAAACGCAGGGATAGATTTGTTTTATTGCTCTTTTGATAATTGAATTGCCAAGCGAGGCCAAGAAAAATCCTTAACCGGATTTTTTAAGGTCAATTTCATGAGGTTTGAAATTAAATAAATCACTAGAGCCTTCATTCATAATCTTTCGAATTTTTTCGGAGAGGCCGCCTATGGCGGCACTTTTCTGAATAAAACTTTTCGGAGAGTTTGATCCTGGCTCAGAGTGAACGCTGGCGGCGTAGATTAGGCATGCAAGTCGAGCGATACTCCTGTTTGAAGCATTGAGACCGCAAGGTGGATGTGCGGATGACGGGAGATATAGCGGCAGATTGGTGAGTAACACGTGAGTAATTTACCTCTAAGTCGGGAATAGCCTTGCGAAAGTAAGGGTAATGCCCGATGTGTTTACGGTTGCATAAGCAGCTGTAAGTAAAGAAGGCTCGCAAGAGTTTTTGTTTAGAGATGAGCTCGCGTCCTATCAGCTAGTTGGCAGGGTAATGGCCTACCAAGGCTTTTGACGGGTAGCTGGCCTGAGAGGGTGGTCAGCCACATGGGGACTGAGACACTGCCCCAACTCCTACGGGAGGCTGCAGTCGAGGATATTTAGCAATGGG
>Ga0172371_10000296_pt1 | contig 75244 bp, 70 predicted proteins | sample Lak12m_FD_114543 | JGI IMG/M metagenome (GOLD analysis project Ga0172371, IMG submission 114543) | Freshwater microbial communities from Kabuno Bay, South-Kivu, Congo - kab_022012_12m | ecosystem: Environmental > Aquatic > Freshwater > Lake | place: Democratic Republic of the Congo: South-Kivu...
GTGGGAGGCCGGACGCCTGATCAAGTGGTACGAGTCGCTGGTGGGCTCCTACCCCATCGTCTCGATCGAGGACGGGCTCGACGAGAACGACTGGGAGGGCTGGGGCGCCCTGAGCGAGAGCCTGGCCGGGCGCATCCAGATCGTGGGCGACGACCTCTTCGTGACCAACCCCGAGCGGCTGCGCCGCGGCATCGAGGAGGGCTGCGCGAACAGCATCCTGATCAAGCTGAACCAGATCGGGACGCTGACCGAGACGCTCGAGACCATCGAGATCGCGAAGCGCGCGGCCTACACGAACGTCGTCAGCCACCGCAGCGGCGAGACCGAGGACGTGACCATCGCCAACCTGGCGGTCGCGACCAACGCCGGCCAGATCAAGACCGGCTCGCTGTGCCGCAGCGAGCGCATCGCGAAGTACAACGAGCTGCTGCGCATCGAGGAGGAGCTCGGCGACCTGGCGGTGTATCCCGGCAAGGGCTGCTTCTACAACCTGGATTGAGGCGACGCCCGCCGGCGTCCGGTTCAAGGAGAAACCGTGGTCCGCATCCCCGGCTTCAGGTCAGCGCCGACGTCGGCGCGGCCGGCCCCGGCCTTCGCCCGCGGCGCGCCCGCCGTGCGGGGCTCCCCGCTGCGGCGGCGCCTGCGCCTGTCCCTGCTGTGGCTGGGCGGCGCGGGGATCGGGGTGCTGCTGTACACCTCGCTGACCGGCGCCAACGGCCTGCGCACGTACCTGGACCTGCGCCAGGAGCGGCTGCGCCTGGAACGCGAGGTGGCCGAGCTGCAGCGCCGGCGCGCGGAGATCGAGACCGGCCTGGTCGCCCTGCGCGACACCGCGGACACCGAGACGCTGGAGCGGATCGCACGGGAGAAGTACCGGATGCGGCGGCCGCTGGAGAAGGTGATCGAGATCGTGGGCGAGGACGCGCTGGCGCCGGCGACCGGGACCGTCGCGGGCGAATGAAGGGCGGCTTGACAGTCCCGGGCCGGCTCCCTATATTGGCCGCCCGTTGACGAAGGCGCCGCGACGGAACGACGAAATGGATGCGGGGTGGAGCAGTCTGGTAGCTCGTTGGGCTCATAACCCAAAGGTCGCAGGTTCAAATCCTGCCCCCGCTACCAAATAACGAGGACCCCGGCCGCATGGCCGGGGTCCTTCGCTTTTCCACATCCGGTTCCGGCCTACCGGTGGACGCCCGCCGCCTCGCCTCCCGTGCTCGTCACGAACTCGGCGCAAGCCGCTGCGGCCGGGGTCTACCTGTGCCGGCTCGGCGCGGGCGGCGACTCGCGAACCATCAGGATGGTCCTGTTGAAGGCCGCCGCCCCTGGACATCCGGCGGTGCCGGCGGAATCGCCGTCGATGGCCACCGGCTTCAACCCTGCATGGCTTTCAGGAGCAGCACGCGCAGGGCGAAGAAGACCAGGAGCCCCGACATGGCCACCGCGCCGCCGATGACCAGGAGCCGCAGGCGCGCGCGGGAACGGGCGTCGTCCAGGAGCCGCCGCTCCGCGTCGGCGGACAGGCGGAATTCGGGTACGGCGCGCATCAGCCGGCTGCTCTCCTGCAAAACGGCGCGGAAGGCCTCGTCCCCGGCGAGGAACGCCTCGACCAGCGCGCGGCTGTCCCCGCTGGCCTCCTTCGCGCTGTACAGCGGCCACAGGTCGCTCACCACGTCTCTCGTCACTTCCAGCTTCATGATATCGCTCCCGGTTGATCGGACGATCGGGTTGCCATCATCTCGGTGAGATGGAGGCGAGCGCGGTGGACCCGGACCTTCGCGGCTCCGGGCGTCGTGCCGAGGGCGGCGGCCACATCCTCGTAGGACAGTTCGTGATCGATCCGCAGCAGCAGCGCCGACCGCTCGCCCTCGGGCAGCTCTCGCAACGCATTCTGCACGGCGTCCAGGCGCGAGCGGCCGTCGAGCCGGCCGTCCGGATCCCGCTCGGCTGCGGGCAGGTCGTCGGTGAGCGGGACCTGCCGCCGCCGCCCGCGCCGGCTGTTGAGGTGGACGTTGCGGGCCACCGCCAGCAAATAGGCGAGCGCCGTGGCGGTCTCGATGCGCGGCGCCTTGACCAGCACGCGCACGAAAGTCTCCGAGACGATGTCCTGCGCTTCGCTCTGGTCGCCGGTCAGGCCCCAGGCGAAACGCAGGATCGCTGCGGCGTGCTGTCTGTAGAGCGTCTCGAACGTGTCCATGATCGCCTCCGACAGGAAGACACGGAAACAGCCACACGGTTACAGGCGAACAGGAAACGGAATGGTGCCTAGCGGTGGACGCCCGCGGCCTCGCCGCCGGTGCTGGCGACGAACTCGGCATAGGAACCGTCGTAGACCAAGGGGGGCAGCGCGGGTTCAGCCGCGCCGTCGCCCGGCCTCAGCTCCAGGACCTTGGTGCTCAGGCCGCGCAGGAAGGTGCGGTCGTGGCTGACGAAGAGCATCGTGCCCTCGAAGTCCCGCAGGGCGGCGACGAGCATCTCCTTGGTCTCGAGGTCGAGGTGGTTGGTCGGCTCGTCGAGGATCAGGAAGTTGGGCGGGTCGAAGAGCAGGCGGGCCAGCACCAGCCGCGACTTCTCCCCGCCGGAGAGCACGCGGACCTTCTTGTCCACGTCGTCGCCGCAGAACTGGAACGCGCCCAGCAGGTTGCGCAGGACGCCCTGGCCGGCCAGGGGGAAGGCCCGCTGGACCTCCTCGAAGACGGTGAGGTCCGCGCCGAGCTGCTCCAGCGACTGCTGGGCGAAGTAGCCGGTCTTCAGCGAGGCGCCGAGCCGCACCGTCCCCGCGTCGGGCGCCAGCACGCCCGCGACCAGCTTCAGCAGCGTCGTCTTGCCCGCGCCGTTGCGGCCCATGACGCACCAGCGCTCGCCACGGCGGATCGTCAGGTCGAAGCCGTCGTAGATCACCCGCGTGCCGTAGGCCTTGGACACGCCCCTGAGCGCGGCGACGTCCTCGCCCGAGCGCGGCGGCTGGCGGAACTGGAACTCCACGATCCGGCGCCGGCGCGGCGGGGCGAGCAGCTCGATCTTCTCCAGCTTCTTGACGCGGCTCTGCGCCTGCGCCGCCTTCGCGACGTGGGTGCCGAAGCGCTCGACGAAGCGGCGCTCCTTGGCCAGCATGGCCTGCTGGCGGGCGTAGGCCGCCTCCTGGTTGGCCGCGGCGATCTCCTGCTGGCGCACGAAGTTGTCGTAGTCGCCGCTGTAGGAGACGAACTCGCCGCTGTCGATGTCCACGATGCGCGTGACGATCCGGTTCATGAAGTCGCGGTCGTGGCAGGTCAGCAGCAGGGCGCCGGGGTAGCCCTTGAGGAACTTCTCGAGCCAGAGGATGGACTCGATGTCCAGGTGGTTGGTCGGCTCGTCCATCAGCAGCACGTCGGGCCGGCCGAGCAGCACCCGCGCCATGCCCACGCGCATCTTCCAGCCCCCGGACAGCGCGCCGGCGTCGCCGTCGACCTGGTCGTCGGCGAAGCCGAGCCCTTGGAGCACCTCGCGCGCCCGCGCCTCGAGCTCGTAGCCGCCGCGGTGCTGGTAGTCGTCCTGGACCTCGGCGTAGCGGGCGAGGATGCGGTCCATCTCGTCCGACCGTGACGGGTCGGCCAGGGCGTGCTGCAGGTCGGTCAGCTCGTGGTGCAGCTCGCCGACCAGGCCGCTGCCGGCGATGGCCTCGTCCAGCACCGAGCGTCCGGCCATGTCGCCGATGTCCTGGCGGAAGTAGCCGACGGTGGTGCGCCGGGGCACCGACACCGCCCCCTCGTCGGGGAACTCCTCCCCGACGATGAGGCGGAACAGCGTCGTCTTGCCGGAGCCGTTGGGACCGACCAGGCCGACCTTCTCGCCGGGGTTGAGCTGGAAGGACGTCTCCACGAACAGGAGCTGGCGGCCGTAGCTCTTGCTGATGTTGTTGAGCGCGATCACCGCACCGCCCCCATCACGGCCGCGATGAACTCCGACTTGCCGCGCGTGTACGCCGCGCGGTCGCACGGGAACGCCGCCGCCAACGCCGATTTGAGCCGCGCGTAGTCGCGGGCGACGTCGGGATGGGCGATGAGGTGGTCGCGGAACAGGAGCCGGTCCCAGTGCTCGCGGAAGGACGCCTCCACCATGTGGAGGTGATGGGTGCGCGCGCCGGAGCGCGGGTCGCGCTTGATGAACCAGGCGTAGAACGGCGGGCCGTCGTCGCCGATGGTCGGGCGCCAGAAGTAGTCGTAGCCCTGGGCCTCCAACAGGGGCGCAGCCAGCAGACGCGTCGCCCGCAGGTCCGCCGTCTCGATCAGCATGTCGATGATCGGCTTGGCGGACAGGCCGGGCACCGCCGTGCTGCCGAAGTGCTCGACGCGGCGGACGAGCTCCGGCGGTAGGCAGGACCGCAGGTGCTCCCGCTCGAGGCGGAAGAGTTCCGGCCAACACGGGTCGTAGGGCGCGATCGCGATGTCCTCGCACACCGCGCGCGCGACGCGCCCCTCCAGGGAGCCCGTCTCGGTACGGGACGATCGCGTCACAGCTTGCGCCAGTGCTTGGAATCCGGGAGCTTGCGGAGCGCGTCCTCCCCGGCGAACGAGCGGATCAGACCGCAGTCCGCGCAGACCACCACGGTCAGCTTGGCCGCGCCCGACCACCAGTTCTGCCCGAGGCCCGGCAGATAGTCGGGGGCGTGACCGCCGCCGGCGCTGATCTCCTTCGAGGCGTAGACGCGCCTGCCGTTGCAGCCCGGGCACGTCGAGGATGGCTTCATGGTCATCTGGTCCCCTTGTCTCGGTTCCGGTTGCGCGGATGCCCGGCGGCCGTGCGCTCGTTCCCGCGCTTGAAATTCCCGGTCAGCCGTGCCATGACCTGCTGCAGTTCCGTTTCATCGCCGGCGGCAGCGGTCGCCAGGAAATCCCGGGCCACCGTGCCGCGCAGCGTGGTCGCGCGGCGGCCGCGATGGAGGATCTCGACCTCGCCGTTCTTGCGGGCCCGGAACGTGAAGCCGAGGTCGTCGCGTTCACCGGGCATGATCGAGCATCTCCGAGAGCCAGTAAAGGTCCAGGATGTCTGGCTCGATCCGGCGCAGGACGCCGTCGGCGTCCTCGAACGTCACTTCCCCGGTCGCGACGATCAGGTCCTCGCCGTGGTGCAGGATGTAGTCGGGGTCGGCGACGAGTTCCGGAAACACCCCGCCGCGTCGGACCAATTCTGCGAACTCCGACCAGAGGCCCTCACGAAACGCGAGGTACCGGTCCAGGTGCGAGGCGCCGCCGTCCTTCACTCCGTCCCCACCGATTCGGCCGCCAGCATCCCGCACAGGGCGCGGTAGCCGGCGTTCAAGGACGAACCCTCGGCGTGGAACTGCAGGTCGAGCCGATGGCGACCACCGGCGGCGCGCATCTCGAGGCGGTCGAAGTGCAGGCCGTCGAACGCCTGCGCCACCGCCGGCAGCGCCGGGCCGGTCTGGACGCGCGCGGTTGCCCGATGCGCCAGGTCCTCGCGCCACTTGGACATCACCGCCCCCCGCACCAGGATCCAGCCGTGCCCCCGCGGCACGCGCAGGTCGCCGCGCGGCCGCGCCAGCATCTCCCGCAGGACGGCCTGATCCGAGGCCATCACCAGGAAATCGCGGCTGACGGCCAGAGCGGGTCCCATCGGCAGGGCCGTCACCTGGAAATCGCCGACCGACTGCGCGGGCAGGCCGCGGATCAGGCCCAGCATGGCCGCACCCTCGGCGGCATCATCGGCGCCGTCGGCCTGCCCGGCCAACAGGTCCAGCAACAGGTCGCGAAGGGCGGGTCCGTCACGAGCGGCGATGGCCAGGACCACCGCCGGTTCGCCGCCGCCGACGGGCTGCAACTGCATCACGTCGATCTCGCCGGCGAGCAGCGGCAGCAGCCGGCCGCGGACCGAGATCCCGGCGACCAGTGGTTCGCCGTCCGCGTCGAAGCTCAGCCAAGCGGCCTCCGGTCCCGTCGCGGGCCGCGTCAGGAACGGCAGCAACGCCTCCAGGCTGCCGGGGAGATTCTCCAGGGTCACGAACGCCAGCACGTCATCTTCGCGGACGTAGCGCGCGAAGCGGCAACGGCCGCCGTGCACGCCGCTCAGGGCGGCCAGGATCCCGCCGTCCGCACGCGGATCCAGCTCCAACTCCAGGCTCGCGCACGAGCGGTCCACCGACGACCGCGACACGAGACGGAGCCGGTTCAGGGCCCGCACGCCGCTGACGTCCAGGAAGTCCTCGAAGTCGCGCACCTCCTGCGGATCCTCGCCGTGCATCGCCGCCCGCAGCAGCGGCAGCAGGTCGTCCCGTACCCGGCCCAGGTCCACTTCGCAGGCGCTGTAGGAGTCCGCCCGTAGGAAGGGGCCGTCGGCGGCCGTCGCGGGCAGTCCGCCACACAGCATCGCCGCGGCGAGCGTCGGCCACCATCGATGAGGCATGTGGGCCATGGGGTTCCTCCACTTTCGGACGAGGCTGGTCAGGATGCTCCCGGCGGGTTCTGGGCGAACCTGCGGTTGCGGTAACTGTCGTAATCGGGCACGAGCCGATCGTACTCGCCTTCCATCAGCGGCGACGAGATCATGAAATCGGCCGACGCCCGGTTGCAGGCGATCGGGATGTTCCAGACCACGGCCATCCGCAGCAGGGCCTTGACGTCCGGGTCGTGGGGCTGCGGCTCCAGAGGATCCCAGAAGAAGATCAGGAAGTCGATCTCGTTGCTGGCGATCTTGGCGCCGATCTGCTGGTCGCCGCCGAGCGGGCCGCTCTGCAGCTTCTTGATGGGGAACCCCAGCGCCTCCTCGAGGGCCTTGCCGGTCGTCCCGGTGGCGTAGACGTCGTGGTGCGCCAGCAGGTCGCGGTTGTACAGGGCCCACTCCAGCAGGTCGCGCTTCTTGTTGTCGTGGGCGACCAGCGCGATCCGCTTGTCGTTCAGCATGACGATCCGGGTGTGGGGCATCTAGATCACCTTGTCCTTCCCGGGGCCGATCCCCGTGTTCAGGCGTCGCCCTCGACGCGCTCCACGACGATGACGCACTTGGTCGTCAGCGCCGCGACGGCTCCGACGGCCGCGAGCACCGGCGCCAGCAGCCCAACGACCACGCCGACGGTCAGCGGGATCTCGATCAGGGACTTGCCTTCCTCGTTCTTGATCGTGATGCGCCGGATGTTGCCGGCGTGCACCAGCTTCTTGACCTCGGCCACGAGCCGGTCGCCGTTGATCTCGAATTCCTCGGTGTGGATCCGCTTCTCGTCCATCAGCCCCCTCCGCCGTTCAGCCCTTGCAACCGCGATCGCGCCGCGTTCAGGTTCTGCCGGACCCCGGGGTAATCCGGACGTCCGGCCGCGACACGCGTGAAATCCGCAACGGCACCAGCATAGTCCGCGGCTTGGAACCGCGCCACGCCCCGCCGGAAGAGGGCGTCCGCCAGGCCGGCGCGCGCCGCGGCGAACGCGGGCGCCAGCCGCAGGGCCTCGTCGAAGTCCGCGATCGCCCCGTCGAAGTCTCCGTTTTCAACCCTGACCACGCCGCGGTTGCCGAAGGCATCGGCGTACCCCGGATCCAGAAGCAGGGCGCGATCGAGGTCCAAGAGCGCGGCCGCGCGGTCGCCGCGCTCCGCCCAGGCGAGGCCGCGGTTGTTCAGCGCCAGCGGCGTGTCGGGGTACCGGTCCAGGACGTCGTTCCAGAGCGTGACGCTGTCGCGCCAGACGCCGCAGCGCCGGTCGGTCAGGACGCCCAGCAGGACCAGGTAAGCGACGAAGGCGATGGCCAGGGGCGTCCGCAGCCGGCGCCGACGCCCGGCGAGGCCCCGCAGCCCGAGCGCCATCAGCAGGAACACGCCCATCGATGCCAGGTAGGCGAAGCGCTCGGCCACGATGAAGTCGCCGACGGGCAACCACTGCAGCACGGGCAGGATGTTCACCAGGTAGAACAGGATCGCGAAGGCCGCGGCCGGGTGGCGCCGCAGGGCGGACACGAGACCCGCGGCGGCGGCGGCGACGACGGCGAGGTGCGGCAGGAAGCCGAGCGGCACGCCGCCGCCCATCGACGGGTACGGGTGGTACGCGGACAGGCCCAGGGGCAGGACCAGCTTCGCCGCGTAGTGCGCGAAGCCGTAGCCGGCGATCGCCGCCCTCTGCAGCGGCGTGTGGAGCTCCGGGGACCCCAGGAACGCGGCCGAACGCTGCGCGAGGACCGCCGTCACGCCGGCCGCGAGCGCCAGGATCAGGAAGGGCAGCTTTTCCCGCAGGTAGGCGGGCAGCGTCGGCCGGGCAGGATTGTCGCCAACGCGTCCGGGCAGGCGCCGCAGGTACAGGTCCACCGCCAGGATCGCGCCGACCAGGGACACGGCCATCGCCTTGGACAGCAGGGACAGCGCGAACAGCAGCACCGACGCGGCATGCAGGCGGCGGCCCCCGCCCAGCGGACGCCGCGCGTGGGCGACGTAGGCGACCAGCGATCCCAGGTAGAACAGCGCGTACAGCACGTCCTTGCGCTGCGCGGCCCAGGCCACCGATTCCACCAGCAGGGGATGCACCCCGAACAGGGCGGCGGTCGCGGCCGCGAGCCACGGCCCGCGCTCCCGCACGAACAGCAGCCGGACGAGGTGGAACACCAGCAGCGCGTTGAGCGCGTGCAGCAGCAGGTTGACGGCGTGGAACATGCGGGGGTCGGGCCCGGCCAGCCGGTGGTCCAGCGCGAGGGACAGCAGCGTGAGCGGCTGGTAGTTGCCGAAGTAGAACCCGGCGAACCAGGACCGCAGGTTCGCCGGCGAGAGCGACGCGATCAGCGGGTTGCGGGTGATGTAGAAGACGTCGTCGAAGTTCACGAAACCGTTGCCGAACACGCGCAGGTGGACGGCCACGGCCGCCAGCGCGATCGCCGCAGGGATCAAGCGCTCCCGGCTCCACTGCGACGTCATCCCCTGCGGCGTCGTCCCCACCGCCCCCCCTCGTCGGCGCTCAACCGCGCCGGCGGCGGCCCAAGGTCGCGATCTCGTCCACGGCGGCGATCGCGGTGCCGATCTGCTCCGCCGTGTTGAAGGGACCGATCCCGAAGCGGACCGAGCCGTGGATCTTGTCGGTGCCCAGATGCTCGTGGACCATCGGCGCGCAGTGCAGCCCGGTGCGGCAGGCGATGTCGTGATCGACGTCGAGCATCGTGCCGACGTCGGCCGCGTCCAGCCCCTCGACGTTGAACGACAGCACGCCGATGCGGTCCCGCTCCGAGTCCTGGCAGTGCAGGACCACGCCGTCGATCCCGCGCAGGCCGTCGCGCAGACGGTGCCAGAGTTCCATCTCGTGGCGGTGGATGGCGTCGACGCCGCGTTCCAGGACCCACTTGACGCCCGCGTTCAGGCCCGCGATGCCCGGCAGGTTGGGCGTGCCGTACTCCATGCGGTAGGGGTACTCCTCGAGGTGGTGGCGCTGGGCGCTGCGCACCCCGGTGCCGCCGGCGCGCGTCTGGCGCAGCTCGACGTCCTCGTGGACGTACATGCCGCCGATGCCCATCGGCCCCAGCAGCGACTTGTGGCCGGTGAAGCAGAGCACGCCGGCGCCGAGTTCCTCGATGTCCAGGGAGATCATGCCGGCGGTCTGCGAGACGTCCACGACCAGCGGGATGCCCCGCGCGCGGCAGGCGGCGCCGATCTCGCGCACCGGCTGGACCGTGCCGATCACGTTCGAGCCGTGGTTGACCACCACGGCGCGGGTGTGCGGCCGCAGCCGCGCGACCACCTCGCCGGGGTCGACGTAGCCGCGGTCGTCGAAGTCGACCCAGTCCACCTCGACGCCCCGCTGCTGCAGGTCCCAGAGGGGGCGCAGGCTGGAGTTGTGCTCGAGGTGGGTCGTGACCGCGTGGTCGCCCGGGGCGAGCAGCCCGTAGATCGCCAGGTTCAGCGCGTCGGTGGCGTTGTAGCCGAAGACGAGCCGCTCGGGGTGCTTCCCGCCGAAGAAGCCGGCCAGCAGGCGGCGCGTGTCCTCGACCAGCTCGCCCGACTCGATGCAGAGGTCGTAGCCCGACCGGCCGGGATTGACCCCGTAGCGCCGGTAGAACGCGTCCATGTAGCGGTAGACCGCTTCCGGCTTCGGGTACGAGGTGGCGCCGTTGTCCAGGTAGATCAGGTCGGACGCGCCCACGGTGTCGAGGGACCGGGGCTGGGCGCTCTCAGCGGGCGACGGTGCCATGATGCTCCTCCAGGGTCTGCGCCGGGGTGCGGACCAGGGCGTCGGCCACGACCTCCGCCACGGTCTTGATGACGACGCCGAGCTTGTACTCGCGGTTGAGTTCCATGAGCTGGTCGATGCAGTTGTGGCAGGGAGCCACCACGAGGCGGGCGCCGGTGCGGCGGATCTGCTCCGCCTTGACCCCGCCCGACTGCAGCCGCTTCTGCCGGTAGCGGCTCATCGAGAGCTGACCGCCCCCGCCGCCGCAGCAGAAGTTCTCGGCGCGGTTGGGCGTCATCTCGACGAAGTCGGCGAGGCAGCGGCGCAGGATCGCGCGCTGGGGCTCGACGATGCCGCCGTGGCGCACCGTGTTGCAGGGATCGTGCAGGGTGGCCCGCTCGGTGATCTTCGCCGGGTCGACCCGCAGGCGACCCTGCTGGAAGTACTCCTCCATCAGTTCCAGGAAGCTCACGATCCGGAAGCCCGGGCGCTTCTGCAGCCACTCGGCCGCCTCCCAGCGGGCGGCGGCGAAGCCGTGGCCGCACTCGCCGATGACCAGCGTGCCGCAGCCGAGGCGGTCCATCGACGCCATGAGGTTGGCGGCGATGGCGCCGCCGTGGGCGGGGCTGGCGCTGAACAGGCCGTAGTTGGTCAGGTCCCAGCCCTCGCCGGCGACGGTCCAGTCCTCCCCGGCCGCGTTGAGCACCGTGGCGCTGGCCTGCAGGCAGAGGGGGAAGAACTTCGGCTCGCGGGGGTTGACCGTGAACAGCACGCGCGCGCCCTGCTTGTCGACGGGGATGCGGGCGGCGGGGTCGCCGACGTCCTGCTGCATCTCCTCCTCGATCCACTGGACGGTCTCGATCCAGTCGTCGCGCGAGATCCCCATGTTGTTGCCGGTCTCGAGACTGGTCGTGACCACCTGCAGCAGGTCGGCCGGGATCAGGCCCATCTCGGTGAGCGTGCCGCGGGCCGCCTTCAGGACGGCCGCGATGTGGATGCCGGTGGTGCAGTTCAGGCTGCAGCGGCCGCACAGCGAGCAGCGGCCGAAGAGCGCCTCGACCCAGGCGCGGGCCATGTCGCGGTCGAAGCGGCGGGCGCCGGTCAGGCCGGGGGCCAGGCGGCCGGCGGCCGTGAAGTGCGCGCGGAAGACGGCGGCGACCTGCGCGAGCTTGTGCGCGGGGATCGACGCGAGTTCGTGGTCGGTGCGGTGGTAGTGGCACGCGTCGGCGCAGAGGCCGCAGCGGACGCAGGTCTGCAGGTAGGCGGCTTCGGCCCCGCCCAGCTTCGCGCGGAACAGGTCGAGCCCGCGCGAGAGGTCCTCGTCGGTGAGCGCCGCGAGCCTGGCTTCCAGGGCGTCGGTCTCGGACATCGGTGCGCGCGCCTCCGGTTCAGTGCCGCAGCGGGAACGTGCCCCGCCGGCCGAAGTGCCGGCCGAGGTGCCGGCGCGAGACGAAGAAGAAGACGCAGTGCCGGATCTTCCCCAACGGAACGTAGCACAGCAGGAGCATCGCCGCCGCCAGCAGCGCCGGTTCCGCCGCGGGGGTGCGCTGGCGCGCGGCCGCCAGCGCGACGAAGCCGGTGGTCAGCAGGTTGGCGAGCGCGTCGTCCGGGACGCTGAGGCCGCGCAGGTGGGCGGTCGCATAGCGGCGGACGAACAGCCCCAGGCCGCCGAGGGCGCCGGCGAACAGCAGCACGCCGAGCGCGCGCCCGGGGATCGTCGCCGGGTCGCACGCGCGCTCCGCGCCGACGAGCAGCAGCAGCAAGCAGCCGAGGGCGGCGAAGACGCCGAGGTGGTAGGCCACGCCCAGGGCGTAGGCCCAGGGGTGGGTGCGGGTGCTCTCCTTCGCCGTCGGCGACATGCCGGGGCCGAAGGCGTAGAGCACGCCGCGCGCGGCGCTGCCCGACGCCGGCGCGTAGAGGGGGCGACGGCCGTAGGCGCGGGCGCGGACGGCCTGCACGGCCAGGGCGACGGCGGCGCCGAGGCCGCAGACCACCACGCCGATGCGCAGCGCCTCCATCGCGGCTACACGCAGCCGTCCGGCTTGGGCAGCCCGGCCAGCTTGCAGGCGCCCTTGGCGGGGCCCGACGGGAACAGCTCGTAGACACGCTTGAGCGGCAGGCCGGTGGCCTTGCAGACCGCGCGCACCATGGGGGCGCCCTGCTTCTCCTGGTAGTGGCCGCGGATGAACCTGATCACCGACCAGTGCTCGTCGGTCAAGGTGTCGAGGCCTTCCTCGGTCCTGGCCAGATGCGCGGCCAAGCCGTCGTCCCACTCCTCGGGATGGAGCAGGAACCCTTCCTCGTTGACTTCCAGCGTCCGTCCAGCGAATTCGATCGTCGGCATGTCAGCTCCCTGGTGCGCGTGCTGTGGCCGGTCCGCGTGGTCCGGGCGCATCCCCTCCATGATAGTGCATGGATGGGGATTCACCCTATGTAAAAGATGACGGGACAACGGATTCGCGACCGGGCGACTCCAGTTGCTCCCTGTGCCTGCAACGAATCAGGATGTTTTTTATTTACTTTTCAACTGGTCCGCAACCGCCATGGTAGGATTGAAGATGCGAATCCAATGACCGTCATCCGGCGGCGACGTGCATTCCCGACCAAGGAGACGACCGATGCGCCACTCGTTCCTGACGATCCTCGCCCTCGTTCTGCTTGCCGGCACGGCCACGGCCCAGGTCACCAACGGCACCTTCGACAGCGGCCTGACCGGCTGGACCGCCACGGCCACCCTCAACGGCTCGGTCGCGTGGGACACCTTCGGCTTCCCGGCCAACGCAGCCCGGCTGGGCGCGACCAACCCGCCCCTGGGCCTGCCGACCGGCAGCGCGACCATCGCGCAGAGCTTCGGCTGCGGCGGCAGCTTCGACGACGGCAGCTGCGTGGTCTCGCTGGACTACGCCGTCGCCAGCAGCTTCGGTGCGGTCATCCGCGTCGAGGTGAAGCTGGACGGCAACGAGATGTGGTCGTCCGACCACTCCGCGAACTGGAGCGGGGTGATCCCCGTGAGCTTCTCGGCGCCCTGCGGCCTGCACAACCTCGAGGTGAGCGCCACCTACCAGTCGGGCGGGTTCCACGACGGCTGGCGGTGCTGGGTCGACAACGTGACGGCGCAGTGCGTGCCGACGGTGGCGGCGGACGCGGCGGGGTGGGGGGCGGTCAAATCGATGTACCGGTGAGGCGGACCGGGTCGCGGTCCGAAAGATGGGAATTCGGAGCGCCGGACGTCGCGGACGTCCGGCGCTTCCCGTTCGCCGCGGGACGGGCTACTCGCCCGCCGCTTCGAAAACCAGCGACTCTCCCCCGCCCTCGTCGCACAGCGTGAGCTGGCCGTCCTCGATCCGGCAGGAGCGGGCCTGCCCGAGCAGATCCAGGAAGGCGCGCTCGGCGCGCATCGCCGGCTCCGGTCCCGCCATGAGCGTGCCCATGAGCGGGCCGGCCCGGAAGGCGTCCCCCGGCCCGGCCACGTAGGGCCCCCCGTAGGTGTTGACGCCGCTGCGGCCGCCGATGCGGCCGTCGCGGAACTCGGCGGTGATCGCGACGTCGCCGGGCGCCAGGGAACTCAGCGTCCAGGCGGCGAGGCGCCAGCGCGTGCCTTCCAACTTGGCGCCGGTCGGCGCGCAGCCCGCGAGGCCGAGCAGCGAGGCGGCCGCCAGCACGGCGGCCAGGGTCGATCGCCTCTCCCGGTTCGTCATGTCCATCCTCCTGGACCGCTGCGCCCGTTCAGGCGTCGTCGTCGGTCGGGTTGACGTGCAGGTGGCGGTTCATCTGGACGCCGCCCGGCTCGTCGCCGGTCAGGCCGAAGCCCTTGGCCTCCAGCATCGCCGCGATGCGCCGGTTCTCGGCGAAGTACGCGGCCTCGAGGCGAGCGTCCTCGACGGGGTCCGGGGAGGAGCGGCGGAACTCGATGATGGCGTCGAGGTCCTCGCGCGCGCCGTCGGCGTAGAAGCGCGTGTGCTCGTCGCCGCACAGGCGGTGGGACCAGTAGAAGTCGAGGTACTCGCCCCGGTCGTCGGCGCCGAACAGGTACCAGATCGACCAGCCGGCCTTGAAGATCCGGCCCCGGCGACGTTGGGCGACATCGCGGGGGGGCAGGCGGATGCCCGACTTGGCGAACATCTCGTTGAACCTGGCGACGGCCGCATCCATGACATCGCTCACCGTGCCGCCTCCCGTCCGCGCCTACCCGGAGCCGCGATCACGCCGGATTGTACCGCAGCCGCCCACCCCGCACGTCCACCGCATTTTCCCCTTGCATCCCCCCTCCATTTCGATTACAGTACCGATATCAAGTCATCCCGGCCCAGGAGGTCGCCATGCGCAAATCTTCAAACAAATCAACGGGTTCCGCCCCCAGCCACGGCGGTCAGCGCCCCGGCGCCGGCCGCCCCCGCGGCACCGGCCTCTACGGGGAGCCCACCGTGCCGGTGCGGGTGCCCGAGAGCCTGATCGTGCCGCTGCGGGACCTGCTGCAGCGGCGCGTCGATGGCGCGGCCGACACCCAAAACCGGGAGCTGCCCGGCAACGTGCTGGTGCCGGACTTCGCGGCCGAGCGGCTGGAGCTGCCGCTGTTCTCGCACCGCGTGGCGGCGGGCTTCCCGTCCCCGGCCGACGACCACCTCGAGAACAGCCTGGACCTCAACGAGTACCTGGTGAAGAAGCCGGCCGCGACCTTCTTCGTGCGGGTCGAGGGGCAGTCGATGCTCGGGGCGGGGATCCGGCCCGACGACATCCTGGTGGTGGACCGCTCCGAGAAGGCGGTCGACGGCAAGATCGTCGTGGCGGCGGTCGACGGGGAGCTGACCGTCAAGCGGCTGCGCACCGAGCGGGCGCGGGTCTACCTGATGCCCGAGAACCCGGACTTCCCCCCCATCGAGATCACGCAGGACACCGAGTTCGTGATCTGGGGCGTGGTCACCAGCGTCATCCACAAGGTCTGAGACTGGAGGCCCGACGTGCCGCGCGTGTTCGCCCTGGTCGACTGCAACAACTTCTACGCGTCGTGCGAGCGGGTCTTCCAGCCGCGGCTGCGCGACCGGCCGATCGTCGTGCTGTCGAACAACGACGGCTGCGTCATCGCCCGCTCGAACGAGGCCAAGGCCATGGGCATCCCCATGGGGGCGCCCTTCTTCCGCTTCCGGCGGCTGGCGCAGCACCGCCAGGTCGAGGTCTTCTCCTCGAACTACGCCCTGTACGGGGACATGTCGGCCCGGGTGATGCGCATCCTGCAGGAGTACACGCCGTCGCTGGAGGTCTACTCCATCGACGAGGCCTTCCTGGACCTCTCCGGGCACGCGCGGCGCGACCTCGGCGCGTACGCCCGGGAACTGGCCCTGGCGGTGCGGCGGTCCACCGGCATCCCCGTGTCGGTGGGCATCGGGCCGACCAAGGTGCTGGCCAAGGCCGCCAACCGCATCGCCAAGCGGAACCCCGAGACGGGCGGGGTGCTGGACCTCGCCGCCCTGGGGCCGCACGTCGACGCGCACCTGGAGCGGATCGCGGTCCGGGACGTGTGGGGGATCGGCAAGCGCTGGGCCGAGAAGCTCGAGCAGCTCGGCATCGGCAACGCGGCGGCCCTGCGCGACGCCGATCCCTCCCTCGTCCGGCGCCGCTGCAGCGTCGTGGTCGAACGCATCGTCCACGAGCTGCGCGGCGTCTCCTGCCTCGCCCTCGAAGAAGCCGCTCCACCGCGCCGGCAGGTGCTGACCTCGCGCTCGTTCGGCACGCGCGTGGAGCGCTACGAGGACATGCGCGAGGCCGTCGCGACCTTCGCCGCGCGCACCGCGGAGAAGCTGCGCGAGGACCGCGCCCGCGCCCAGGCCCTCACCGTCTTTTTGCAGACCAGCGAGCATGACCACCGCACCCCCCAGTACAGCAACGCCGCCACGGTGCCGCTGCCGCGGGCCACCCAGGACACCGGCGAGCTGATCCGCGCCGCCATGGACGCCCTGGACCGCATCTGGAAGCCCGACCACCGCTACCTCAAGGCCGGCGTCATGCTGCTGGACCTGGTGCCCGAGGACGCCGACCAGGCCGTGCTCTTCGGCGCGCCCGGCGAGGCGAAGCGCCGCGAATCGCGGCGCCTGATGCACGTCCTGGACGACGTGAACCGCGACCAGGGGACCGGCACGGTCCGCTACGCGGCCGAGGGGCTGCGCAAGGCGTGGCGGATGAAGCAGGAGCGGCGGTCGCCGGCCTTCACAACGCGCTGGGACCAGCTGCCCGTTGCCAAGGGGTGAGGGGCTCCCGGCGGGGGGCCTCTCCCCTCATGTGATGGCTCTTCCACACGCACGTGCATTGATGTTTAATGGCGCTTCCGGGAATCACCTTCCTATGGAGCGCCCGACATGCAACAGCAACACCGACATTCGAACCTCCCCCTGATCGCCGGCGCCCTGCTGCTGCTGGTGCTGGCCGTCACCTTCTTCTTCGATTGCCGCCGCAAGGACGACATCCACACCTTCGCCTTCGAGACGATGGGGACGCAGGCGTCGGGCACGGTCTACGTGTGGGACCGCACGCGGGACCGCCTGCCGGGCGACCTCGTGCACGCCACGTACGATTCGATCGAGACGGCGCTGAGTTCCTGGCGCGAGACCAGCGAGGTCGGGCGCCTGAACGCCGCACCCGCCGACACGACCATCGAGGTCTCGCGCGGGCTGAGCGTGTGCCTGCGGGTGTCCGAGGGGTTCCGGCAGCTCAGCGGCGGCGCCTTCGACCCCACCGCGGAGCCGCTGATGCGCCTGTGGGGCTTCTACCGGCGCGAGGGACGCCTACCGACCCAGGCGCAGATCGACTCGGCGCGGGCCCCGATGGGCCGCTACGAGCACGACCCCTTCCGCCGCACGGTGCGCAAGCTGGACCAGGGCACGCGCTTCGACCTCGGCGGCATCGCCAAGGGCTACGCCGTGGACCGCGCCGTGGCCAACCTCATCGAGCTGGGCATCAGCAGCGCGATGATCGACCTGGGCGGCAACCTGTTCTGCCTGGGGCTGCCCGAGGGGCGGGACGCCTGGCGCGTGGGAATCCGCGACCCCCTGGACCGCGACCGGCTGTTCGCGACCGTCGGGCTGGTCAACCAGGCGGTGGCCACCAGTGGCTCCTACGAGCGCTTCGTGGAGATCGACGGGCGGCGCTACGGGCACATCATGAACCCGGCCACCGGGCGGCCGGCCGAGGGGCTGCTGAGCGCGACGGTCGTCGCCCGCACCGCCACGGTGGCCGACGGCCTGTCCACGACGCTGTTCGTGCTGGGACCCGAGGCCGCCGCGGCCCTGCTGCGCGACCACTACCGCAACGTCGAGGCCGTGCTGGTGCTGCCGGGAACCGGGAAGGTCGAGGCCCGGGTCATGGCGACGCCGGGCCTGCGGGGCGACCTGGAACTGCGCGAGGAATACCGCGGCCGCTACTCGCTGGAGTTCCTCGACTTCTGAACGGACGGCGGCGCCGCCGCCAGCGACGCCAGCGGTTTGCACAGCACGCAACTGCCGCAGTCCATCTCGCGCGGCGGCTCGTACTTCTCCCCCGCGCGGATCGCGCGCCGCTCCTCCAGCCGGTTCATGCCCGCCAACAGCAGGCCCAGCGTCAGGAACGCGCCCGGCGGCAGGATCATCACCAGCATTGGCGGGTAGCCTGGGCCGAACAGGGGGTAGCCGAGGATCGAGCCGCTGCCCAGGACCTCGCGCACGCTGCCCAGGACCGCCAGCCCGAGCGTGAAGCCCAGGCCCATGCCCAGACCGTCGGCCAGCGAGACGGCGACGCCGTTGCGGCCGGCGAAGGCCTCGGCGCGGCCCAGGATGATGCAGTTGACCACGATCAGCGGGATGAACAGGCCGAGGCTGCGGTGCAGCTCGAAGAAGTACGCGTGCATGACCAGGTCCACGACCGTCACGAACGACGCGATCACCACCACGTAGCCGGGGATGCGCACCTGGCGCGGGATGAAGTTGCGCAGCGCCGAGATCATGACGTTGCTGCAGACCAGCACGAAGGTCGTGGCCAGGCCCATTCCCAGCCCGTTCTGGACCGAGGTGCTGACCGCCAGCGTCGGGCACATGCCCAGCAGCAGGCGGAACACCGGGTTCTCCTTCCAGATCCCCTGGGCGAACGTGCGTCCCATGCCCGCCATCAGCGTGCCTCCCCTGTGGTGTCCGCTGCCGCCGCAGCGGGCGACGCGCCGTGCAGCTGCGGCCGATCGCGCTCGAAGCCGGCCAGCCCGGTGCTGACGGCTTCGGCCAGCGCGCGTCCGGTGACCGTCGCGCCGGTGATGGCGTCGACGTCGCCGCCGTCCTTCTTCACGCGCCAGTCGCGGTCGTGCAGGCCGTGGCCCGCGTAGAAGCTCTTGAGCACCTCGGCTTCCGCGTAGCGCGAGCCGAGGCCGGGCGTCTCGGCGTGGCGCAGGACGCGCACGCCCTGGACCCGGCCGCCGGCGTCGACGCCCACCATGACCGCGATCTCGCCGGAGTAGGCCTTCGCGCTCGTCGCGGCGAAGGCGTAGCCGGTCGGGCCGGCGGGACCGCAGCCCACGAAGTAGATGCCGCCGTCGGCGAGCGTGTCGGGCTCCAGCGTCTCGAAGGGCGGCATGACCGCCTCGACGGCCTCGCGCTGGGCCAGGGCCTCGACCGCGGCGATGGGCTCGCGCGTCATGGCGTCGACCTTGGACAGCACGACGGCCATCACGGCGCAGATCAGCGCCAGGCGCAGCGACAGGTTCAGGATCTCCCTCATGCCGCGTCGGCCTCCCGGTAGAGCTTCCGCGCCTCGCCGAAGACCCGCGGCCGCGTCCAGCGGTCGATCAGGGGCGTGGCGGCGTTCATCAGCAGGATCGCGAAACTGACGCCCTCGGGGTAGCCGCCCCAGAGGCGGATGACCGCGGTGAGCAGGCCGCAGCCGGCGCCGAAGATCAAGAGGCCGCGGCGCGTGACCGGCGAGGTGACCATGTCGGTGGCCATGAACCAGGCGCCGAGCATCAGGCCGCCGCCCAGCAGGTGGACCAGCGGCGAGGCGTAGTGCGCCGGGTCGGCGAGGTGGGCGATGCCCGTCACCAGCGACGTGACGGCCATGAAGGCGACCGGCACCTGCCAGCGGATGACCCCGCGCCACAGCAGCCACAGGCCGCCCAGCAGCAGGGCCAGCGCGCTGACCTCGCCGAAGCTGCCGCCGACGTTGCCGACCAGCAGGTCGCGCAGGCCGGGCGCGCCGGCGTCGGCCACGGTGCGGCCCAGGCCCACCGCCTCCTTGATCGCGCCCAGCGGCGTAGCTCCGGTGGCGGCGTCCAGGGCGGTGCCCGGCCCCTGCGGCACGACCCAGGTCGTCATCTGCACGGGGAAGGAGATCAGCAGGAAGACGCGCGCGACCAGGGCCGGGTTGAAGGGGTTGTAGCCCAGACCGCCGTAGACGGCCTTGCCCAGCCCGATCGCCACGATGCTGCCGATCAGCACCAGCCACCAGGGGCTGCCCGAGGGCAGGTTCATCGCCAGCAGCACGCCCGTGACCACGGCGCTGTAGTCGCGCAGCGTCGCCGGGCGCTTGACCAGGCGGGCGCAGGCCCACTCGCAGGCCAGGCAGCCGGCGACCGCCAGCACCAGCACGCGCAGCGCGCCCAGGCCGAAGAACCACAGGCCGGCCAGCAGGCCGGGCAGCAGGGCCAGCAACACCTGGCGCATGATCCACGGCACGTCCTGGCCGGCGTGCACGTGCGGCGAGGCGCTGACGATCAGGTCCCGCGGCGTGATGGGCTCGGCGACGGGGGTCGCCGGCTCCGTCGGGACGCCGTCGGGTCCGGTTCCGGGTTCCAGGGTCATGGTCCTCCCTCGCCCTCGTCGGTTAGGCCGTGGCCGCCGTCTCGGCGCGCTTCGCATCCCGCTCGGTCCTGGCCCGGCGTTCCTCGAGGATGTCGCGCCACTCCGCCTTGCCCCGCTTGAAGTGCTGGACCAGGGGGCGGCGCGACGGGCAGACGTAGGCGCAGCTGCCGCACTCGATGCAGTCCAGGACGTGCCAGTCGCCCAGTTCCTCGAAGCGGAACCGCTCGGCGATCAGGCCCATGGCGCTGGGCACCAGGCCCATCGGGCAGGCGTCGACGCAGGCGCCGCAGCGGATGCAGGGGCCGCCCTCGTAGAGGACCGCCTCGTCGTCGCGCAGGCAGAGCACGCCGCTGGTGCCCTTGATCAGGGGCACGTCCATGTCGAACTGGCCGATGCCCATCATGGGTCCGCCGAAGATCACCTTGCCCACGTCCGGGGTGACGCCGCCGCAGTGGGCCAGCACGTCCAGCAGCGGGGCGCCGACGCGCACGCGCAGGTTGTGCGGCACGTTGATGGCGGCGCCGGTGACCGTCGCCACGCGCTCGGTCATCGGCAGCCCGTCGCGCACCGCCTCGAGGCAGGCCACGGCCGTGCCCACGTTCTGCACGACGCAGCCGACGTCCATCGGCAGGCCGCCGGGCGGCACGCGCCGGCCGCAGAGCGCGTAGATCAGGTGCTTCTCCGACCCCTGCGGGTACTTGGTCTCCAGCAGGACGAACTCCGCCGCCACGTCCGCCGGGCAGGCCCGGCGCAGCGCCGCGAGCGCGTCGGGTTTGTTGGACTCGATGCCGACGCAGGCGCGCGAGACGCCCAGCACGCGCATCATCAGGCCGACCCCCTCCATGACCTCGGCCGCCTGCTCCAGCATCACGCGGTGGTCGGCGGTCAGGTACGGCTCGCACTCGGCCCCGTTCAGGACGAGCAGGTCGACCTTCTTCTCGGCCGGCGGGCTCAGCTTGACGTGCGTCGGGAACGTCGCGCCGCCCAGGCCGACCACGCCGGCGGCCTGGATGGCGCGTCGCAGGGCGGCGGGGTCGAGGGTGCGCCAGTCCCCGAGCGGCGCCAGCCCCTCCCAAGGCCGGTCCTCGCCGTCGGACTCGATCTCGACCGCCAGCATGGGGCGGCCCAGCGGGTGCGGCAGCGCCGCCACCTGCTTGACCGTGCCGCTGGTCGGGGCGTGCACCGGCACCGAGACGAAGCCCACCGGCTCGCTCAGGGGCTGCCAGCGGGCCACGCGGTCGCCCTTGGCGACCAGCACCTTGCCCGGGGCGCCGAGGTGCTGGGCGATGGGCACCACGTAGCGGTGCAGCAGCGGCATGGCCTCGATCTGCAGGCCGGCCGTGTCCTTGTGGTAGGCGGGGTGGACGCCGCCGCTGAATTTCATGACGACGTCCTTTCGGCGGCCGGGGCCGCGGCGGCGCGGTAAACCAGGGCGCCCGTGGGGCAGAGCGCGGCCAGCGCCGGGTCGACCGGCGCGTGCTCGTAGTCGATGTAGGCCAGGAAATCGGCCACCTTGATGCGCGGGTCCTCGGCGAAGGACTTTTCGCACTTCTTGCAGCCCAGGCAGGCGACGGTGCAGGCCTTCTTGGCCGCCGGGCCGCGGTCGTGGTTGCTGCACAGCACGTGGATGGTCGCCTCGGCGGGCACCAGCTTGATCAGGTCCTTGGGGCAGGCGGCCACGCACTGCCCGCAGGCGGTGCAGCGGGCGGGGATGATCCGCGCCACGCCGCTGGGCGTCATCTCGACCGCGCCGAAGGCGCAGGCGCGCTGGCAGTCGCCCAGGCCGAGGCAGCCGGCGCCGCAGAGCTTGTCGCCGCCGCCGAGCAGGGCCGCGCTGGCGCAGCTGGCCAGCCCGTTGTAGCGGTACTTCTTGGCGGCGACGTCGTCGCCGCCCTGGCAGAGGATCAGGGCGACCTGGGGTGCGCGGTCCTGCACCGTCAGGCCCACGATGGAGGCCACGAGACGGCGCGTTTCCTGGTCGCACACCGGGCAGTCGTCGGGCTTGGCGTCGCCGCGCACGACCGCGCCCGCGAAATCGCCGCAGCCGGCGTAGCCGCAGCCGCCGCAGTTCGCGCCCGGCAGCGCTTCGGCGATTTTCTCCTGACGCGGGTCGGTCTCCACGGCGAAGGCGCGCGCCGCCAGCGCGAGCCCCAGGCCCGAAAGCAGGCCGATCCCGGACAGCACGACGGTCGGTACGAGCATGACCCCTCCCCCGCGACAGCGGCGGTTCGGCTACTTGACGAGCCCGGCGAAGCCCATGAACGACAGCGACAGGGTCCCGGCGGTGAGCAGGGCGATGGCCGTGCCCCGGAAGCTGCGCGGCGTGTCGGCCAGGGCCAGCACCTCGCGGATGCCCGAGAAGAGCACCAGCGCCAGGCCGAAGCCCACGGCCGCCGCCAGCGAGAAGACCGCGGTGACCAGCAGGGAGCTCTCGTTCATGATGTTCATCACGGCGCAGCCCAGCACCGCGCAGTTGGTCGTGATCAGGGGCAGGTAGATGCCGAGCGAGCGGTAGAGGCCCGGGCTGAGCTTCTGCAGTGCCAGTTCCACCAGCTGCACCATCGCCGCGATGATCAGGATGAAGGAGATCGTCTGCAGGTATTCCAGGCCGTAGGGGCGCAGCAGGCCGTGGAACACCAGCCAGCAGACCGTGCTGGCCAACGTCATCACGAACATGACCGCGGCGGTCATGCCCAGGGCGGTGGAGAGCTTCTTCGAGACGCCCAGGAACGGGCAGATGCCCAGGAAGCGGGACAGCACGAAGTTGTTGACGAGGATCGCGCTGAGCACCAGCAGGACGAGCTGCATGACCACCGCCTCTGCGTGTTAAGGAATTAACCAGGTCCCAAGTAAGTCCCTTGATCGCGGACCATCAAGACAAATATTTAACAACCTGGACCGTTGCGCTCCGGCTGCGCCCGGTGCGGGAACACCGATCTTCTCTGGCCCCGGACCCCTCCTTTGACTACTTTGAGCGCTCGCGCACAGCGATGTCCAGGGACCGGCGGCTCCGGCCACGGCCCCCCCATTCCGACTCCCGGGCGCACGGCCGGCACGGCGCGGCGCAGGGCAAGGAGGCGACGGTTCCGCCATGTCGATCGCAGTGACCAGACAGGACGATGTCGTGATCCGTTTCGCCGGCGACTCCGGCGACGGCATGCAGATCACCGGCAACCAGTTCACCGACACCACGGCCAAGGTCGGCAACGACCTCGCCACGTTCCCCGACTTCCCCGCCGAGATCCGCGCGCCGGCCGGCACGCGGGCGGGCGTCTCGGGGTTCCAGATCCGCTTCAGCAGCACCGACATCTACACCGCCGGCGACATCCCCGACGTGCTGGTGGCCATGAACGCCGCGGCCCTGGTCGTCAACTACAAGGACGTCGCCCCGGGCGGGATCATCATCGCCAACACGGGCAACTTCACCGAGCGCGACCTGCAGAAGGCGAAGCTCGCGACCAACCCGCTGGAGGACGGCACCCTCGACGGGTACCGCGTCATCGCCATCGACATCAACGCCCGCGTCACCGAGGCGCTGGCGGGCTCGCCGCTGACGTCGAAGGACGTCCTGCGCTGCAAGAACTTCTACGTGCTGGGCCTGATGTACTGGCTCTACAGCCGGCCCATCGAGCCGACGCTGGAGTGGCTCGCCGCCAAGTTCGCCAAGAAGCCGGATCTGGCCGACGCCAACCGGACCGCCCTGCGCGCCGGCTACAACTCCGGCGACATCCACGAGGTCTTCCAGGGCCGCTACGAGGTGGTCCCGGTCGAGAACGCGCTGCCCGGCACCTACCGCAACATCATGGGCAACCACGCCCTGGCCCTGGGCCTGGTCGCGGGCGCCGAGCTCGCGGAGCTGAAGCTGTTCCTGGGCTCCTACCCCATCACGCCGGCCACCGACATCCTGCAGCACCTCGCGGAGCTGAAGGAGTTCGGCGTGATCACCTGCCAGATGGAAGACGAGATCGCGGGCATCTGCACCGCCATCGGCGCTTCGTACGCGGGCATGCTCGGCTGCACCACGACCTCCGGTCCCGGCCTCGCGCTGAAGACCGAGGCGATGGGCCTGGCCATCATGACCGAGCTGCCGCTGGTCATCGTCGACGTGCAGCGTGCCGGCCCCTCGACCGGGCTGCCGACCAAGGTGGAGCAGGCGGACCTGCTGCAGTCCCTGTTCGGCCGCAACAGCGACGCCCCCTTGCCGATCGTCGCCTGCGCGACGCCGGCCGACGCCTTCGACTGCGCCGTGGAGGCCTGCCGCATCGCCGTGCAGTACATGACGCCGGTGATCCTGCTCAGCGACAACTACATCGCCAACGGCGCGGAGCCCTGGCGGCTGCCCGAGATGGACAAGCTGCCGCTCTTCCCGGCCGCCCAGGTCACCGAACCGGCCGGATACGCGCCCTACGCGCGCGACGGGAAGCTGGCGCGTCCCTGGGCCATCCCCGGCACGCCCGGCCTCGAGCACCGCATCGGCGGCCTCGAGAAGGAGCACATCACCGGCAACGTCAGCCACAACCCCGAGAACCACCAGCTGATGTCCGAGCTGCGCCGCGACAAGGTGCTGGGCGTGCGGGACACCATCCCGACGCCCGTGGTCTCCGGGCCGCACGAGGCCGATCTGCTGGTGATCGGCTGGGGCTCGACCCACGGCGCGATCCGCAGCGGGACCGAGCGTCTGCGGCGCGAGCAGAACGTCTCCGTCGCCCACCTGCACCTGCGGCACCTGTGGCCGCTGCCGTACGGGCTGGACGAGATCTTCGCCCGCTACAAGCAGATCCTGGTGCCGGAGCTGAACATGGGGCAGCTGTCCCGCCTGCTCCAGGGCGAATACCCCGACCACCGTTTCCTGCACTTCGGCAAGGTCAAGGGCAAGCCCTTCACCGCGCGCGAGATTCGGGAAAAGATCACCGCCGTGCTGGAGGGTAAGTCATGAGCGCCGTCCAACTCACTCCCAAGGACCTCAAGTCGGACCAGGAAGTCCGCTGGTGCCCCGGCTGCGGCGACTACGCGATCCTGAACGCCACGCAGGCCGCGCTGGCGGAGATCGGCGTGCCCCGCGAGAAGATGACGATCATCTCGGGCATCGGCTGTTCGAGCCGCTTCCCGTACTACATGGGCTGCTACGGGTTCCACTCGATCCACGGCCGCGCCGCCGCCATCGCCACCGGCACCAAGACGGCCAATCCGGACCTCTCGGTGTGGGTCGTCACCGGCGACGGCGACGCGATGTCGATCGGCGGCAACCACCTGATCCACGCCATGCGCCGCAACGTCGACCTCAAGATCCTGATGTTCAACAACCAGATCTACGGGCTGACCAAGGGCCAGTACTCCCCCACCTCGCCGGCGGGCCAGAAGACCAAGACTTCGCCCTACGGCTCGGTGGACCTGCCCTTCAACCCGATCAACCTGGCGCTTGGCTCCGGGGCGACGTTCGTGGCCCGCACCGTGGACACGAACCCCAAGCACATCAAGAGCACCCTGCTGGCCGCCGCCGCCCACAAGGGCCTCGCCTTCGTCGAGATCTGGCAGAACTGCGTGATCTTCAACGACGGCGCCTGGAAGGACTGGTCGACGAAGGACGCCCGCGCCGAGCGCACGATCGACCTGCAGCCGGGGCAGCCGCTGGTCTTCGGCAAGGACAACGAGAAGGGCCTGCGCATCTCCGGCGGCGAGGTCGAGGTCGTCGCGGCGGCCGACGCCGACGTCTGGGACCCGACGACGGCCGCGCCGCTGGCCTACATCATGGCCTACCTGGATGAGCGGGAGGACATCCCGCACGCCCTGGGCATCTTCCGCCAGCACGACAAGCCGACCTACGACGGCGCCGTGAAGGAGCAGGTCGACTCCCTGACCGCCAAGAAGGGCCAGGGCGACCTGAAGAAGCTCATCTACACGAAGGACGCCTGGCAGGTCGGCTGACCGCGGGCGCCGCGACGGAACGAGGGCCCGGCCACACGGCCGGGCCCTTTGCGTCGTGCGGCGCCGGGTCGGGGCTACTTCACCAGCTCGGGGCGGTGCAGGACCGCAATCGCGACGAAGGCCGCGTTCATCCCCATCACGAACAGGAAGAAGACGACGATCCAGATCCAGGGGTTGCGGACCAGCCAGCGTTTCATCGTCACGGCCCCCGGAACTGGACGTCGAGGTCCTTGGTCTCGCCGGTGAGCGAGTCGGTCACCGTGAGGGTCAGCGGGAAGGAGCCCGCGTACAGGGCGCGGTCCAGGTACAGGAACAGCGGCGTCTGGCCGTCCTCCAGGGGATCGAGCCGGACGATCGGCTGCGGCAGGATGAGTTCCAGGCCGGGCCGGTCGCCGGACGTCAGGGAGATGCTGTAGGTGCTGGCGCGGTCGCCCTTGTTCTGCAGGTGCAGGTTGTAGAGGTTGCGGATGCGCGCGCCCTCGAACAGGTAGGGCATGCCGGCCTGGCGCAGGGCGTTCGCCTGGAAGCCCTCGCGGCTGCCGGCCGAGAGCGTCGCCACCGTCAGCCCGAGCAGGCCCAGGCAGCCGTAGACGACCGTGCGGGCGCGCAGCAGCGGCCGCCGCGGCTCGCCCAGGAACGCCCGCTGGGAATCGTAGCGCACCAGGCCCTGCGGCTTGCCGAGCCGCCGCATGACGTCGTCGCAGGCGTCGATGCAGTTGGTGCAGCCGATGCACTCCATCTGCAGCCCGTTGCGGATGTCGATCCCCGTCGGGCAGACCTCCACGCAGCGGTAGCAGTCGACGCAGTCGCCGCCCTCGTCCCGGCCCTTGTGCCGCGGCTCGCCGCGCCGCTCGTCGTAGCCGATGATGATCGTGTCCTGGTCGATGAGCGAGGACTGCAGCCGCCCGTACGGGCAGATGATCAGGCAGGTCTGCTCGCGGAACCAGGCGAAGTCGAAATAGAGGACCGCGGTCCAGAACATCGACCAGCCGAAGGCCGTGGGATGGAGCGTCGGCGGCCCCGAGATCACGTGCAGCAGCTGGCGCGGCGGGATGAAGTAGCTCAGGAAGACGTGGGCGATGACGTAGGAGCCGCCCAGGAAGACGGCGTGCTTGAGCAGCTTGCGCCAGAAACGCCCCGCCGTCGGCGGCCCCAGGTTGCGGCGGATGCGCTCGACCCGGGGGCCCTCGATCCAACGCTCGAACTTGCGGAACACGCCCTCCATGAAGACGGTCTGCGGGCAGGCGTAGCCGCACCAGATGCGGCCCCAGAGGGCCGTCGCCACGAACAGGCCGAACCCGATGCCCGTCAGCACGAAGAACATCAGGTAGAAGTCCTGGTTCGTGAAGCTGAGGCCGAACAGGTAGGCGTGGCGCGCGGGCAGGTCGACATGGACCGCCGGGTGGCCGCCGATCACGAGCCAGGGCAGCGCCGCGTAGACCAGCAGCAGCACCATGAAGACGAGGTTCTTCAGGACCTGCCAGCGGCCGCTGACGTCGGCCGGGTGCAGGAAGTTGCGCGAGCCGTCCGCGTTGATCGAGTAGACGGTGTCCAGGTCGGGACGCCGGCGCTCCTTCCTGCCTTTGCCCTGCTCAGCCATTGCCGGCCGCCCCTGCTGCCGCGGGCGCGGCGGACGGCGGCGCCACGGTGGTCGGCGACGCCTTGGCGGCCGCGGGGGCCGCCGCGGCCTCGGGCACTCCCTCGGGCGCCTTGCCCGGCACCTCCGTGCCCTTGAGCGTCAGCACGTAGGCCACGACCTTCTGGACGCGCGTCGGACCGAGCTGGCGGCCCCAGGCGGCCATGCCCTTGCTCGGCACGCCGTCGGTGACGGTCTTGTGGATGTCCAGCGGGCGGCCGCCGTGGATCCAGAAGCCGTCGGTCAGGTTCGGGCCCACCAGGCCCTGGCCGCGGTCGGCGTGGCAGACCACGCAGTAGGTCGCGTAGAGCTGGCGGCCCTCCTCCACCTGGGCGGGGATGGCGGCCATCAGGGCCAGGCTCTCGTCGGTGAGCCCCTGCTTGGCCATGCGGGCCAGCTGCTCCTCGCTGGCCTTGACCATCTCCTTGTCGTACCGGGCGCCCGGCAGGTCGACGATCGAGAAGGTGTGGAACACCAGCCAGTAGCCGACCGCGAAGACGATCGATCCGTAGAGGATGAACAGCCACCAGTTGGGCAGCTTGTTGTCGTACTCCTCGATGCCGTCGTACACGTGGCCGCGCAGTTCGTCGGGCTTTTGCTCGCTCATGTCCGCACGACTCCTTCCTCGGCCGCGTCCGTCGCCCCGTCGTCCAGGGGGAGCGCCGCCATCCGCTCGAGCTCGCGGTCGCGGCGCAGCACGACCGTCACGTAGAGGATCACCATCAGGAACGCCGCGACGAAGATGCCCAGACCGACCAGCGGCCAGGCCAGCAGCGGGTTGTCCCGGAAGAACCACTCGCTCATCGCGCCACCTCCCGCGCGGCCATCGCGGCCGGGGCCGGCGCCAAGGGCTGCGGGCCGCGGCCCAGGCGCTGCAGGTAGGCGATCAGGGCGACCAGTTCGCTGTCGGGAGCGATCGTGACGCCCTGGGTGGCCAGGTCGGCGACGATCAGCCCCCCCTGGTCGCGCGCGGTCGTCGAGGCGCCGGCGATCTGCGCCTCGTCGTAGGGGACGCCCAGCTTGCGCAGGACCCGCATCTTGCCCGCGGTGGCCCCCAGGTCGACCCGGTGCGTCTTGAGGTGCGGGTACGGCGGCATGTTCGAGCCCGGCGAGGTCGAGCGCGGGTCGGTCATGTGCAGGTAGTGCCAGACGTTGGCGTACTTGCCGCCCTCGCGGTGCAGGTCGGGGCCGGTGCGCTTGGAGCCCCACTGGAACGGCGTGTCGTAGATGAACTCGGTGGCCCGGCTGTACTCGCCGTAGCGCAGGGTCTCGTGGCGGAAGGGGCGGACCATCTGGCTGTGGCAGACGTAGCAGCCCTCGCGCACGTAGATGTCCCGGCCCTCGAGCTCCAGCGGGCTGTAGGGCATCTGGACGAAGACGTACTCGCCCTTCGCCGCCCAGATCGAATCGGCGTGCGCGACCTGGGCCGGCACGTCCTTCTTGGCGACGACCAGCGGCACGAGCTCCACCAGGCCGCCCACGAGGATCGCCACCAGCACCAGCACCGAGAAGGCCAGCGAGTGCCCCTCGATCAGGTCGTGCCAGCTGCGGCGCGACTTCTCCATGCCGATGGAGAGGGCGCCCGCGATCACCAGCACGCCGAATCCGGCCAGCGCGATGGCGCTGCCGAGCGTGCTGGAGAAGAACAGCACCAGCGACAGCACGATCACGGCCAGCGAGTAGAGCACCGGCGCGCCGCGCATCAGCGCCCAGAAGCCGGGGCCGCCGCGCTCGTAGCCCTGGACCTCGATCGCGACGGTCGTCCGGCGGCCGCTGCGGATCGTCGCCCAGAGGTTGCCGACCATCAGCAGGGAGCCGGCGAAGTAGGCCAGGCCGCCGATCAGGCGCATCTGGTACATGAACCGCGAGGCAAGCAGGCCCTCGATGAAGTCCGGGTACTTGAGGAAGCCCTCGGCGTCCAGCGCGCGCCAGAACAGGCCCTGGCTGACGCCGGAGATCCACATCGAGACGACGTAGAGCAGGATGCCGAAGGTCGCGATCCAGAAGTGGACCTCGGCCAGGCGCACCGACTTGAGCTGCGTGCCCCAGAGGCGCGGCACCATCCAGTACAGCATGCCGAAGGCCATGAAGCCGTTCCAGCCCAGGGCGCCGCCGTGGACGTGGCCGATGATCCAGTCGGTGTAGTGGCCCAGGGCGCTGACGCTCTTGATCGACAGCAGCGGCCCCTCGAAGGTGCTCATGCCGTAGAAGGTGACCGCGACGATGAAGAACTTGATGACCGGGTCGGTGCGCAGCTTGTCCCAGGCGCCGCGCAGGGTCAGCAGGCCGTTGAGCATGCCGCCCCAGCTCGGGGCCCACAGCATGACGCTGAAGATCATGCCCATCGTCTGCGCCCAGTCCGGCAGCGCGGTGTACAGCAGGTGGTGCGGTCCGGCCCAGATGTAGATGAAGATCAGCGACCAGAAGTGCACGATCGACAGCCGGTACGAGTAGACCGGCCGGCCGGCGGCCTTGGGCAGGAAGTAGTACATGATGCCCAGGATCGGGGTGGTCAGGAAGAAGGCCACGGCGTTGTGGCCGTACCACCACTGCACCAGCGCGTCCTGCACCCCGGTGAAGATCGAGTAGGAATGGGTCGCGCTCGTCGGCAGCTGCAGGTTGTTGACGATGTAGAGCACGGCGATGGTGATGATCGTCGAGATGTAGAACCAGATCGCCACGTACAGGTTGCGCTCGTTGCGCCGGGCCAGCGTCCAGAAGAAGTTCACCCCGAAGGCGACCCAGACCAGCACGACCAGCAGGTCCAGCGGCCAGATCAGCTCCGCGTACTCCTTGCTCTGGGTCAGGCCGAGCGGGTAGGTGATCGCCGCCCCCACGATGACCGCCTGCCAGCCCCAGAAGTGGACCCAGCTCAGCAGGTCCGAGGCCAGGCGGGTCTTCAGCAGGCGCTGGGTGCTGTAGTAGACGCCCGCGAACATCATGTTGCCGACGAAGGCGAAGATGACCGCGTTGGTGTGCAGCGGGCGCAGACGGCCGTACGTCGTCCACGGCAGGCCGAGGTTGGCCTGCCAGAACGACAGCTGGGTGGCGACCAGGACGCCGACCAGCAGCCCGACGGCGCCCCAGATGATGGTCGCGAGCGAGAATGCGCGGACGACATCGTCGTCGTACACCACGCGCTTGGTGACGGGAGTCGTGGCTTGCATGAGTCGCGGAGCCTCCTCTCCTTGGGTGGACGAGCCCGCTCAGGGCTCCTGCGTCTTCGCTTCCGGGTCGGGATCGCCCTGCGGGTCGTCGGCCAGCGGCAGCAGCGACAGGCGGTCCCCGTGGTCGAAGTCGCCCGCGCGCTGGCGGACGAAGAACAGCACCAGCCCGCCGACGACCAGCAGCAGGCTGACGAAGACGGTGATCATCAGGACGTCCACGAGGACCTCCCCGCACCGAGGCGCGCGGCGGTCGCCGCGACCACCGTCACGGAACTGACGGGCATCAGGACCGCGGCCACCACCGGGGTGACCGCCCCCGACAGGCAGAGCCCGACCGCGATCAGGTTGTAGACGCCGGCGAACACGAGGTTGCCGCGCTGCACGGCGCGCAGGCGGCGGGCGGCGTCCAGCGAGCGGCGGACGGCGGCGACGCCGTCGCCCAGGTAGTAGAAGTCGGCCTTGTGCGGCAGCACGGCGCGGTCGACGGCCGGGGTGGCCGCCGTCCAGGCGGCGTCGAAGCTGGGGCTGTCGTTCAGGCCGTCGCCGATCATCAGGGTGTCGCGGTCGTCCAGCTCGCGCACGGCGTCGGCCTTCGCCCGGGGGGACAACCCGCCGCGGGCCCGGCCGGCGGCCAGGCCGAGGGCGGCGGCCGCGGCCCGGACGCGCGCGGGCGCGTCGCCGCTCAGCAGGTGGACCTCGTAGCCCGCGGCCTGCAGCCGCGCCACCTCGGCCACGGCGTCGGGTTTCATCTCCTCGACCAGCGTCAACGACGCCAGCGGCGCGCCGTCGCGGCTGAAGACGCTGCGCCCGGCGTAGGTGTCGGCGTTGCCGGCCGTCGGCAGCGCGAAGGCGGGACGGCCGAAGCGCCAGACGGCGCCGTCGCGCTCCCAGGACAGGCCTTCGCCGGGGACCTCGCGCACGTCGTCGGCCGCGGGGTCGAGCCGGGCGGCGCCGTCGCCGGGGGTGGCGGCGTCGCTCAGCGACAGGGCCGCCGCGACGCAGCGGCTCACCGGATGGCCGCTGCGGCCGGTCAGGTTCCAAAGCACGCGACGCTCGGCCGCCGGCAGCGTCAGCAGTTCGCGGCGCGAATCGTCGGCCAGCGCGAGCAGGCCGCGGGTCAGGGTGCCCGTCTTGTCGAAGAGGATCTTGCGCACGCGCAGCGCCTTCTCCAGGTAGCTGTTGCGGCGCAGCAGCACGCCGTGCCGGCGCAGCCCGACGTGCACCAGCTCGCGCGCCAGCGGCACGGCCAGCCCCAGCGCGCACGGGCAGGTGACCACCAGCACCGAGACCGCCACCGCCACCGCCCGCTGCAGCCCCGCGCCGCGCCAGGCCACGAACCCCGTCGCGGCCAGCAGGAGCACGACCCCGACGTACACCGTCGCGATGCGGTGCCAGGCGTCGCAGGGCGCGTCGGCGTCGTCCCCGCGCGCGTCGTCCAGGCGCAGCAGGTCGTGCAGCCGCGAGTCGGAGAAGTCCTCCACGGCGGCCAGTCGGAAGCCCGTCTCGCCGGCGTTGAAGGCGCCGGCGGGCACGCGCTCGCCGGGGCGCCGGACCTGCGCGTCGGATTCGCCGGTGATCCAGTCCAGCGAGACCAGGACTTCGCGGTGCAGGGGCACGCCCGCGACGGGCACCAGGTCGCCGGGTGCGACCCAGATCTCGTCGCCGGTGCGCAGATCGGCGGCGGACACGGCCTGCAGCCGGCCGTCGACGAGGCGACGCGCGTAGAGGTCGGCGATGCCGCCGGACGCCAGCAGCGAGTTGCGGTTGCGCTCGAGCACCCACTCCTGGAGCCAGCGCCCCACGAGCATCAGGGCCACGAAGATGGTGACGGTGTCGAAGTAGGCGTTCTCGGGACCCGCGGTCAGGTAGGCGTGGACCGAACCGCCCCAGCTCAGGAGCATCCCCAGCGCGATGGGCAGGTCCAGGTGCACCACGCGGCGGCGCAGGCCCCGCCACGCGGCGGCGAAGAAGGGCCAGCCGCCCACCCCGACCGCGACGGTGCACAGCGCGAGGCTCAGGCGGCCGAACATGACGTAGGCCGGCCCCTGTTCGCCGGGCGCGAGCCCGAAGTAGTAGCTGAGGCTGAACATCATGACGTTCATGGCTGCGGCCGCGGCGACCGCCAGGCGCACCAGGATCCCCCGCGACCGCGGCGTCGGCTTGGCGTGCGCCGGGCCGAAGCGGTAGCCGAACGCCTCGGCCTCGGCCAGGTAGTCCCGCAACGAACCGAGGCGCGTGTCCCAGACCAGCTCGACGGTGCCCAGGGCCGGATTGATGCGCAGGTCGCGGCCGGCGGCCCGCCGCGCGAAGAGCTGTTCGAGCAGCCAGACGCAGGCGGCGCAGTGCACGCCCTGCAGGTCCAGGCGCAACCTCACCACGCCCTCGCCGACGCGGTGGGCGGGATCCTCGAGCTGCAGGTCCAGCCAGGCGAAGTTGTCGGGGCGCAGTTGCGGCGACGGGGCGGATTCGCCGCGGCGCAGATCGTAGTAGCGGTCGAGGCCGGCGCCGTGGATCAGGCCGTGGACGGCGCGGCAGCCGCCGCAGCAGAAGGGGCCGTCCTGTTCGCGGTGATCGGGGCCGAGATCGAGCCCGCAGTGCACGCACGTCCGCGGCAACCGGCGCACCGATGCGATCGGTTCCGGTGCCGCGGCTGGGATCGCTGCTGGCTTGGCCATCGGAATCGGCACCTCGCCGGATGCGGACCAGGTCGACCGGAACAAGGACTCTATTTATCCGCTCTCGGCTCGAAAGTATACCGTGCCGGGGTTCGATGCCAAACAAGACTGTCTGGTAATCAGTGATTTCCGTAAATATCGATCATGATATCGATTATCGATGTCGCGCCGGTCGCGGCCGTCCTCACCAGAACACGACCTCCCCGAGCCGGGCATGGGCGATGACGTCGCGAGCCGCGAGCCCGCGCAGGATCAACTGGACGGCCATGACGAACACCAGCGCCGCGCCCAGCCGGTTGAACAGCCGCCTGGCGCCGAGACCGAGCCGCGCGACCCCCATCCCGAACAGCAGCAGCACCGGCACCGTGCCCAGACCGAACCACACCATGGCCAGCCCCCCGTCGACCACGCTGCCGCTGGCCGCGGCCGTCATCGCCGCCTTGTAGACCGGACCGCAGGGCAGGAACCCGTTGGCCAGGCCGAGGGCGAGCCGACCCGGCGCCGTGCGCGCGCCCAGCAGCCGCGGCAGGCGATCGGCGATCAGCTTCTGCAGGGGGCCGCCCTGCTCCCAGCGCCGCATCGAGACCAGTCCGACGGCGGTCAGCAGCATCAGCACGCCGATCGCGATCGAGAGCACGCCCTGCCCCGCGCGCGAGACGGCGGAGCCGAGCAGGCCGCCGACCGCGCCGAGCACGGCGTAGCCCGCGATGCGGCCGAGGTTGTAGAGCGACAGCCGGCCGAGCATGACCGCGCTCGAAGCGCCGTCGCCGCGCTGCGCCGCGCTGACCGCGGTCACCAGCGGGCCGCACATGCCCAGGCAATGCCCGAGGCTCATGGTCAGGCCGAATCCGAACAGCGTCGCGAAGGACAGGGCCATCGTGGTCTCGACGACGGGGTTCCCGCAACAGTCCATGGTCGCTCCTCCCGGCTCGCGTGCGGGGGCATCCTAGCCCCGGCAGCCGGCGCTGGCAAGTGACCGACATCCAACATGTAGCCGCCATTCCACACGTCTGCGCTGTGATTTCGCGATCCCGGCCCCGCCGCAACCTTGCTGTTTCGCGGAATCGCACCTGCGACTATCATGGCCGGAGCCTGTCCGACAACCGAACGGGAACGGTGATGTCGCTCGACGACCAGACGCTGGACCTCCTGCTCGACGGCAATGACGACGCCGCCCCTCGCGCCACGCGCCTGCTCGCGGCCGCCGAAACGGCGCTGCGCGACGGCGCCGACGTGCCCGATGCCGTCTGGCGACGCTGGCTGGACCGGACCCGCTCGCCGGATCTGCTGGCGGCGTTGTCGGACGCCGCGGCCCGCGAGCGTTGGGCCGAGGCGGCCATCGCCGCGATCCACCGCAGCGGCACCACGCTCGAAACGCTGCTGGACCAGCGCGTCGCCGCCCACCCCGAGCGCACGTGGCTGCGGGAGCCCGACACCGCCGGCGCCGGCACCTGGAGCTACGCGCGTGCCCGCCGCAAGGCCCGCGCCTACGCCGCGGCGTTGCTGCAGACCGGTCCGTCGCCGCGCGTGGCGCTGCTGACGCCCAACTCGGTGCGCGGCGCGCTGGCCGACCTCGCCTGTCTCCTGCACGGCATCCTCGTGACGCCCCTGTCCCCCCAGACGGAGGCCGGCGAGCTGGCCTGGATCCTGGCCCGGCTGGACATCGACACGGTCGTCGCCGGCAACGACGAGCAGTTGGATCTCGTCCGCCGCGCCGCCGCGGTCGCCGGACGGCGACCGCGCCTGCTGCACCTGGACGAGGGCCAGCGGGGCGAGGGCTCGACGCTGCTGGACGAGATCTGCGCCGGCCTCTCGGCCGGCGACGTGGACGACGCGCTGGCGGCGCACCCCCGCCTCGGCCTGGACGACGTCGCCACGGTCATGTTCACCTCCGGCAGCACCGGCACCCCGAAGGGCGTCGCCTTCTCGCTCGGCAACCTGGTCAGCAAGCGGTTCGCACGCGCGGCCGCCCTGCCGCAGGTCGGCCGGGACGAGGTCCTGCTCTGCTACCTGCCGCTCTTCCACACCTTCGGCCGCTACCTGGAGCTGCTCGGCACCATGTTCTGGGGCGGCGAGTACGTCTTCGCCGGGAACCCGTCTCGCGAGACGCTGCTGCGCCTGCTGCCGCAGGTCCGCCCCACCGGCTTGATCGGCATCCCCCTGCGCTGGAGCCAGCTGCGCGAGGCCTGCCTGGCGGGGCGCGGCGACGAGGCGGGCGAACCTTCTCTGGAGGACGTGCGCGCGACCACCGGGGACCGCCTGCGCTGGGGCCTGTCCGCCGCCGGCCACCTCGCACCCGAGGTCTTCCGCTTCTTCCACCACCACGGCATCGAGCTGTGCAGCGGCTTCGGCATGACCGAGGCCACCGGCGGCATCACGATGACGCCGCCCGGCGACTACCGCGACGACTCGGTGGGCCGGCCCCTGCCCGGGGTGCGGGTGCGCTTCGGCGAGGAGAACGAGCTGGAGATCTCGGGACCCTACGTCGCCGCCTACCTCGACGACGGGGGGCGGCCCGGCGACGGCGCCTGGCTGCGCACCGGCGACATCTTCCGCCGGCACGACGACGGCCACCTCGAAATCATCGACCGCCTCAAGGACATCTACAAGAACGCCCGCGGGCAGACCGTCGCCCCGCGCCGCGTCGAGCAGAAGTTCACCGGCGTGCCCGGCATCCGGCGCGTCTTCCTGGTCGGGGACCACCGCACCGACAACGTGCTGCTGATCGTCCCGGACCCCGGGGACCCGGTCCTGCAGGGAGAACCGCAGGGCGAGGCCGCCCGCGCCTACTTCGGGCGGATCGTCCATGCCGCCAACGCCGACCTGCTCTCCTACGAGCGCGTCGTCAACTTCGCGGTGCTGGACCGCGACTTCGCCGCTGAACACGGCGAGTTGACGCCCAAGGGCTCCTACCGCCGCAAGGCCATCGAGGAGAACTTCGCCGCCGTCGTCGACGAGTTGTACCGCAGCGACGCGGTGACCCTGGCGCTGACCGGCGTGCGCCTGCGCGTGCCGCGCTGGCTGATCCGCGAACTGGGCTTGCTCGAGACCGACCTGGAAGCCGGCGGCGACCGCGTGCGCGACCGGGTCGGCGGCCGCGAGCTGGCGGTGGTCCCGGGCGGCGGCGGCCGCTGGCGCGTGGGCGACCTGGAGTACGAGGTCGCCGGAGGCGTCATCGACCTCGGGCTGCTGGCCCGCCAGCCGCTGCTCTGGGTCGGCAATCCGGCCCTGGCCGCCTTCTGCCCCGTCCGCGACGGCTGGGACACGGCCCTGACCTCGATCACGCAGCACGTTCACCTGCCGCACCCCCTGCCCGCTGGCGCCGGCGCGGCCGGAGCGGAGGCGCCCGGCACCCTGCAGGACCAGCGGCTGTCGCGGCTGCACGAGCTGACCCGCGAGGCGTTCTTCGGCGGCGGCGAGGCGGCCGCCCGCGCGGTGGACGGCCTGGCGAGGGCGCTGCAGATCGCCGACCACCGCACCGCCGAGCTGCTGCGCCGCCGTCTCGAGGCGCTGTCGCGCCACGCGGAGATGCCGGTGCGCAGCGCCGCCTACCGCGTGCTGCTGCTGGACGAGCCGGCGCCGGACTACAGCCAGGTGCGGCCCAAGTTCCTGCTGTCGGGCCTGCCGTTCCTGGATGAGGACAGCATCGCGGCGATCACGCGCGGCGGTTTCGAGGAGCGTCGGCTCGAGGCCTTCCGCCTGCGCCTGCACGCCTACCGCCAGCACCTCACCTGGCCCGCCGACGACGCCATGCGGTCGCAGCTCTTCATCATCTTCAAGCTGCTCTCGGACTTCGCGCACCTGCAACCCGCCTACTACGGCGCCGTGCGCGACGAGCTGGTCAGCTGGGTGCTGCTGCGCGAGGACCCGGTTCTCGCCGCGCACGCCGAGCGGTTCGCGCTGGAACTGGCCGACTGGTACGAAGAAGCCCTGGACCGCGCCCTGCCCCACCGCGGCCCGGGCGCCTGGCAGGACAAGATCCTCTACCAGGACGGCATGTCCGCCGAGGAGATCCGGCGGCTGGAGGAGGTGCTGGTCGGCACCACCTTCCTGCAGCAGTCGGTGAAGCTCACGTCCGACGGCGAGGACCTGGACCTGCGCGAGGTGCCCCGCGAGGGCATCTGGATCGGCCGCACCGCCGTCCGCCACCGCCAGCGCATCTACCGCATCAGCGTGAACACGGTGCAGGGGAAGCACTACGACCTGCTGGCCGTCGTCTGGGACCGCGACCTGCTGGACGAGGACCGCAGCGAGATGCTCACGACCATCTTCTGGCTGATCGCGCTCGGCGGCCACCCCCACGGCCCGCCCGTCCTGCCGCGCTTCGGCTGCTACCGGCCGGCCATGGGCGCGCTGTCGCTGGCCTTCGTCAGCGACCTCTCGGTGTGGGAGCGCATCCGGGAGTACGCCGGCGACTGGTCGCAGGTCCCGGGCGAGCCGCGCGACCCGGGCTGGCGCCGCCTGTTCGTGCAGGCGCTGGCGGCGGTGTTCCGCGGCTGGGCCATCAGCGGGCGGCGCATCGTGCCGGGCATGGTCACGCCCTCGAACGTCGCGGTGTCCGAGCCCGACTTCCGCGAGGGCGCCCGCATCCTCTCGATGACCGGCTGGTCCGACTACACGGGCCCGCTCGACCTCGTGCGGCCCATGCTGCGGAACTTCTTCAAGCAGACCACGGTGACCTACCCCTGGACGGGGCGGCGCCTGGACCTGGCCTGGATCGCGGACGCCTGCGTCGAGGCGCTGGGCGCCGGCCGCGCGCGCGAGTTCCTGGCCGAACTGCTGGCCTCGCTGGAGGGCCTGCCGCTCGACAGCCACCGCGGCCAGCTCGGGGAGGTCCTGCGCGGCTACCTGCACCGGCTCGACGAGTCGCCCTACGAGAGCTGCGCCCTGCGCGGCGCGGTGAACCGCTTCCGGCGGTGGGAGCTGTCGAACCCCGACGCCTCGCCGCGGGCGCGCGGCCAGATCGTCGAGGAGATGCTGCGCCTCTACGGCCTGGGGGATCAACCCGAGCTCGAGCGCTACCTCCTGTACCGGCGGACCTGGTTCCGGCGCGCTTCCGACGCCACCCAGGCCGCCTTCGACGCGCTGATCGTCGCCCTGCACCGCGAGCCGACCACGCCGGCGACCAGGCGCGTCGAGCTCAACGCCCTGCAGGAGACGCTGTCCGAGCCCGAGGACCGCCACGCCTTCCAGCGCCTGGCCTTTCCCCACTCGGCGGCGGACCAGTCCGCGCAACTGCTGGCCGTCGGGGACAGCGACCACCGCCAGGTCATCGTCTCGACCCGCATCCAGGACAAGACCGGCACCGCCTATTCGGTGCGCGAGCCGGTCGAACCCTCGGAGTACGGCCGCCTGTACCGGCTGTTCTTCAAGTCCGGCTACTACAAGACGATCTCCGAACACGACAGCTTCGTCATCGTGCTCGACGCCCAGGAGCGCATCGTGGGCGGCATCTGCTGGAAGGAGATCGAGCCGGGCGTGGTCCACCTCAACGGGATCGTCGTGGCCACGCCGCTGCTGGGCCGCGGCATCAGCAGCGTGCTGATCGAGGACTTCTGCACGCGGATGGCGAACCTGGGCCACCAGGCCGTGACCACCCTGTTCGTGCTGCGCCCGTTCTTCGAGCGGCACGGCTTCCACCTAGACAAGCGCTGGGGCGGGCTGGTCCGCCCGCTGCAGCGGCAGACGCCCTGACCGCGACCGCCGGACCGGCGGGCGCAACCACGGAGGACGGGAGATGAACTTTCCGGTCTGGGAACTGCCGATGGGCGGGGGCATCCTGATGGCCCTGGTCTCGGTGCTGCACGTGTTCGTGGCGCACCTCGCCGTCGGCGGGGGGCTGTGGCTCGTGCTCGCCGAGGGCGCGGCCCGGCGTCGCGACGACGCGGCGCTGCTGTCCCTGGTGAAGACCCAGAGCCGCGCCTTCCTGCTGCTGACCCTGGTGTTCGGCGCCATCACCGGCGTCGGCATCTGGACGACCGCGGCGCTCATCTCGCCCCAGGCGATCCTCACCCTGATCCGCGCCTACGTGTGGGGCTGGGCGATGGAATGGGTCTTCTTCATCGTGGAGATCGCCGCGGCCCTGGTCTACTGGTACGGCTGGGACCGCCTGGACGCGCGGACCCACCGGCTCGTGGGCTGGATCTACTTCGTCGCCGCCTACATCAGCCTGGTGATCATCAACGGGATCGTCACCTTCATGCTGACCCCGGGCGGCTGGCTCGGGAACCACGAGTTCTGGACCGGCTTCTTCAACCCGACCTACTGGCCGTCCCTGGCCCTGCGCTCGGCCGCGGCCGCGATCCAGGCCGGGCTGTTCGTCCTGGTGACCGTGGCCTTCGCGAGGCGCGGCGACTCCCGCGTCGAGGCGGCCCGCGCCTGGGCCACGCGCCACGGCGCCGTCTGGGTCGCGGCGGGCGTCGCGGCGTTCGCGGCCGCGCTGTTCTGGTACCGCGGCGCCCTGACCGCCGCGATCCCGGACTGGGCCGACCTGATCGCCGGCGCGATCCCCGTGCTGCCGCGCGTCATCGGGTTGATGCTGGTCGGCGCGGCGGCGGCCTTCCTGAACGCCCTCTGGCCCCTGGCGGCGCCCCGGCGCTGGCACCCGGTCGGGGCCGTGCTGCTGACCGCGGCAGGTCTGGCCCTGTTCTTCGGCGGCGAGTGGGTGCGCGAGGCGGCCCGCAAGCCCTACACGATCCGCGGCTACCTCTACACCACCGGCCTGCGCGTGGACCAGGAGCCGGAGGTCGCGGCCGCCGGCGTCGCCGCCTTCACGCGCTGGCGCGATCCCGCGGCGTCCACGCCCGCCGCCCGAGGTCGCGACCTCTATCGCGCCTGGTGCCTGCCCTGCCACACCCGCGACGGCTACAACCCGATGCGCCCCTTCCTGGCCCACCGCACCGAAGCGGAGATCGCCGACTTCCTGCCGCGGCTGCACCACATGCGCGCGCGGATGCCGGCCTGGCACGGCAACGCCGCGGAGACCGCCGACCTCGCGGCCTACCTCGCCGCCGACGCCGACCACGGGGCCGCCGTGTTCCCCGCCGAGCCCGCCGCCGCGGCCCGGCTGGCCTGGGACGCGCACTGCGGCACGTGCCACACCCTGGACGGCTACCGCGCGCTGCGGCCCAGCCTCGTCGGCAGCACGCGCGAGGACTTCGAGGCGATGCTCGACGCGCTGCCCGACCTCGCCGCGGAGATGCCCGCCTACGGCGGCGATCCCGTCGAGCGCGCGCACCTGCTGGACTTCCTCACCGGCGCCGCCGGCGCCGCCCCCGATCGGAGCGCGGAATGAACCCCTACGTCCCGACCCCCGACGTGCTGCCCATCCCCGCGCCGGCGCCCCTGTTCGCGGCGTTGCTGCACCTGACCTTCCTGGTGCACCTGCTGTTCATGAACGCGCTGCTCGGCGGCGGCGTGATCCTACTGGGGAGCTTGTTCACCCGCGGCGGCGACCGCGAGCTGCACGAAGCGGTCGTCGAGCGGATCTCGAAGCTGCTGCCGACGCTGTTCGCCGGCACGGTGACCTTCGGCGTGGCGCCGCTGCTGTTCCTGCAGACGCTCTACGGCGGCTTCTTCTACACCTCGAGCATCCTGATGGGCTGGCCTTGGTTCGCCACGGTGCCGCTGCTGCTCGTCGGCTACTACGCGACCTACCTCAACGCCTTCCGCGGCCGACGGCTGGGCGGCGGACGGCGCTGGGCCGTCGCGGCCGCGGTCGGATGCGTCGCGCTGGTCGGCTTCGCCTTCAGCAACAACACGACGCTGATGCTCACGCCCGAGAAATGGAGCCGCCTGTACTTCGCCTCCCCCGGCGGCCTGCACCTGAACCTGGGCGAGGCACTGCTGTGGCCACGCTTCCTGCACATGGCGCTGGGCGCGATCGCCGTGGCGGGACTCCTGCTGGCCCTGCTGGCCCGCCGCGAGCGCGCCGCCCCCCGCCTGCAGGAGGCCCTGGTGCGCCGGGGCCTGGACGTCTTCCTGGCCGCGACCGTCGTCAACATGATGTTCGGCTTCTGGTACCTGCTGGCCCTGCGGGAGGACGTGCGTCGCCTGTTCATGGGCGGCAGCGGCCACGCCACGGGCCTGCTCGGCCTGGGGACGGCCCTGTCCCTGGTCCTGCTGCTGCTGGCCTGGCGCGTGCGCCTCGCCCCGGCGCGCTCGCTGAAGCCGCTGGCCTGGTCGACGCTGTTGACGCTGGCGGTGATGATCCTGATGCGCGACGCCGTGCGCGCCGGCTACCTGGCGGGGATGGCGGACCTGCGGGAGATCCCGGTGCGGACCCAGACGCTGAACCTGGCGATCTTCGCCGCGCTCCTGCTGGGCGGGTTCGTCACGGTGGCGTGGATGGTGCGCAAGCTGCTGTCGTCGCCGCCGCGTTGACGATCCGTTCGATCGCCGCCGGCGACGGATCGGCGCCGTGGGCGCGGTTGACGGGCACCGAGAAGACGTTCTGCAGGAAGAACAGGCCGACGAAGGCGAGGAGTCCGGCGATCAGGGGCGTGGTCACCCAGCCCACGGCGATGTCCACCAGCACGCGGTAGCGGATCCCGCGCCCGCCCTTGAGCAGGCCCAATCCCACCACCGCGCCGATCACGGCCTGCGAGCTGGAGATCGGCACCAGCGGCAGCGCCGGCAGACCCGCGTCGCGCAGCACCCGCTCCAGATCCTGCGAAGAGAACAGGAACAGCACCACCGACAGCGACAGCACGACCACCAGCGCCATCTGCGGCGTCAGCTTGAAGAGATCGCCGCCGACGGTGCTCATGACGCGGTGCGAATAGGTGAACACGCCCAGGGCGATGGCCAGGCCGCCCAGCAGGAACAGCTGCTGCGCGCCGCTGAACGACAGGCCGAACGGCAACTCCAGACCGGGAAACGGCGCTACGGGCACGAAGACGCCCATCACGTTGCCGATGTTGTTGGCCCCTAGGCTATAGGAGCCGAAGGCGCCGACGACGATCAGGGCCCAACGCGTCGCCATGTCGTCCCACAGCAGGTGCGGGCGCAGACGACGCGCCAAGCGCCGGTGCAGGAGGTAGAAGCCCACGGCGAAGACTCCCGCCAGGACCGGGCAGACGACCCAGGCAGCCACGATCTTCGTCAGGGCGGAGACGTCCGTCGGCACGCCGCTGAAGACGTTCCAGCCGATGATCGCCCCGACGACCGCCTGCGACGTGGAAGCCGGCAATCCCCACCTGGTCATCACCGTGATCGTCACCGCAGCCGCGAGCGCGACCATGAAAGCTCCGCCCATGGCGTCGACCGCGCCGAGCTGCCCCAGGGTCCCGGCGGCGCCGGCGCCGCCGACGACCGAGCCGATGATCACGAACACGCTGCAGATCAGGGCCGCGGTGGCGAAGCGGACCATGCGCGAACCGACGGCCGTCCCGAACACGTTGGCAGCGTGGTTGGCGCCCAGGGACCAGCCCAGGAACAGCCCGCTCGACAGGAAGAACAGGACGAGCACCGCGGGCTCCTCGCAGATCGAAGTGGGAGGGTCGGGGGCGACGTCATGGCGGCGGTGGCGGCACCGCTGACAAACCCGCGGGCCGGGCGCCCGGGGCCGCGGCTCATTCCGGAATCGGGGCCGCCGCCGGTTCGGTGCGCAGCGCGACCAGGACCAGCCGACGCTGCTTCTGGCGGCGGTCGTTGTCCAGGCGGTTGCGCGGCGACTCCGGCAGCAGGCGCCACGCGGGGGTCAAGGCCTCGAGCTCCTCGTGCAGCTGCCAACCGTAGCGGTACTCCCGGCCGACCAGCGACGAGACCGCCGCGATCTGCTCGGATTCGAACCAGCCGGGCTTGATGTCCTGCGCCACCCTCGCGGGGTCCACCAGGTAGCGGTCGACCTCCGCCGCGCGCACCACCCGTTCCCGCTGCTTGGCGTCCAGGGCGGTCCCGCCGCGCAAGCTGCGGTTCAGCGACAGCTGGGTCGTGTAGCGCCCGCCCGCCAGCTCGGCCAGCCCGTCGACGGGCATCCCGAGGCGGTCGACCCTCTCGATCACCTGCGGCGACAGTTCGAAGGCGTGCGGCCGGTTGACCTGCACCGAGAAGACGTTCTGCAGGACGAACAGGCCGACGAACGCGAGGAAGCAGGCGATGATGGGCGTGGTCACCCACCCCGCGGCGATGTCCACCAGCACCCGGTAGCGGATCCCGTGCCCGCCCTTGAGCAGCCCCAGGCCCACCACCGCGCCGATCACGGCCTGCGAGCTGGAGACCGGCACCAGCGGCAGCGCCGGCAGGCCCACGCTCAGCAGCGCGTGTTCCAGCCTCTGCGAGGCGAACAGGAACAGCACCACCGACTGCGCCAGCACCACGACCAGCGCCATCTGCGGCGTCAGCCTGAAGAGGTTGCCGCCGACGGTGCCCATGACGTGACGCGAATAGGTGTACACGCCCAGGGCGATGGCCAGGCCTCCCAGCAGGAACAGCTGCTGCGCGCCGCTGAGCGCCAGGCCGAACGGCAGGTCCAGCCCCGAGAACGGCGCCACCGGCACGAAGACGCCCATCACGTTGCCGATGTTGTTGGCGCCGAGGCTGTAGGAGCCGAAGGCGCCGACGGCGACCAGGGCCCAGCGCGTCGCCATGTCGTCCCACAGCAGGTGCGGGCGCAGGCGTCGCACGAGGCGCTGCGTCAGGACGTAGAAGAGAGCGGCGAACACGCCCGCCAGGAGCGGGCAGACGACCCATGTCGCCACGATCTTGGACAGGGCGGCGGTGTCGGTCAGCACGCCGCTGAAGAAGTTCCAGCCGATGATCGCCCCGACGACCGCCTGCGACGACGAGACCGGCAGCCCCAGCTTGGTCATGACGGTGATGGTCACCGCGGCCGCGAAGGCCACCATGAAGGCGCCGCCCATGGCGTCGATCGCGCCGAGCTGACCCAGGGTTCCGGCGGCGCCGGCGCCACCGACGACCGAGCCGAGAACCACGAACACGCTGCAGATGAGCGCCGCGGTCGCGAAGCGGATCATGCGCGAGCCGACGGCCGTCCCGAACACGTTGGCGGCGTCGTTGGCGCCCAAGGACCAGCCCAGGAACAGCCCGCTCGAGAGGAAGAACAGGACCAGCAACGCGACCTCCTACACCGTACGCTTGATGGTGTAGATCGCCAGACGGTCGGCGACCTCCTCCGCGGCGTCGGAGACCCGGTCGACGTTCAGCACGAAATGCCGCAGGTGGAGCTGCAGCGCCAGGTCGGCGTCCGCGTCGAAGATCTTGCGCTTGAGCGCCATGGCCTGCCGGTCGCCCTCCTTCTCGTAGAAGTAGACCTTGTGCAGGTGGTCGTTGACCGTGTAGGGGTCGCGGAAGAACGCGCGCGTGGCCAGGACCACGGCCTCGGCCGTGCGCGCGGCCGTCGAGCCGAGCGCCCGCCAGTCCTCGTCCATGCCGGGCAGCAGCCGGGGGCGCTCCACCAGGAACATGCCCAGGGTGTGCTTGGCCTGGTTCACCACGTCGTCGGTGGTCTCGAGCAGCCCCAGCACGTCGCCGCGAGCCTCCGGGATCAACGAGTGGCGGTAGAGCTGCTTCTCGATGTCGCGGCGCAGCTCGTCCGCGCTGTGTTCGGCATCCTCGATCGCCCGGTAGTGCGTGTCGAACTGCTCCCGGCGGCCGCCCACGTAGTCCGCCACGCCGCTCTCGAAGAGCAGGGCTGCCTGGCCGACCGTATCCAGGAACTCGTCGATCTGGGCCACCAGGGCCCGCGTGCGCTTGAACAGCAGGATCGGCATGGTGTCGGTTCCTTTCCGACGGCGGGCGACGCCCGCCGGGTCGCTACGCCGGCGGCGGCGCGAAGCGGTCGTGGAACACGCCGTGTCGCAGGCCACGGGCGCAGACGGTCAACTCGTCGGCCCCGCAACGGGCCAGGGCCTCCTCCAGGATCACGGCACCGGCCAGGGCCACGTCGGCGCGCGCGGGCATCAGGCCCGGCAGGCGGCGGCGCGCCGCCAGGGTCAGCGCGGCGAAGCGCGCGGCGAGACGTCCGATCTCCTCGCGGCTCAGGCGGCTGCCGTGGACGGCGGCCGGCTCGTGCGCGGGCAGGCTGCGGCTCACGGTGGCCATCGTGGTCGGGGCGCCGCCGACGGCGACCACCGCGCCCGGCGGGAGTTCGAGGCCGGCGAAGGCCTCGCGCACCGCGTCGTGCAGCGCCCTCAGGGCGGCGGTCCCCGGCGGGTTCCCGCGCACGAACCGGTCGGTCAGGACCCGCGAGCCTACCGGCACGCTCGCGAGAGAGAGGACACGCCCGCTCTCGGCGGCGACGAACTCGGTGCTGCCCCCCCCCGCGTCGATCACGATCAGTCGCGCGGGCAAATCGTCGAGGCTGCTGCGCACCGCGAGGTGGGCCAGACGGGCCTCCTCCTGCCCGTCCAGCACCTGCACCCGCAGCTTCGCCAGCCGGCGGGCGAGGTCCAGGAACTCGTCGGCGTTCGTCGCCGAGCGCAGGGCCTCGGTGCCCACCGCGACGACCTTCTCCACCGCGAGATCCTCGGCGCGCACCCGGAAGACCGCCACCTGCCGCGCGGTGCGCGTCATGGCCTCCTCGGCGAGCTCGCCGGTCAGGGACAGCCCCTGGCCGAGCCGCGTGACCGCCAGCTCGTCGGTCAGCGGCGTCACCCGGCCGTGGACCACCCGGCCGGCGAAGAGCTTGACCGAGTTGGTGCCGATGTCGATGACGGCATATCGTCCCATGCTGCTCCTGACGATTGGCCGACCATTGAACGCCCTGCAGGGCGGGAATGCAAGTCCGGATGGCGCCCGGGCGCCCTGCCGTCCACAAAAGCAGGACCCCGGCACCGGGGCCGGGGTCCGCAGGAGCCGAGACGCGTCGGGGGTCAGCGCCGGCGCTAGTCCCCGGTCGCCGCCTTGCGGTCGTGGCCGCCGAGCGCGCCCTTGAAGAACTCGCGGCGCATGCGGGCGATGTTCTCGATGGAGATCTCCTTGGGGCAGACCGCCTCGCATTCGCCGTGGTTGGAGCAGTCGCCGAATCCCTCGCGGTCCATCTGGCCGATCATCAGCAGCGCGCGGCGGCCGCGTTCCGGCCCGCCCTGGGGCAGGTAGGAGAGCTGGCTGATCTTGGCGCCGACGAACAGCGAGGCCGAGGCGTTGGGGCAGGCGGCCACGCAGGCGCCGCAGCCGATGCAGGAGGCGGCGTCCATGGCCTTGTCGGCGGCGATCTTGGGGATCGGCACCGCGTTGCCGTCGGGAGCCGAGCCCACGTTGGCCGTGACGAAGCCCCCCTGCTGCTGGATGCGGTCGAAGGCGGTGCGGTCGACCACCAGGTCCTTGATGATCGGGAACGGGCCGGCGCGGAACGGCTCGACGGTGATCGTCTCGCCGTCGCGGAAGTGCCGCATGCGCACCTCGCAGGTGGTGGTCTTCGGGTTGGGGCCGTGGGCCGTGCCTTTGATCACCAGGCCGCAGGTGCCGCAGATGCCTTCGCGGCAGTCGCTGTCGAACTCGACGGGCTGCTGCCCCTGCCGGGTCAGCTTCTCGTTGAGCAGGTCGAGCGTCTCGAGGAAGGACATCTCCGGCAGGACCTTCTCGACCGTGTAGGTCTCGAAGTTCCCCTTGGCCGCGCCGCGCGCCTGCCGCCAGATCTTCAGGTGGATGGTCATCTCGCTCATGCTCGGCACCTTCCGCTACTTGTAGCTGCGGGTCTTCACTTCGATGTTCTCGTAGGCGAGGGGCTCGACGTGACGCTCGGGCGCCTGCCCGTCGCCCTTGTGCTCCCACGCCGCCACGTGCATGAAGTTCTCGTCGTCGCGCCGGGCCTCGCCTTCCGGGGTGTGGTGCTCCGCGCGGAAGTGCCCGCCGCAGGACTCCTCGCGGGCCAGGGCGTCCATCGCCATCAGCTCGCCAAGTTCCAGGAAATCGGCCACGCGGCCGGCCATCTCCAGCTGCTTGTTGAAGTCGGCGGCCTCGCCCGGCACCTTCACGTCGTGCCAGTAGGCCTCGCGCAGCTCGCGGATCCGGACGATCGCCTGCTCGAGACCGGCCCGGTCGCGGGCCATGCCGACCTTGTCCCACATCACGCGGCCCAGGTCCCAGTGGAAGTCGCGCACCGTGCGCGAGCCCTTGACTGCGAGCAGGGCGTCGTAGCGCCGGCGCACCTCGTCCTCGACCGCGCCGAAGGCGTCGTGGTCGGTCGTGACCTTGCCCAGGCCGCCGCGGGCCAGGTAGCCCGCCACCACGCGCGGCACCACGAAGTAGCCGTCGGCGCAGCCCTGCATCAGGGCCGAAGCGCCGAGGCGGTTGGCCCCGTGGTCGGAGAAGTTGGCCTCGCCGGCCACGAACAGTCCGGGGATCGTGCTCTCGAGGTTGTAGTCGACCCACAGGCCGCCCATGGTGTAGTGCGGCGCCGGGTAGATCATCATCGGCGTGTGGTAGGGGTCGTCGGCGATGATCTCCTCGTACATCGTGAACAGGTTGCCGTAGCGGTCGGCCACCACGTCGCGGCCGAGGCGCTTGATCGCGTCGGCGAAGTCGAGGTAGACCGCGAAGCCGGTGTTGCCGACGCCCTTGCCGGCGTCGCACTCCACCTTCGAGGCCCGCGCCGCGATGTCGCGCGGCACGAGGTTGCCGAAGGCCGGGTAGCGGCGCTCCAGGAAGTAGTCCCGCTCGGCCTCGGGGATGTCCGCGGGGCGGCGCTTGTCGCCGGGGGCCTTCGGCACCCACATGCGGCCGTCGTTGCGCAGGCTCTCGCTCATCAGGGTGAGCTTGGACTGGTAGTCCCCCAGCTGCGGGATGCAGGTGGGGTGGATCTGCGTGTAGCAGGGGTTGGCGAACAGGGCGCCCCGCTTGTAGGCCCGCCAGATCGCGGTGGCGCTGCAGTTGACGGCGTTGGTCGACAGGTAGAAGACCGGCGAGTAGCCGCCGGTCGCCAGGACCACCGCGTCGGCCGCGTAGCGCTTCATCTCGCCGGTGACCAGGTCGCGGCAGAGGATGCCGCGGGCCCGGCCGTCGGCGACCACCAGGTCGAGCATCTCGTGGCGCGGGAACATCTTCACCGTGCCGGCCGCGACCTGGCGCGACAGGGCGGAGTAGACGCCGAGCAGCAGCTGCTGTCCGGTCTGGCCGCGGGCGTAGAAGGTGCGCGAGACCTGCACGCCGCCGAAGGAACGGTTGGCCAGGGTGCCGCCGTACTCGCGGGCGAAGGGCACGCCCATCGCCACGCACTGGTCGATGATGCCCATCGAGAGCTGGGACAAGCGGTAGACGTTGGCCTCGCGGGAACGGTAGTCGCCTCCCTTGACCGTGTCGTAGAACAGCCGCTCGACGCTGTCGCCGTCGTTCTGGTAGTTCTTCGAGGCGTTGATGCCGCCCTGCGCCGCCACGCTGTGGGCGCGGCGCGGCGTGTCCTGGACGCAGAAGTTCAGCACGTTGTAGCCCAGCTCGCCCAGGGTCGCGGCGGCGCCGCCGCCGGCCAGGCCCGTCCCCACCACGATGACCGTGAACTTGCGCCGGTTGGCGGGCGCCACCAGCGGGCACTCCATCTCGTGCCGGTCCCACTTGTCGGCCAGGGGCCCGCTCGGGATCTTAGCATCGAGGATTCTGCTCATCGGTGACCTCCCGACACGGACGGGTCGACGAAGAAGAGGATGTACAGGGGCAGCGCCAGGAAGCCGACCGCGAACAGCACCGCGACGATCCGGGCCAGGTTCTCCAGCACGACGATCGCCCGGTCGTTGTTCCAGCCCAGGGACTGGAAGGCGCTCCAGAAGCCGTGGCGCAGGTGGAAGCCCAGCATGCCCATCACCGCGACGTAGAGGCCGGCGATCAGCGGCTGTTTGAAGGCCGCCACCACCTCCGCGTAGAGGTCCTTCATCTCCTTGCCGTCGTAGACGACGGCCGGGTGGTCGGCGAACTTGAACATCTTCACGTGCAGGATCACGAAGACCGCCAGCGACAGCCCGGTGACGATCATGCTGGTCGACGGCAGGCCCTTGCGGCTCTTGCCGCCGGCGTTGCGCACCAGCGCGTAGCCCACCGGCCGCGCCTTGCGCTTGTCGGTCCAGGCGACGGTGACCGCCGACACGATGTGGAACCCGAACACCGCCAGCAGGCCCGCCTCGAAGGCGAGGATCAGCCAGCCGTGGACGGCGTGCTCCAGGAAGTACGCGTAGGCGTTGAAGGCGTGGCCCCGGTCAGGGATGAACAGGGTCAGGTTGCCCAGCAGATGGACGGCCACGAAGCCGACGAGCAGCAGGCCCGTCAACCCGGTGATCATCTTCTTCCCGACGGAGGACCAGACGTGGGATCGAAACGTCGACATGGACACACTCCAGCGCTGGCGCCCTGGTTGCAAGGCCGATCGCGGTAACTAGTAACACCCGTGCGGTCGCAAATCAACATTCAATGATCCGGGGTATGGTCGTGATCCGCAGGCAGGTCATCCTGCGGCCGGGACACATCCGACCCGGGCGACGGGGGGCGCGCTCCAGGCGCCTCCTGCGCCTGGAGCGCTCGACTTGCGGGCTCCGGCGCCCTCCTGGCGCCGGAACCCTCCAGACGCCCCCGTCGCCCGGGTCGGATGTGTCCCGGCCGAGATGAACCTGCCGGCGGGTCAGCGACCATTCCCGCGGATCGATCGAAGTTGAATCACGATTTCACAGCGATGAGTTCGCATAGATGACCGCATCCATCCTGTTGCACGTCGGATCGCGTGACGGCCTGAAAGGAGTTGGAGTCCCCCTCAGACGGCGCTTCGGCACAGAGGCACGTGATGGACCTCCTCGGCGGGGGCGTCTGGAGGGTTCCGGCGCCAGGAGGGCGCCGGGACCCGGAAGTCGAACGCGCCGGACACAGGAGGTGTCCGGCGCGCGCCCCCCGCCGAGGAGGTCCATCACGTGCCTCTGTGCCGAACCCCGGCAACCGCGGGGATCTCAGCTCTCCTTCAGGGCCGTCACGAGATCGACGAGCGCCTTTTTACCGTCGCCGAACATCATCAAGCAGTTGTCGGCCGCGAACAGCGGGTTCGGGATCCCCGCGAACCCGGGGCTCAGCGAGCGCTTCACCACGACCACGGTCTGGGCTTTGTCCGCGTCGATGATCGGCATGCCGGCGATGGGGCTGTTCGGGTCGGTGCGGGCCGACGGGTTGACCACGTCGTTGGCGCCGACGACCAGGCAGACGTCGATCTGGGACATCTCGGTGTTGACCTCGTCCATCTCCTTGAGCCTGTCGTAGGGGATGTCGGCCTCGGCCAGCAGCACGTTCATGTGGCCGGGCATGCGGCCGGCGACGGGATGGATCCCGAACTCGACGGTGATGCCGCGCGCCTCCAGCAGGTTGACCAGGTCGCGCACGACGTGCTGGGCCTGCGAGACGGCCAGGCCGTAGCCGGGCACGATGAGCACGCGCCGGGCGGTGTCGAAGAGCATGGCCACCTCCTCGGGCCCGGCGGCCTTGACCTTGCCGCCGTAGACCTGGTCGGCGCTGGGTCCGTCCGCGTCCGGCCCGAGCGAACCGAACAGCACGTGGGACAGCGAGCGGTTCATGGCCTTGCACATGATCTGCGACAGGATGATGCCCGAAGCGCCCACCAGCGAGCCGGCGATGATCAGCACGTTGTTCATCAGCACGAAGCCCGTGGCGGCCGCCGCGATGCCGGAGTAGGAGTTCAGCAGCGCGATCACCACGGGCATGTCGGCGCCGCCGATGGGGATCGTCAGCGTGACCCCCAGCACGAAGGACGCGGGCACGATGATCCAGTAGGCGGCCGAGGACGACGGGTCGGCGGTCAGCCAGGCCACGCAGCCCAGCACGCCCAGGCCCAGCAGCGCGTTGAAGGCCCTCATGCCGCGAAAACCGAGCTGCCGGCCGGGGATCACCCCGGCGAGCTTGCCCCAGGCGACCAGCGAACCGGTGAAGGTCACCGCGCCGATCAAGCCCGAGAGGCCGGTCGCGACGGTCATCCGCACGTCCGGATCCCGCGTGATCATGAACGCCGTCCCGGCCACCAGGACCGAGGCCAGGCCGCCGAAGCCGTTGAACAGGGCGACCATCTCCGGCATCTGGGTCATCTTGACCCGCAGCGCCGTCACGGCGCCCACCAGGGCGCCGGCCAGCGCGCCGACGATGATCCACGTGTAGGAAAGGCCCTCGGCCAGCAGCGTGACGACCACCGCCAGCAGCATGCCCCAGGCGCTGATCAGGTTGCCGCGCACCGCGGTGCGCGGATGGGCCATGCCCTTGAGCCCCAGGACGAACATCACCGAGGCCACGACGTAGGCCAAATTCACCCAGCTCGCCTCGATCAGGAAGGTGTTCACGCCCTACCCCTTCCTCTTGAACATGCCCAGCATGCGGTGGGTGACCAGGTAGCCGCCGACGACGTTGATCATGGCGAAGGCCACGGCCGCGACGGCCAGGACGGTGGCCAGCGCGTCGTTGTCGGCGCGCGTGGAGACGACCGCCCCGATCAGGGTGATGCCCGAGATCGCATTCGATCCGGACATCAGCGGCGTGTGCAGGGTCGGCGGGATCTTGGTGATGATCTCGAAGCCGACGAAGATCGCGAGCACGAAGACGGTGATCGCAGCGACGAACGCGTCCATCAGGCCTGGCCTCCTTCCGCGCCGCCCGTGCCGAGCAGCTCGCGGATCCGGGGATGGACGACCGCGCCGCCGCGGCACAGCAGGGTGCCGGCCGTGACCTCGTCCGCGAGGTCGATCGCGAGCGCGCCGTCCCTGAGCAGGGACTTCAGGAAGGTCTCCACGTTCTTGGCGTACATCTGGCTGGCGTGGAAGGGCTTGCGCGAGACGAGGTCGGTGTCGCCGAGGATGGTGACGCCATGGGCGACGACCGTCTCGTCGGCCCGCGTCAGCTCGCAGTTGCCGCCGCGCTCGGCGGCGAGGTCGACGATGACCGAGCCGGGCGCCATGGCCGCGACCATCGCCGCGGTCACCAGCACCGGCGCCTTCTTGCCTGGGATCGCGGCGGTCGTGATCACCACGTCGTTGCGCGCGACCACGGCCTGCATCTGCTCCTGCTGGCGGCGCAGGAACTCCGCGCTCTGCTCCTTCGCGTAGCCGCCCTTGTCCTCGGCGCCCGCAGTCTCCAGCTCGAATTCCACGAACTTGGCGCCGACGCTCTGGACCTGGTCGCGCACCGCCGGCCGCACGTCGTAGGCTTCGACGACCGCGCCGAGCCGCTTGGCCGTGGCGATGGCCTGCAGGCCCGCCACGCCGACACCCACCACGAAGACCTTGGCCGGGGCCAGGGTGCCGGCGGCCGTCATCAGCATCGGGAACAGCCGGGGCAGGCGGGCGGCGGCCTCGAGCACGGCCTGGTAGCCGGCCAGGGTCGCCATCGACGACAGCACGTCCATGCTCTGGGCGCGCGTGATGCGCGGCACCAGCTCCAGCGCGAAGGCGGTCACGCCGCGCTCCGCCAGCCGGGCGACCGTGCCCGGGTCGCCCAGCGGGTCGTGCATCCCGATCAGCGTCCGGCCGGAGCGGATCCGCGCCAGGTCGGCCGCGCCGCCGTCGGCGGCGGCCCCGGGACCACGGACCTGCAGCAGGACGTCGGCCGCGGCGAACACCTCGTCGCGCGCGGCGAGCCGGGCTCCCTTGGCCACGTAATCGGCGTCGGGATAGCCTGACGCGTCGCCGGCACCCCTCTCGACGACCACCTCGAGGCCGGCCTTGACCAGCGCCTGCGCCGTTGCCGGCACCAGCGCCACGCGGCGCTCGCGCGACGCGGTCTCCCTGGGAACGCCGACGATCATGTCGCCCTCCTGTCGGGTCGGTTCGGGGCCATGGCAACCATAAAGAGGATCATGATAGTCCCGGATCAACGCGCCGCCACCTCGATGGCCGTGGCCGGGCGCCGCGGCGGGGCTTGGTGCCGGCGCCGCCCCGTGCTAGATTGCGACAGGAAAAGTCCTGTAACCCGCCGCGCCCCCAGGAGGACCCGATGCGCCCCTTCGGCCTGACCGCCGCCCGAACCCTCGCCGCCGTCCAGTTCGCGGCGCTCCTGCTGACGCCCGCGGCCGCCATCGCCGCGGGCCCCCTGCCCCGGGTACACCTGCCCGACCCGCGCGAGAGGCACTTCTCGCTGCTGACCATGCTGACCGACGGGGGCGAGAACGCAGAGGCCTACTTCAGCTACGACTCGCGGCAGCTGGTCTTCCAGACCACGCGGCCGCCGCACGCCTGCGACCAGATCATGATCATGCCGGCCGGCGGCGGGAACCCCGAGCTGCTGTCCTCGGGCGAGGGTCGCACCACCTGCGCCTACTTCACCGCCGACGGCCGCTCGATCATCTACGCCACCACGGATCTGGCCGGCCCCGGCTGCCCCACGCCGCCGGACATGAGCCAGGGCTACGTGTGGGGCGTCTTCGGCGACTACGACATCGTGAAGCAGGACCTCGCCGGCGGCGACGTGGTCCGCCTGACCGACACCCCCGGTTACGACGCCGAGGCCACGATCTCGCCGGACGGCGAACGCATCGTCTTCACCTCGGTGCGCGACGGCGACCTGGACATCTACACCATGGACCTCGACGGCGGCGACGTGCGCCGCTTGACCACGACCCCCGGCTACGACGGCGGCGCCTTCTTCTCGCCCGACGGGAAGCGGATCTGCTACCGCTGTCTGCACCCCGAGCCCGGCCCCGCGCTCGACGACTACCGCGCCCTGCTGGCGCAGGACAAGGTGCGCCCCTCGCTCATGGAGATCTGGGTCATGAACGCCGACGGCACCGACCAGCGGCAGGTCACCGACCTCGGGAGCGCCTCGTTCGGCCCCTTCTTCCACCCCGACGGCAAGCGCATCATCTTCAGCAGCAACTACCCCGAGCCGCGCGGCCGCGAGTTCGACCTGTGGCTGGTCGGCGACGACGGCGGCGGCCTGGAGCGGGTCACCTACGCGGAGGGGTTCGACGGCTTCCCGATGTGGGCGCCCGACGGCGGGACGTTCGTCTTCTGCAGCAACCGGCACCAGGGGGCGCCGGGCGAGACGAACGTGTTCGTGACGAAGTGGGTGGATTGAGGCGTCACTAGTCCCAGATCCCCAGCTCGGCCTTGACGTCCTCGGTGGCGTCGGCGCGCGGGTCCCAGGGCGGGCTCCAGACCAGGTCGACCTGGCAGTTGCGCACCCCGGGCACGCCGAGGCCGGCGTCGCGCGTGGCGGCCACGATCTGCGGGCCCAGCGGGCACATGGGGCTGGTCAAGGTCAGCTCGATCGTCACGTCGCCCGTCTCGTCCTCGACCTGCACGCCGCGCAGCAGCCCCAGATCCACGATGGACAGGTTCAGCTCGGGGTCCATGACCGGGCGCAGGGCCTCGACGACGGCGTCGGGCGTGGGCAGGGGCAGGCTCATCTCAGGCCTCCGTGGTGGTCTCGGCCGCGACGCGGCCCTCGTGGCGGGCGGCGACGGCCTCGGTCAGGGTGATCCAGGGCAGCACGGCGCACTTGACGCGCATCGGGAATTGCCGCACGCCCAGCAGGGCGTCGAGGTCCCCGGGCGCGAGATCGTCGGGCAGTTCGCCCTCGGGGTCGTGCAGCACCGCGCGGAACGCGTCCGCCAGGCGGCGGGCCTCGTCCAGGGTGCGGCCGACGACCAGCTCGGCGAGGATCGAGCCGCTGGCCGTGGCGATGGCGCAGCCGCGGGTCACGACGCTGGCCTCGCGGATGCGGTCGCCGTCGCAGGCGAGCTGCAGGGTCAGCTCGTCGCCGCAGGACGGGTTCTTGCCGGCGGCCTCCGCGTCCGGGTGCGCGAGCGCCGACGAGCCGCGCGGGCGGCGGTGGTGGTCGAGGATCACCTCGCGGTAGAGATCGTCCATGCCCGTGCTCATGTCCCGAACACGCTCCTCGCGTAGCGGATGCCCTCGACGAGGGCGTCGACGTCGTCGTGGGAATTGTAGAGCCCGAACGAGGCTCGCGCCGTGGCCGCGACCCCCAGGCGCCGGTGCAGCGGCTGGGCGCAGTGGTGCCCGGCGCGCACCGCGACGCCGCGGGCGTCCAGCAGCTGAGCGAGGTCGTGGGCGTGCAGCTGCGGGTCGTGGAAGCTGATCAGGCCGCCGCGCGCCGCGGGATCGGCCGGTCCGTGCAGCTTCAGCCCGCCCAGCGCCGACAGGCGCTCCCAGGCGTAGCCGGTCAGCGAGATCTCGTGCGTGCGCAGGCGCTCGACCGTGAACTCCTCGACCAGGTCCAGGGCCGCCGGGAAGGCGGCCGTCGCCGCGACGTGGGGCGTGCCCGCCTCGAAGCGCAGGGGCACCGCGGCCCAGGTGGCGGCGTCCATCGTCACGGTCTCGATCATCTCGCCGCCGAACTCCACCGGCTCCAGCATCGCTAGCGCCTCGGGCGTCCCGACCAGGAATCCCAGCCCCATCGGCCCGTAGCACTTGTGCGCGGAGAAGGCCAGCAGGTCGGCGCCCAGCCCGGCGAAGCTCACCGGCAGGTGCCCGACCGACTGGGCCGCATCCACGACCACCAGCGCGCCGCGGCGGTGGGCGGCGGCGGCGATCTCGGCGACGGGGTTGATCGTGCCCAGCACGTTCGAGACGTGGGTCAGCGCCACCACCCGCGTGCGGTCGGTCAGCAGATCGGGCAGGCGCCCGAGGTCCAGCTCGCCGCCGTCGGTGACCGGGAGGTGGCGCAGCACGAGGCCCTCGCGCCGGGCCAGCGCGATCCAGGGCACGAGATTGGCGTGGTGCTCCATGCCGGTGACGAGGATCTCGTCGCCCGGACGCAGGCGGTGCGCCAGGCCGCCGGCCGCGAGGTTCAGGGCCGCGGTCGCGCCGCGCAGCGTGACGACCTGCTCGGGCCGGGTCACGCCCAGGAAACGGCCGACGCGGCGGCGGCACTGCTCGTAGAGGTCGGTGGCCTCGGCCGCCAGCGCGTGCATGCCGCGGTGGACGTTGGCGTTGTGCTCGCGGTAGTAGCGGGCCTCGGCGCCGATGACCTGTTCGGGCTTCTGCGAGGTCGCGGCGCTGTCCAGGTAGACCAGCGGCAGGCCGTGCACGGCGCGGCGCAGGATCGGGAAGCGCTCGCGGGCCAGGCCGCCGCAACGCTCGCAGCCGTCGCGCTGGCCGGCGCAGGGCTCGACGCCGGCCGGAGCGTTCAGGGCCCGCTCGCGGGGGGTCACGACGACCTCCCCTGCAGGGCGGCCAGACGCGTCCCCACCAGGGCTTCCAGCCGTTCGCGGAGGTCCTCGGGCAGCCGGCCGAGCGTCTTCTCGAGGAACCCGCGCACGATCAGGCGCAGCGCCTCGTCGGGGTCCAGGCCGCGGCTCTGCAGGTAGAAGACCTGCGCGGGGTCGACGGGCGACACGGTGGCGCCGTGGCTGCAGCCGACGTCCTGGTTGAGGATCTCCAGCTCCGGGATCGAGTCGGCGCGGCTGCCGGCGGACAGCAGGAGGTTGCGGTTCTCCTGGTAGGCCTCGCTGCCGCGAGCGTCCTGCTCGATGCGGATCAGGCCGGTGTAGCTGCTGCGGGCCGACCCGTCGGCGACGGCCTTGAAGTCGATGTTGCTCCAGGTGCGCCCCGCCAGGTGGCGGTGGCGCGTATGGTGGTCGAAGCGCTGGCGGCCGGCGCCCATGACCACGCCGATCATCTCGCTGCGCGCGCCCTCGCCCGCCAGGTCGGTCGCCAGCTCGACCTTGCTGCGCTCGCCGCCGAAGGAGGCGAAGACGGTCAGCACGTCGGCGTCGCGGCCGGCCCGCGCGCGGGCGGTCAGGTGCCCGCGGACGCCCTCGCCCCAGGTCTGGACCAGGACGTGGCGCAGGCGGGCGGCGGCGGCGGCGTGCAGCTCGCTCGAGGCGACGACGCGCGAGCCGGCGTCGCCGCCGTGGTGCTCCTCGACGACGACGGCCTGCGCCCCCTCGCCGAGGTCGACCACCAGGCGCGGCAGCGTCGGACCGCCGGTCGCGTCGACCACCACGTGCACGGGATCGGCCAGGACCGCTCCGGGCGGTACGCCCACGTAGAGGCCGGTGTTCCAGGCCGCGCCGTTGAGCGCCTGGAACAGGCCCTCCTCCTCGCCGGCAGCGGCGTCGACATCGGCGCCGGCAGCGCGCATGCGGTCGGACAGCGCCGCCAGCTCCTCCTCGGCCTCGGCCAGGGGCTTGACGACCAGACCGGCGGCCAGCGCCTTCAGATCGGTCGCGATCAGCGGGCGCAGGCCGGCGACCATCAGCACGCGGGCGGCGGCGCCCAGCGCGTGGGGTGCGGCGTGCGTCGCGCCGGGCGGCGGCGGCTGCACGGCCTCCGGCAGCAGATGCGCCGGATCCGTGAAGCGCCACAGGTGCGTCACGCGGTCCGGGTCCGCGACGGCGGCGTAGCGGCCCGCCGCGGCGCGGCGGCGCGCGCAGAGGGCGGGGCCCTCCCCCGTCAGGCCCGAGAGGGCGGCGAGGTCGTCCCCGGTCAGCGCCGGCCGGCGACCGGCCGGGATTTCGCGATGTGCGGCGTCAGCCAACGGATCCCTCCATCTCCAGCTCGATGAGCCGGTTCAGCTCGACCGCGTACTCCATCGGCAGCTCCTTGACGAAGGGCTCGATGAAGCCGTTGACGATCATCAACCGCGCCTTGTCCGGGTCCAGGCCGCGGCACTGCAGGTAGAAGAGCTGCTCCTCGCCCACCTTCGAGACGCGGGCCTCGTGCTCCACGCTGACGTCGCTCTCGGCGATGTCCATGGTCGGGTAGGTGTCCGAGCGGGCGCGCTCGCCGATGAGCAGGGCGTCGCACTCGACGCTCGTGCGGCAGCCGTGGGCGCCCTTGGCGATCTTCACCATCCCGCGGTACGACGAGCGGCCGTCGTCCTTGCTGATGCTCTTGCTCACGATGCGCGACGTGGTGTTGGGCGCCGCGTGGATCATCTTGGCCCCGGCGTCCTGGTGCTGGCCGTGGCCGGCGAAGGCGATCGACAGCACCTCGCCGTGGGCCCGCTCGCCCTTGAGCACGATGGCCGGGTACTTCATGGTCAGCTTGCTGCCCAGGTTGCCGTCGACCCACTCCACCACGGCGTCCTCGTGGGCGTGGGCCCGCTTGGTCACCAGGTTGAAGACGTTGGTCGACCAGTTCTGGATGGTCGTGTAGCGGATGCGGGCGCCCTTCATGGCGATCAGCTCCACCACGGCCGAGTGCAGCGAGTCCGACGAGTAGGTCGGCGCGGTGCAGCCCTCGATGTAGTGCACGCTCGAGCCCTCGTCGGCGATGATCAGGGTGCGCTCGAACTGGCCCATGTTCTCGGCGTTGATGCGGAAGTAGGCCTGCAGCGGCACGTCCACCTTGACGCCCTTGGGCACGTAGATGAACGAGCCGCCCGACCAGGCGGCGGTGTTCAGCGCGGAGAACTTGTTGTCCCGCGTCGGGATCACGGTGCCGAAGTGCTTGCGGACGATCTCGGGGTGCTCGCGCAGGCCCGAGTCCATGTCCATGAAGATCACGCCGAGCTTCTCGAGGTCGGCGCGGATCGAGTGGTAGACGACCTCGCTCTCGTACTGCGCGGTGACCCCGGCCAGGAACTTGCGCTCGGCCTCGGGGATGCCCAGGCGGTCGAAGGTCTTCTTGATCTGTTCCGGCACCTCGTTCCAGTCGGAGGTCTGCTCGCCCTTGGGCTTGATGTAGTAGTGGATGTTCTCGAAGTCGATCTCGCCGAGCATGGCGGTGTCGCCCCAGGTCGGCATCGGCTTCGCGCGGAAGATGTCGAGCGCCTGGTGGCGGAGGTCGCTCATCCACTGCGGTTCGTCCTTCTTGCGCGAGATCATCTCCACCAGCTCGTGGCTGATCCCCTTGGGCGCCTTGAGGAAGTAGTCCTCGGGGTCGTGGAAGCCGTAGCGCTCGGCGTAGTCCTGGTTGATGCCGGCGAGGCCGTGCTGGGTGTCGACGTTCATGAGCGGCTCCCCTCGGCGGCGGCGGTCGCGGGCTCCAGGCCGACCTCCCTGGCGATCCAATCGTAGCCGCGGGCCTCCAGCTCGTGGGCCAGCTCGGGGCCGCCGGCGCGCACGATGCGCCCGTCCATGAAGACGTGCACCCGGTCGGGCTTCATGTAGTTCAGGATGCGCTGGTAGTGGGTGACCATCAGCACGCCGGACGCGGGACCGGCCGCCCGGTTGACGCCCTCGGCGACGACCTTCAGGGCGTCGATGTCGAGGCCGGAGTCGGTCTCGTCCAGCAGGGCGAAGGTCGGCGCCAGCATGAGCATCTGCAGGATCTCCAGGCGCTTCTTCTCGCCGCCGCTGAAGCCGTCGTTCAGGTAGCGGGACACGAAGTCCTTCGGCACCTGCAGCTCGGCGAAGGCCGCCTGCATCTGCTGGCGGAACTCGCGCACCGGCACGTCGACGCCCCGGCGGGCCGAGACGGCCGCGCGCAGGAAGTTGGCCACCGAGACCCCGGGCACCGCGACGGGGTACTGGAAGCCCAGGAACATGCCGCAGCGGGCCCGCTCGTGCGGAGGCAGGTGGTCGACCCGCTCGCCGCCCAGGTAGATCTCGCCCTCGACCCGGTAGCCGGGGTGGCCCATCAGGGCGGACGCCAGCGTGGACTTGCCCGAGCCGTTCGGCCCCATCAGGGCGTGCTTCTCGCCGGCGCGGACCTCGAGATCCACGCCCTTGACGATCTCCTTGTCACCCACGGAGACCCGCAGGCCGCGGCAGGAAAAGACCGCGTCGCCGTTGCTGCTCATCGTCGTCAGCTCCTCTCGGCCGCGCAGGCGGCCAGCGCCGTCGGCGGGGATGCGATCCCGCTCCCGGCGTCCGGGTGTTCCGATATTCCGGGCCACAGCGCGGTCATCTGGCGCGACACCTGCTGTTCGGTGCGGCACAGATCCGCCAGGCTGGTCTCCTCCAACACGTGCGAGACCCTCGCCTCGAGGTGCCGCCACACCGAGCGCACGCCGCAATCCCCGAGGTGGGGGCAGCGGGGGTCGTTCGGCCGGGCCGGCGTGCAGTCGCCGCCTTCCAGCAGCGGGCGGCCGAGCGCCTTCAGCACGGCCGCCACGCTGATGCCCGCGGCGGGACGCGCCAGCTCGTAACCGCCATGCCGCCCGCGGGCGGCCACGACCACGTCGCCCCGCCGCAAGCGGGCCAACAGCTTGGCGACCGTCGGTTCGGGCAGGTGCTCCCGCGCCGCGAGGTCGGCCAGGGTCAGCTGCCCTTCCGCGCGGGCCAGGCAGGTCACCAGGCGCAGGGACTGGTCTTCCGCTTTTGATATCTTCATGACTGACAGCACTTTCCGTGAGTGATCGCGGGTCTCGCCACCACACGCTAAATACAAATCTAAATTTGTCAAGATTTCGGGCGACGGATTTTTCAACGGCCTCGGCGACCAGGGAGGCTTCCCGAGCCGCGAACGCAGGAGAAACCGTGAGGTCCGGCTTGCCTGCGGGGGCAAAGTCCCTATCATGGAGCGGCGCCACCGCGGCGCCGGTTCCCGCTCCGGCCATCCCGAACGCCAGCAGGAGTAGCCATGCCGCTCGCCGTCAACGCGACCGTGATCCACCGCAGCGAGGTCACCCACGGCCTGTTCATCATCCGCGTGCGGCCGGACGCCGGCGTGCCGGATTTCAAGGCGGGCCAGTACGCGGTGCTCGGCCTGCCCGGCGGCGCGGCGCGCGTGCCCTTCGCCGACCCCGAGGACCCGCCGGCCGATCCGGACAAGATGATCCGCCGCGCCTATTCGATCGCCTCGGGCAGCGTCGAGAAGGATTTCCTGGAGTTCTACGTGGCCTTCGTCACCGGCGGCGCCCTCACGCCGCGCCTCTACGCGCTGCAGGAGGGCGACCGGATCTTCGTGGGCGACCGCATCGTGGGGATGTTCACGCTCGACGAGGTGCCGGCCGGCAACGACGTCGTCTTCGTGGCGACGGGCACCGGCCTGGCGCCCTACGTCTCGATGCTGCGCTCGGACTACGCCTTCCACGCCGGCCACCGCACGGTCGTCTTCCACGGCGCGCGCCACAGCTGGGACCTCGGCTACCGCGGCGACATGGAATCCCTGGTCGCCCACCACGACAACTTCACCTACGTGCCGACGATCAGCAGCCCCGACGACGAGACGGAGGAGTGGGCCGGCATGACCGGCCGCGTGACCGCGTTCTTCGAGGATGACACGGCCGAGATGATCCTGGGCGGGCCGCTGGACCCGGCGCGGGTCAGCGTGTTCCTGTGCGGGAATCCGGACATGATCACGGGCATGATGCAGACGCTCGGGGAAAAGGGGTTCCGCGAGCACACGCGCAAGCAGCCCGGCAGCATCTTCGTCGAGAAGTACTGGTAGTCAGTCCTCCGGACCGTAGGCCGGCACCTGGCCGCGGGCGTGGTGGTACTTGGGCGCGTCCATCTCCTGCACGCGCCGCAGGTACTCCTGGTCGGTGATCCCGGTGCGCCAGCGTCCCGCCAGCTTCGCCGCGCCGATCCCCCCGAAGAACACCAGCAGGACCGCCGCCGCGAAGACCGCCGGCCGCACGCGGCGGCGCCACGGGGACGGCCCCCGCACCTCCAGCGCGCCGGGCGCCGGGCAGCTGGTCACGCACTCCAGGCAGCCGGTGCACTCGGGCGAGGTCACCGTGGCGCCGAGGTCGACCGCGAGGTAGGACGGGCAGACGGCCGCGCACTTCCCGCAGTTGGTGCAGTCCGGCGCCGAGCGCACGACCTTCAGCGGCGAGAAGCGGGACAGCGCGCCGAGCAGCGCGCCGTACGGGCAAAGGTAGCGGCACCAGAAGTACGGCACCACGAACGAAAGCAGGGCCAGCGCGCCCAGCACCCGGACGGTGACCGGCGACATCCGCGTGAAGAAGTGCAGCATCTTGATGTCGGCGATCCGGTTGTAGGGCGAGTCGATGAACAGCGCGACCGACGCCAGCGTCATCTGCACGAACACCGCGAACAGGAAGTACGCCAGCAGGACGTACTTGAGGCTCATCAGGCCCAGGTCCAGCCAGCGCGGCAGCTTCAGGCGCCGCCGGAAGACCAGGTGGGAGACGCGCGCCAGGGCTTCGCTGAGCGTGCCCACGGGGCACAGCCAGGCGCAGAAGGACTTCTTCAGCAGGAGCGCCGTCAGGCAGATCAGCCCGAACAGCACCAGGCCCGCCGGGTGGACCATCGAGAAACCGCCACCCGCCAGCCACTGGCGCAGGCTGAGCAGGGCCGAGATGGGCAGGAAGCCCTCGACGCCGGGCGGCCGCACGCCGGCGATCCGTCCGGCCTCGAGGTTCGCGACCCAGCGGGCGAACTGCGCGCCGATGACCAGGATCACCGCCAGGGTGAGCAACTGGACGCCGGTGCGCAGCAGGTAGGGGCGGCGCGGCCGGCCGCGCAGCACGCGCCGTGAGCGCGCGCGGCGCGCCGCGACGGGATCGCCGTCAAGCAGGGGGGGCATGGCCGGGCACCACCTTCAGGTCGAGGTCCACGACGCCGGCGGCCATCTCGGCCACCGACCGCTCGCGCAGCATGGTCTGGATGTGTTCGCGCAGGCGGCCCCAGGCGCCGTGCAGAGCGCAGGGGTTGGCGTCGTCGCAGGCCGCCAGGCCGAGCAGGCAGCTCTGGCCCCAGTCATCGCCCTCGGTGGGGGCGACGACCTCGGCCAAGCGGATCTCCCCGGCGTCGCGGGCCAGCGCGTAGCCGCCGCCGGGTCCGGGGCGGCTCACCACGACCTCCGCCTGCACGAGGCGGTTCATGATCTTGGCCACCATCGGCAGGGACACGCCGAGGCGCTCGGCGAGCTTGGCGTTGGGCACCAGGGTGTCGTGCTCCGCGAGGACGACGACGGCGTGCAGGGCGTAGCGGGTTTCGAGCTTGAACACGGCGACCTCCGATGCGGGCGTATTCCATACCAATTGATAATCATTTAAGGGAGTGCGGTCAAGACAGGAAACCCGACCGATCCCCTTGGTGTTGCTTGTTCCCGGCCGCAACGGTGGTTATCATGTCCGACGCCGCCCGGCGGCAACGGAACGACCGTTCACGCCCCTGTCCCGCTCGTTCGCGTCATCACGGCGGCCGCACCGGCCGCACCCTCCAACCCGGACGGTGACCGTGACCCGCTTCTTCCAGTTCCCGCTCATCCGCGCGCTGACCTCGCTCAAGCTGAGCATCGCGCTGCTGGTGATCTTCGCCGTCGCCATCGGCAAGGCGACGTTCCTGGAGTCCAGCTACGGGGCCATCGGCGCCCGGGATCTCGTCTACGGGACCCGCTGGTTCGAGTCGGTGCTCGCGCTGCTCTGCCTGAACCTGCTGCTGCTGCTGATCAAGAACCTGCCCTACCGGCCGCGCCAGACCGGCTTCGTGATGGTCCACGTCGCGATGATCTGGATCCTGATCAGCGCCGGCATCACGCGCTACTTCGGGCACGAAGGCGTCATGCCGATCCGCGAGGGCTCGTCCACCGACTTCGTCTGGTCGCGCGAGACCCACCTGCAGCTCGTGAGCGGCGGCGAGACCGCGTCGTTCCCGGTGCAGCTGTACGCGCCCGGCAAGCAGTCCGTCGCGCACTCGGTCAAGCTCGGCGGCCAGAAGTACCGGCTGTCGGTGCTGGAGTACTGGCCGCACTACTCGCTCACCTACCAGCCGTCGGACAGCGGGCCCGCCGCCCTGAAGATGACGACGGTGGGCGAGCAGGGTCCCGAGGCGCTGATGCTCGTGGCCGGCAAGCCGCAGCGGGTCGCCGGCACGACCCTGCAGCTCGTCGAGGGCGATCCCGGCACCGGCGGCGCCGGCCTGGTCTTCGCCCGCGCCGCCGACGGCTCCGTCTCTGCGCTCCCGTCGCAGCCCATGCAGCGGATGGACATGGCCAGCGGCGAGATCGAGGCCGATCTGCCCGCCGGCGCCCCCTTCCCGGTCGAGGATCTCGTGCTCTACCGCGTGGCGGACGGCGGCTTCCAGTTCGTGCTGCAGGAGAACCACCCGCACATCGAATTGAAGCCGGCCCCGAGCGAGGACGAGCACGATCCGGCGGCCGCGCGCGTCGCGGTGACGGGCCCCCAGGGCGCCGCGACCGAGACCGTGGTCTACAAGGACGACGGCCGCGGCGAGGAGATCGACCTGGGCGGACGGCCGGCGCGCATCGTGCTGGGCTCGATCAAGCTGCCCCTGCCCTACAGCCTGCACCTCGACGACTTCCTGCTGGTCAACTACCCCGGCAGCCGCAACCCCGCCAGCTACGAGAGCCACGTGCGGCTCATCGACCAGGAGAAGGGGATCAGCGGCCGCCCGGTGCGCATCTACATGAACCACCCCCTGACCCACCGCGGGCGCAAGCACTTCCAGTCCTCGTACGACACGGACGAGAGGGGCACCGTGCTGTCGGTGAACTACGATCCCGGCAAGTGGCCGACCTACCTCGGCTACATCCTGATCTCGCTGGGATTCGTGCTGATCTTCGCCCGGGACCTCATCTGGCCCGTGAAAACCGAAGCCGACGACACCAGGAGGACGCGATGACCCGGCGTCACCTTGCCCTGTTCGCCGCCCTGTGCGCCCTGGTCCTGACGGCCCCCGCCGCGGTCCCGGCGCAGCAGCACGACCACGAGCACGCTCCGGCCGCGGCGCCGCAGCTGAATTTCCTCGGCGACGAGAACCGCGCCCTGTGCGAGTCGCTGACCATGCAGGACTTCCGCGGCCGCATGAAGCCCCTGGACACCCAGGCCCGCGAGATCTCGATGAAGATCACCAAGCGGGAGAGCTTCGAGGGTTGGGAACCCATGGACCTCTACATGTCCTGGCTGACCAACCCGGAGTTCTGGTTCGAGTACCCCGTGCTGGCCGTGCGCTTCCCCGGGCTGAAGTCGCTGCTGGGCGTCTCCCCGGAGACGCGCTGGGTCAGCGCCAGCAGCCTGCTGAACGGCAACCAGTACGTGCTGGCCGAGCCGGTGCGCGAGGCCCTGCGCACGCCCGACCGCGACCGCACCAAGCTGCAGCGGCAGCTGCTGCTGTTCGACGAGCGCTTCAACATCTTCTGGGACGTGCTCAACGGCGGCAGCCTGCGCCTCTACCCCGTCGCCGGCGACCCCGCCCACACCTGGACCGACTTCAACGGGGTGCTCGAGCAGCCCGCGTCCGAGTGGGCCGACCGCAGCCGCGAGGCGATGGACCGCCTGATGTCGGGCCTGCGGGCGGGCGACCAGCCCCGCATCCGCGCCGGCCTGGAAGCGACCTCCGCGCTGCAGCACCAGTACGGCGCCGCCGTCCTGCCGAGCGCCGGCGCCCTGAAGGCGGAGCTGTGGCTGAACAAGGCCCACCCCTTCCGCAACGTCACGATGTCCTACCTGGCGGCTTTCGCCGTGCTGCTGTTCGCGTTCTTCTGGAGCCTGGCGCGCCGCGGCGGCCAGCCCTACCCGCCGCGCCATCCCCTGTACCTGGCCGGCATGGCGCTGTTCGTCGGCTCGCTGCTCTTCCACCTCGCGGCCTACGTCCTGCGCTGGATCGCCTCGGGCCGCGCGCCCCTGAGCAACGGCTACGAGTCGCTCATCTTCATCGCGCTGGCCACCGCGCTCGCCGGCCTGATCTTCGAGCTGCGCGACCGACGCGGCTCGTCGGCGGGCATCTCGGCGCTGCTGACCACGGTGATCCTCGCGGTGGCCATGCTCTCGACCTTCGACCCGGCCATCGGGCCGCTGGTGCCGGTGCTCGCCTCCTACTGGCTGAACATCCACGTCACGGTCATCACCGGCAGCTACGGCTTCCTGGGCCTGGGTTCGCTGCTGGGCGGCCTGAACCTGATCCTGTTCCTGCTGAAGAGCCCGCGCCGCCCGCAGGTGCGCGAGGCCATCATCAAGCTGGACCGCCTGCTGTTCCGGGTGCTGGTGACCGGCGTGGGCCTGCTGAGCATCGGCACGCTGCTGGGCGGCGTGTGGGCCAACGAGTCCTGGGGCCGCTACTGGGGCTGGGACCCGAAGGAGACCTGGTCGCTGGTGACGATCCTGGTCTACGCCACGGTGCTGCACTTCCGCTGGATCCCGGCCATGAACCGTCCCTGGGTGCTGGCCACCGGCGGCTTCGCGGGCATCGCCTCGGTCGTGATGACCTACTTCGGCGTGAACTACTTCCTGTCGGGGCTGCACAGCTACGCGCAGGGCGACGCCATCGCCGTGCCGAGCTGGGTCTACATCGGCACGCTGCTGATCCTGGCGCTGATCGTGGCTTCCTACTTGAGCGACCGGTTCCGCCGCTGGGAGTAGCACAACGAGCGGTGACAGGGGACGCGCTCCGGGCACATCGTGTGCCCGGAGCGCTTGGCTTTCCGGCCCTTCCGCCATCCTGGCTTCAGGGCCTTCAAGACACCCCTGTCACCGCTCGTTGTGCAGATCCAACTTCAAGAGCAGCAGGGAGATGAGGCTGTGACCAGTCGTGGTCATCCCTATTATTTATCATAAGATAACAAACACCCATCGAGATCCGGCCATAGCGTCGGCACTGGAAAACACGATTTCAATGCTGCGCAAACGTGTGGTAGGTTGCTCGCCCAAGCTGAGTGTCACCCGGGGCGTGCGGCGCCCCCCCTGCACCCGAAGGAGGCGCGATGACAAGGACCCGAGCGGCGATCCTGCTCGCCGGCGCGGCGACCCTGCTGCTGGCCGGCGCGGCCGCGGCCGGCGGCTTCAACATCTACGAGGCCGGCGCCCGGGCCACCGCCCTGGGCGGCGCGTTCACCGCCACGGCGGACGACGGCTCGGCCATCTTCTACAACCCCGCGGGCCTGGCCTTCCTGGACGGGATGGCCGTGGACCTCAACCTCATGCCGGTCGTCCCGTCGTCGGAGTTCACCGGCGCCGTCCAACTCGACGGCAGCCACGCCACCGGCAAGACGGTCGACCAGTCCTTCCCCATCCCGGGCGCCTACTGGTACCGCAACGCGGGCGACCTGACCTACGGCATCGGCCTGTCGGCGCCCTTCGGCCTGGGCGTCGAGTGGGCGGATCCCGATGCATGGGTCGGCCGTTACTCGAGCTATGACGTCGACCTGGCGACCGTCTACATCACCCCGGCGCTGAGCTGGAAGGTCGAGGAGACGGTCGGCGTCGCGTTCGGCCTGGACATCGCCTACGCCGACATCCAGCTGAACAAGCGCTCGGCGATCCTCTACGGCGTCAACCCCGAGGTCGAACGCCTCGTCGAAGTGTTCGACGCCCGGATCGAGGGCACCAGCCGCATCAACGTGACGCCCATGATGGGCCTGATGGTCAAGGCCAGCCCGAAAGTGACCTTCGGCTTGATGTACCACCACCAGAAGAAGCTGGAGGTCCGCGACGGCAAGCTGACGCTGACCAACGTCGCGCCCGACTATCTCAGCGACACCGTCGACGCCCAGATCGCGGCGCTCGGCGGCGCGGTGCACGACGGCGTCGCCGACCTGAAGCTGCCCCACATGCTCGCCGTGGGCGTGGCCTACCAGGCCACCGAGAAGGCCCGCGTCGAGTTCGACGCCGTGCACTTCGGCTGGGGCTTCTTCGACGAGCTGGCCCTGGACTTCGACGGCACCGCCACCACGCTCGACCAGGCGATCCGCGAGGACTACGAGGACGTCCTGCAGCTGCGCTTCGGCGCCCAGTACCAGGTCACGCCGAAGCTGCTGGCCATGGCCGGCTACGTGCGCGACGAGAGCCCGCAGCCGGTCGGCTCGATGAGCCCGCTGCTGCCGGACGCCAACCGCAACGACTACTCGTTCGGCCTGCAGATGCGCGCCACCGAGCGGATCACGCTGACCGGCACCTACATGGGCGTGAACTTCGAAGAACGCTCGAACGTCGTCAACGGCGTCCAGCAGTCGTTCGATAACGAGTCCAACCCCGCCGGCACCTACGATTCCTACGCCCACATCTTCGGCGTCGGCATCGGCTACCGCTTCTAGGAAAGGAGGACCGCGATGAACAAGCACACCATGACTCAAGCGAAGATCACGGCGGCCGCCGTCGTCCTGCTGGCCCTCCTGGCCACGGGCTGCGGCGTCGACACCCCCGCGCCGGTGGAGCTGACCTACGAGCAGCCGACCGGCGAAGCGATCTTCGCCAACTATGTGGCCATCGGCAACAGCCTCACCGCCGGCTTCATGGACGGCGGGCTGGTGATGAACGGCCAGGTCAATTCGTACCCGCAGCTCATCGCCTCGGCGATGGGCTACCCCGCCGGCTCGTTCATGCAGCCGCTGATCGCGTTCCCGGGCATCGGCAGCTCGAGCACCGGGGACCCCTCGATCGTGGCCGGCGTGCTGCGCTTCGACGGCGCCAGCCTTTCGCTGGCCGGCACGACGCCGTTGGCGAGCGTGCAGGCGCTGCTGCTGGCCGCCCAGTTGCCGGTGGCCTACCAGAACCTGGGCGTGCCCGGCGCGACGCTGTGGGACGGCATGAACGCCACCAGCTCGGCCAACAGCCAGTCGCCCGGCAACTCGTACTTCGACTTCATCCTGCGCAACAGCGTCTTCGGCGGCGTGGTCATGTGCGACCAGGCCGCGTCGCTCGAGCCCACCCTGGTCACCTGCTGGCTGGGCAACAACGACGCCCTCGGCGGCGCCACCAGCGGCGAGCCGGTCCTGGGCGTGAACGTGACGCCGCCGGCGACCTTCGCCGTGATGTACGAGGCCCTGCTCGACCGCGTGACCGACACGGTCCTCACCCACACGGGCATCGCACCGGTGATCATCACGGCCAACGTGCCGGACATCGCCAGCACGCCCTACTTCATGCCCAAGGCGCTGTTCCGGGCCATGGCCGAGCTGCCGGGCCCCGACACGCTCCCGGACGCCAACCTGTTCACCGAGGCCGACGCGGTCTACGTCCGCTTCCCGGCGCTGAGCTACCTCGCCGCCGCGGGCATGGCCGGCCTGCCGCTGCCCGAGGCGTACACGCTGGACGTCGCCGAAACGGCGATCGTGCAGGACGCGGTCACGGGCTTCAACGCGGCCATCGCCACGGCCGTGGACGAACGCGAATACGTCCACCTGTACGATGCGCACGCCGCCTTGGCGGGCCTGACCGCGGGCCAGGCCTCGCACTTCCTGGCGCTGGAGGCGCAGTACGGGGCGGAGATCGCCGCGGCGACGACCTACTTCTCGCTCGACGGCATCCACCCGAACAACCGCGGCTACGGCCACGTGGCCAACGGGTTCATCGCCACGATCAACGAGGAGCTGGGCACCTCGGTCCCGAGCATCGACCTGTCGACCCTGACCTGGGACCCGACCTACGGGATCCCCATCGACGACAAGGCGGCCGCGGGCCTGAGCCCCGAGGCGGCCCGGGCCATGGACGCCATCTTCCGCTAGCGGGCATCGTCCCGCGACGGCGCAGGGCGGGGACGCGGGTCCCCGCCCTGTTCCTTTTCCGGCCGGCGACGGCGGTCATTTCCCGTGCCAGCGGACCGGCGATGTTGTAGCTTGGGTGCCGGCGAGCGACCAAGGGAGACCCCACGTGCGATCCTACGGGACGGGACAATCGATCGGCCTGAGCTTCGGTCCCCCGCTGACCCCCACGGTCCGGGCCCTGCTGGCCGCCAACATCACCGTGTTCGTGCTGCGCTGGCTGCTGGGCGACGGCGCGGCCCGCTACACCTTTGACCACCTCTTCGGGCTGGTGCCCCGCGAGGCTCTGGACCGGCTGCACCTGTGGCAGTTCGTGACCTACATGTTCCTGCACCAGAACTTCTGGCACCTCTTCTTCAACATGTTCCTGATCTGGATGTTCGGCTCGGAGCTCGACGCCCAGTGGGGCAAGCGCGCCTTCCTGCGCTATTACCTGTTCACCGGGATCGGCGCGGGACTGGTCTACGTGCTGCTGATGCCGCGCATCGAGCCGTCCACCGCGGCACACCCGCTGATCGGGGCCTCGGGCGCGGGGTACGGCATCCTGACCGCCTACGGCCTGCTCTACCCCGAGCGCCGCTTGCTGCTGTGGTTCCTGATCCCGATCAAGGTGAAGTGGTTCGTGATCGGCCTGGGGGTCTTCGAGCTGCTGGCTTCCCGGACCCCGTCGAGCGTGGGGCACCTCGCCCACCTCGGGGGCATCCTGTTCGGCGTGCTCTACCTGAAGGTCGGCGACGGTCTCTGGCGCAAGTTCGTCCGGGCGCGCCGCCGCAACCGGGCCCGCGGCCGCTTCCACGTCCTGGACGATGCGCCGCCGCCGTCGTCCGGCGCCGCCCCCGGTCCCGGACCCCGCGACGAGATCGACCGCCTGCTGGAGAAGATCTCCCGCGAGGGCCTCGCCAGCCTCACCGAGCAGGAGCGCGAGACGCTGCGCCGGGCCAGCCGCCGGAACTGACGACCACCGCCGACCGCCGAGGTGCCGCGTGAAAAACCTGCTGTGGCTGCTGCTGCTGAAGCTGCGCCTCTACCCGCACATCTACTTCACCTACAGCCCGTTCAAGATCTACGAGTTCGCCGAGCTCACGCGCGGCCTCGCCTGGCGGGGCGACGAGCGGGTCCTGGACATCGGCTGCGGCATCGGCAACCACACCCTGCTGCTGGGTCGGCGCTGCGGGCACATCACGGGCCTGGACGTCGATCCCGGCCTCGTCGAGAGGGCGCGCTGGTTCGCGCGCCACCTGCCGGGGAACGTCCGGGCGGACTTCCTCGACGTCCCCCTCGAGCGGGCGGGGTTCGCGGACGACAGCTTCGACCGTGTCTTCAGCATCTGCGTGATCGAGCACATCCCGGACCACGTGGACGTCCTGCGGCATGCCTTCCGCATCCTCAAGCCCGGCGGCGAGATGATCTTCTCGGTGGACTCGCTCGAGGCGATCGCCGATGCCGACCTCGTCGAGCGGCACCGGCACGAACACGCCGTGCAGCACTACTACCGCCGCGACGAGCTGCGCGACCTCCTGCAGTCCCTCGGTTTCCGGGACGTCGTCGTGGAGCCCGTCTTCAGGAGCGACTTCGCCGTGTCGCTGTTCCGACGGGGGATCGAGCGGGGCTTCAACTTCGGCCGGCTGCGCACGGCCGGGCTGACGCGGCGCTTCTTCCGGGAAGAGGCGGCCTGCCCGCCGGATCGGCCCGGGCTGTTCCTGATCGCCCGCGCCGTCAAGCCGCGGTGAGGTGGCCCATGGGCGAACGCGACCTCGGACGGACCGGGTGCGGGACATGACGCCGGCACTGTCGATCATCATCGTCAACTGGAACACGCGCGACCTGCTCGGCCCGTGCCTGGCTTCCCTGGAAGCCGCCCTGGCCGGCCTGCCCGCGCAGACCTACGTCGTGGACAACGGGTCTTCGGACGGCTCGGCCGAGTTCGTCCGCCGCGAGTTCCCCTGGGCGGAACTCGTGGACGCGGGGAGCAATCTGGGCTTCGCGGCCGCCAACAACCTGGTGCTGCGCCGGCTGGAAGGCCCCGCGGTCCTGCTGCTGAACCCGGACACGGTCTGCCGACCCGGATCGCTCGCCGCGCTGCACGCCTTCCTCGCCGCGACGCCGCGGGCGGCCGCGGTCGGCCCCACGCTGACCGACGCCGACGGCGGGTTCACGATCTCGTACGGCAACCTGCCGGCCCTGCGCTACCACCTGCTGGAACTGCTGGGCCCTCCCCGGCGCCGCTGGCCGCCCCGCCTGCGCCGGGCCACGTTCGCCCGGGTCCCCGACCGCGGCGACCGGACGCGCAAGGTCGGCTACGTCGCCGGCGCCTGCATGATGATCTCGGCGGAGGCGCTGCGCGAGGTGGGCCCGCTCGACGAGCGGTTCTTCCTGTACTTCGAGGAGACCGACTGGTGCGCCCGCGCCGCGCGGCTGGGGTGGGACGTCTACCACCACGCCGGCGCCGAGGTCGTCCACCTGGAGGGCCGCGCCGCCGCCCGCGCCGGCGACTTTGCGCTGGCGCAATTCCAGCACTCCTACCGCCTGTTCGTGGCGAAGCATCACGGCGCCCGGCGGGTGCCCTTGTTCCGCGCGGTCATGTGCCTGGAATACGGGCTGAAGGGAGCGGCCCGCCGCCTGCTGGCGCTGCGCCCGGGCCCGGGGCGCGCCCGGAACGCGGCCCTCGCCGACAACTTCCTGCGGCAGGCCCGCCTGCAGTTGCGGGGCGACGTCTCACCGACGCCGCCCCGCTGATCCTCTCCCCATCGATCCCCGCGCCTAGTCCGCGCCGCCGCCGGAGAACCCGGCGTCGCCCGCGGGCCCGGCATCGCCCGTGGGCCCGGCATCGCCCGCGCCCCGCGTCGAACGGCGCCGCCCGCCGCGGCGGCCGCGTCGGCGGGGCCGGGACACGGCTTCCGCGCCTTCGTCCACCGGCGCGCCGTCGCGCGCTCCATCGGCGTCCCGATTCTCGGCGCTCTCGACGGTCTGCGGCCGACGGTATTCGGGCCGCGCGCGGGGCGGCCCGGCGGGGCGCCGCCGCGGACCGGCGTCGCGGTCGCGCGGGGACTCGATCCGGTCGTCGCGTTCTTCGGGAACGGGCCGCTCGGGCCGGTCGAAGCGTTCCGGCAGGGCGGCGCGGTCCTGATGGTCGTCACGGTCGAATCGCTCGGTGCGCTCGGTGCGATCCGGGCGAGCGCTGCGCTCCCCGCGATCGAACCGCTCCCTCCCCGGACCCGTCGGCTGGCCCCCCGTGTGGCCCCGGTTGCCGCGCCCGCGCGGCAGGAAGCGCTTCTCGGCCTCCTGGATCAGGTCGCGGTCCGACTTCAGGGACAGCACCTGGTAGTTCTCGCGGTGCAGGCCGGGGTCGTCGGTGACGTCGATGATCATGTCGTGCTCGCTGCAGAGGTCGTCGAACTGCTCGGCGCGCTCGGTGCTCAGGTAGAGGGCCAGCATGGGGTTGGCCACGATCTGCAGCTGCTTCTCGCCGGTCTTGTGGTGGACGCGGTGCACCTCGCGCTCGATGCGGTTGGCCAGCGTCTCGAGGCTGAGCACCTTGCCCGCGCCGTGGCAGTAGGGGCAGTCGTCGCTGAGGAACGAGACCAGCGAGGGGCGGACGCGCTGGCGGCTCATCTCGGCCAGGCCCAGGTTGCTGACCGGGAAGACCTTGGTGCGCGCGCGGTCGTTCTTCAGGGCGTTGCGCAGCTCGTTCAGCACGCGCTTCTTGTTCCCCTCGGACTCCATGTCGATGAAGTCGACCACGATGATGCCGCCGATGTCGCGCAGGCGCAGCTGGCGGGCCACCTCGCGGGCGGCCAGCAGGTTGGTCTCGACGATGGTGTCTTCCTGGTTGTGGCGGCCGACGAAGCGGCCGGTGTTCACGTCGATCGAGACCAGCGCCTCGGTCTGCTCGATGACGATGTAGCCGCCCTTCTTCATCCACACCTTGGGCTCGGTGCTCTTGCGGATCTCCTGCTCGATGTCGTAGTGGTCGAAGACGGCCGACGCGTCGCGGTGCAGCCGGACGCGGTCCTTGATCTCGGGCGCGAAGATCTGCACGTACTTCTGGAGGCGCTTGTAGTCGTCCTTGTCGTCGATGACGAGCATGTCGACGTCGTCCTTGAAGATGTCGCGGATCAGGCCCACGACCATGCCCACGTCCTCGTGGACCAGGGCGGGCGCCTGGACCTCGCGGTCGGCGGCCTCGACCGTCAGCCACAGGTCCGACAGGTACTTGACGTCGGCGCGGATGGCCTTCTCCTCGGCCTCCTCGGCCGCGGTGCGCACGATGAAGGCGCCGGCGTCGGGGCGGGCCTCCTGCAGGATGCGCTTGAGGCGCACGCGCTCGCGGCGGTCCTCGATCTTGCGCGAGACGCCCACGTGGTGGCCCTTGGGCATGTAGACCAGGAAGCGGCCCGGCAGGCTGATGTCGGCGGTCAGGCGCGGCCCCTTGCTGCTGATGGGCTCCTTGGTGACCTGGACCAGGATCTTGTCGCCGACCTTCAGCATATCGCCGATGTCGGGGACCTGGGCGTTGCGCCCGCTGCGGCCGCCGCCGGCGGGCAGCGGCCCGTCGACCGCCTCGACCGACTCGGGGTCCTCGTGCACCAGGTCCGAGGCGTGCAGGAAGCCCGCCCGCTCCAGCCCGATGTCGACGAAGGCCGCCTGCAGGCCCGGCTTCACCGAGGTGACCACGCCGCGGTAGAGGTTGCCCACGATCCGCTTGCTGTCGGCGCGCTCGATGAGCAGCTCGACCAGCTCGCCGTCCTCGCGGATGCCGATGCGGATCTCGTGGGGATTCGCGTTGATGATGATGTCCTTGCGCATGTCTATGGTTCCAATCTGTGGGCGGTTCAGGCCGTCAGATGACGCTGCAGCCATAACCGCTGGTTGTGTTCGCGGACCCCGTCGAGCGGCGAAGCCCAGGTCCCGTCCGGCCGGCGCATCAGCAGGGCCGTGCGCCGCAACTCGGCGTGTCGGGGTTCCGGGAGCGCGTCGCCGCAGAGGGCCGCGAGGAAATCATGGGCAGGCAGCCCGGGCTGGGCCGGGAGGCGCTGCAGGGAAAAGGTCAGCTCGACCCCGCCGTCGGGGCCGGGAGTCTCCGCCACCGCGAGCCGGTCCTCGCACAGCAGCGGGCGCACGTCCACCGCCACGTCCCCCTTGGGGCGCTGGCGCACGACGACGCGGTCCGACGCGGCCAGGAATTCCCCGGCCAGCCGGCGCACGGTCGCCACGGAAGGCCCGCCGTCCGCCGGCGGCGGCAACAGGGCCCGGTAATCGCTGCGGTCGACCCCCTGCTCGATCGACTCCGGCACGACCGGCCCCATGGGCTCGGCCGCCAGCAGGCGGATCGTCGGGGGCAACTGCCGGTTCAGCCGCGGCACCCAGTCGTGCACGTCGTGCAGCAGGGCGAGGTCCAGCAGCTCGTCGTCGCCGGCCACGCCCACCGGCAGGGGCGGGCCGAACTTGATCAGCAGGTGGGGGTGGAAGCCCTGGCTGTACGCCACCGGCAGGGCGGAGCGGCGCAGGGCCATCTGGATCAGGCGCTGGAAGTCGAGGTGCCCCAGCCAGACGGCGTCGCCGTCCTTGGCGTAGCTCGCCCGGAACCAGCACTTCTCGCTCGCCCGCTCGCGCCACTTGCGCCACTGCGGGCGCTCGCGGCGCGGGTCCGCCGCATCGGCGTTGCGGGGATCGAAC
>Ga0172371_10000297_pt1 | contig 74936 bp, 77 predicted proteins | sample Lak12m_FD_114543 | JGI IMG/M metagenome (GOLD analysis project Ga0172371, IMG submission 114543) | Freshwater microbial communities from Kabuno Bay, South-Kivu, Congo - kab_022012_12m | ecosystem: Environmental > Aquatic > Freshwater > Lake | place: Democratic Republic of the Congo: South-Kivu...
GTACAATATTCAAAGACCTCATGAAAGTCTGGAAATGAGACCACCTGTAGCTGTATATTTTAACTTGTTCTACAAATCCCGCTTCGACACAGGGGTGCACTTGAAACTATGGAACCGAACACTCATTGATATTATGAATTTCAAAGGTGAACCGTTAGTGACGGTAGACGGCTCAAACTTCACTTTCACTGTTCCCGGAGATGGAATTATCTATAGGATTGATTCCGCTACCGGAGAAAAAAATCCAAAAATACCTGATTTTCCCGATGCCGGAAATGGCATAGACGTTCAGCCACAAAAAGTGGACGGCGGAGGAAGCGACGGAGGAAAAAATCCAGACGGTGGCTCAGACGCGGGTATTTACACTCCTCCAAAAGGCAGTGATGGTGGCTGTGTGGCTGCGACAAGAGCACCAAAAGACGCTACTGCTTCCATGCTTGCAGCCGCAGCAATTGCCGCTTTCTTGCTATACAAAAGAAGAAGCTCTAAGCGCGCTTAATATGAATTTCGAATTCCGTCTGAGACAGAGTTCGTATAAGCAACTTTGATCAGAGGATTTTTAAAGTGTGAAAGGCTTATTGAAGAGGAAAAATCAACCAAAAAGTGTGCGCGCGCACAGATTCTTATGTGAACATTTTGTCTTAGTTTTTATTTCCCCCTTACAAAAATTTTCCTAAGAATTTCTAACATTCCCGGGATTAAGAAAGCAGTCATGCCGCAAGCGGCTGTAGCCATCCATTCGGGTAAAGTGAGAGGAAGAGTTTTGAATATTCTTTGCGCTTGAGGAAGATAAATCACGCCGATTTGTAAAAATAGAGATAAAAGTACGGCGAGATTTAAATTACGATTGGAGAAGTAAGAGGAGATTTTGCCGTCTTCTTTGCCTTTGCAAACGAACGCTAAAAATAATTCGAACATTACAATTTCAGTAAAAATCATGGTGCGGGCGTGGGAAGGAGCGGAAAGATCGGCAGTAGTCACATGTTCAATAATGTCCTCATGCAAGCCATAAATGTAGATGCCAATATTGACGATTATTTGTAGAAAAACTCCGGTAAAAATAAAGCTGCTGAATTTTCTGAAAATGTTTTCATTTTTTTTATGAGGGCCTTCTTGCATGATGGTGGTTGGAGCTTTGGACTGGCCGAGGGCGAGAGCTGGAAGTGAATCGGTACTGATATTTATCCAAAGAATTTGCAGTGGCAGAAGGGGTAAAGGATAGCCTGCGATAGTAATAATGCCCACCATCATAATGTCGTCGAGATTCGCGGAGAGCATGTATTTGATGAAGGAAAGAATATTTCGGTAAACTCTACGCCCCTCGGCGATAGTGGAAACTATGGTGGAGAAATTGTCGTCTTTAAGTACGATGTCGGCTACTTCTTTCGTGGCTTCAGTTCCTTTGATTCCCATGGCTACGCCAACGTCTGCGCGCTTGAGTGCCGGAGCGTCGTTTACGCCATCGCCGGTGACCGCAACCACTTCGTTGGCGGCCTGAAGCAATGAAACGAGACGATATTTATGTGCCGGGCTGGTGCGGGCGAAAATTTCCGTATTTTTGATTTGTTTTTGGAAGGCGCTGTCGCTTAATTTATCGATTTCTTCACCGGTCAAAATATTGGTAATTTTGAGTCCGAGGTTTTTGCCAATAGATTTGGCGGTAAGAGGATTATCACCGGTAATGATTTTAATATCTATGCCGGCTTGTTGGGCTAGTCTGATGGCATTTTTTACCTCTTTTCTTGGCGGATCTATCATACCCACAAGACCTATGAAAGTGAGGTGGTCTTCTTTTATAGGCTCGGCTTGCTCAGCCCCAGTCATGGCGGGGATCTTCGCTTCACCTGCGCGCTCGCGCTGTGGTACTCTCGGACACTCGCTGCTGCTCGCGCTCGCAAGCTTTAAACTGTACTCTGACTTGTATGCGAAAGCGAGCACGCGAAGGGCTTCTTCGGCGTAGGAATTGGCTGTTTTTTCAATTTGCGATCTGTCTTTTGCGGTGATTGCACGGATTTTTCCACCGATGGAAATGTGGCTGCATCTTTTTAATACTTCTTCGAAAGCGCCTTTGACGAAGATTTCTTTGTCTTTACCTACTTCGTGTAAGGTGCTCATCATTTTGCGTTCGGAAGTGAAAGTGTTTTCATCCAGTTTTTTGTGGGTTCTTATTTGACCTGCTTTGCGGGCGAGAATTTTTAAGGCTATTTCCGTAGGGTCTCCCAGAATAGTTTTATCAACAAAAGAGTTGTTGCAGTTTTCACAAATTTCCAGAAGTTTTAGATCTTCTTTTGTTTTTAGTGAAATTTTGTCGCTCCAATTGTAACCTACGCCGGGAATTTCAGTTTCTTTGAAGTTGGTGAAAACTTTTTTCACGGTCATTTCGTTGAGAGTGAGAGTGCCGGTTTTGTCTGAACAGATTACGGTGGTGGCACCGAGAGTTTCAATGGCGTTCATTTTTCGTACGATGGCGTTTCTTTTGGCGAGAAGCTGTACGCTGATGGCGAGAGTGAGAGTAATGATAATTGGCATGCCTTCCGGAATTGTGGAAACACCTAAAGAAACTGAGACAAAAAGCATTTCAAAAGGTGAAATTCCTTTGAGGTAACCGATGCCGAAAAGAATTATGACTAAGGCGAGCGTGACGAGAGCAATTTTTTTACTGAGATTGTTGAGTTGAATGGAAAGAGGGGACATGGTTTCGCTTTCTTTGGCAACGAGATCAACTATTTTCCCAAATTCGGTATTCATACCGGTGGAGATGACTTTGGCCGTGCTGCGGCCATTTACGATAATGGTGCCTTTAAAAAGAAGGCCGGATTTGCCTTTGCCGGGCCTTTTTTCTGCGGGGATGCTTTCTCCCGTGAGGATGGCTTCATCGGCTTTTAGGGAGAAAGATTCTATGATTTCCAGGTCGGCGGGGATTTTTTCACCTTCGGAAAGAATTACAATGTCATCTGGCACGAGTTCCTGAATGGGGATTTCTTTTTGAGTGCTGTCGCGAAAAACTACGCAGGTTTGTACTACGAGGCTTTTTAAGGCTTTGACAGCGTGTTCCGCTTTATATTCCTGGATGAAGCCGATTATTGCGTTTATTACGACGATGGCGAGAATGGCGATGCCGTCGATGAGTTCATTTAGATAAATTGAAATTAGGCCGGAAATAATGAGAATGATGATGAGGAAGGAAGTGAATTGAGAAAGAAGAATTTTGAGTGCGGTGAATTCTCTTTTGGTTTTAATTTCGTTTGGGCCGAATTTGGCTAAGTTTGCTTTTGCTTGCGCAGAAGTGAGGCCGGTCGTGTTGGCAGTTTTTGCCATAGGAATGTGTGAGAGGTGGTTTGATTCTATCAAAGAAAGGTGATGGCGGGAAGAAATTGCGGGGAAAAATAGTGCTTTGTACATTTTTACGGATTAAAAACTGCGCCCGGGCGCGAATTAAAATATTGAGCTTGAGTATGTCAATCCTTCAATTTTTATGGTATAATTGAGTGTCAAATATTTCTTATGAAAGGAGAGCCAAAACAAATTGTCCCTTGTCTACTGCTACAAAAAATCCGAAGGCGATCAGTGTTTATAGAAGATTGGGATGGAAAGAAGCGAGTTGGGGTGATGGCTCAGAAGTTGATTTGATTGTAGCAGGTAAAAAACCAGACGGAAGTGATCCACGATGGGCACGGGAATATGAAAATATGAAGTCTAAAGGATATAAGATATTTTATTTTGATCCGAAGGAGGACATAAAAAAACAGCCTCCCGAGGGGAAGCTGCTTTGATCTTGTGGTTATTCGCTTCGCGAATGTTCGCCTCGGTCTTAGAATGACCTCGGCAAAAATTGCTTTCGCAATTTTTTTAACGTTTGCTGAATTGTGGACCTTTACGAGCTCTCTTGAGACCGAATTTCTTTCTTTCTTTAACACGTGAGTCTCTTGTGAGGAAGCCAGCTTTTTTGAGGGCTGGTTTGTTCAATGGGTCGTATTCGATCAAAGCTTTTGTAATAGCGTGACGGATAGCTTCAGCCTGTGAGCTGATTCCTCCACCTTGTACCAATACCGTAATGTCGAAGGATTTCACTGCGCCTGTCAATGCTAGAGGGGCTTTTAGTGTGCCTACGAGAGTTTTAACCGGAAGATATTCGTTGATTTGTCTGCCGTTAATTGTAATTTCACCGCTACCCTTAAACATGCGTACGCTTGCAATAGAAGTTTTTCTTTTGCCAGATGCATAGTAATATTTACCTTTTGGAGAAGATACGGGAGCTTTAACTTCCTTTTCTTCCGGTGTGCTTTGAGCAGCTGCTTTTGTAGTACGTTTTGTAGCCATGTGTGCGTTTAGCGATTAAGAATTAGCATTCAAGAACTTCCGGTTGTTGTGATGCATGTGGATGTTCTGTGCCTGAGAATAATTTAAGTTTTTTTAACATTACGTCGCGGAGGTTGTTTTTTGGTAACATTCCTCTTACTGCCGCGATTAAAACTCTTTCAGGATTTTTAGATTCGAGAACAGTTTTTGCTGATGGAGAGATAAGTCCTCCTGGATAACCAGTGTGACGTTCATAAAGTTTATCACTAAGTTTTTTACCTGTGAGTTTTACTTTGTCTACATTGGTTACGATAACGAAATCTCCGCAATCCATGTATGGTGAGAAGATTGGTTTATCTTTTCCTCTTAGTTTGTCGGCTATCTTTGTGGCGATTTTGCCCAACACTTTATCTTTGGCATCAATGATGTACCATTTTCTTTTTACTTCGGCGGGTTTTAGGACTGTTGTTTTCATAAGATTAAATAAGTTCTAGTTGTACTACTGGAGCATTATCACCTGTGCGATAACCTAATTTTGTGATTCTGGTGTATCCTGAAGTTCTGTCTTTGTATTTATCAGCCAATACTTCAAGAATTTTCTTTGAGCTGTTTTCGTGATCAATAACGTTCATAATAAGTCTGATGGCTTCTCTCTTGTCTTTGTTCTTTCCGTAGTTGATCAATCTTTCAACCAACGGTTGAACGGCTTTTGCTTTTGCAGCTGTAGTTTTGATTTTTTCGTAGATGATGACAGACATTGCCAGATTTTTCATCAAGGCTGTTGTATGACTTTTATCATTTCCGATTCTGACTTTCTTTACTTTGTGACGCATATTATTTAAAAATTATTCCTCTGATAAGCTAAATCCCTTTTTCTCAAGAGCAGATCTCACTTCTGTGAGTGCCTTTTTACCAAATCCTCTCAAGTTTGACAACTTACTTTCTGTGCATTTGGACAATTGTTCGATTGAACCGATGCCGCCATTGATAAGAGCATTAAGAGTTCTTGGAGAGAATCCAAGAATTTCGATTGGTGTATATGATTCTTGAGTAGGTTTGTTTGCTTCTTGTTCGCGTTCTTTGTCGATAATAGATTTAACATCTGACATATAATATTCTTCCACCATAGCGTTTTCAGCGTTGAAAAAGCCGAAATATGATTGGAGAACATTTGAAGCGAATTTGATTGAATCTTCTGGAGTAATTGCGCCATTTGTCTTTACTTCGACTGTCATCTTGTCCAAATTTGTCATTTGGCCGACACGAGTTGCTTCGATATCGTAACGAACTTTTCTAACCGGAGAATAAATAGCGTCGATCAAAATGATTTGAGGATCTTTTTCTTCTTTTTGTCTCTGAGCTGCAGGTACGTAACCAACACCTTTTTCTACACGCATTTCCATCTTAACTTTTGTACCTTTTTCTACGGTACAAATATATTGATCCGGATTTAGAATTTCCACTTCAGATGGGCATTTAATATCTTTACCATAAATTTCTCCTGCTTTATTGATGTCGAGAATAACAATAGACATTTCAGGAGTAGTTTTCTTGATTTCAAGTAATTTCAAATTGAGAGTGATATCCATAACACTTTCTTTTACTCCAGGAATTGTGGAGTATTCATGACTGACACCTTCAATCTTGATACCGGAGATGCAAGCACCCGGTAGGGAAGAAAGAAGAACTCTACGTAGGGCATTACCAAGAGTTACGCCGTAACCGGTCGGCAAAGGACTCAATATGAAAATTGAGTGATTTGGACCGATACTTTCGGCTTTGAGCTTAGGTATTCCTATGTCTTCTTGGATTTGATGCATTTGAATAATGTTATGTGGTAGAAGTTGCGATCCGAGGGGGAGATGCAAGTGCTACGGGATTTTTTTATAATGGATGTTCGCTTCGCGAACGTTAGACTCGGTCCTCGCGGACACTGGCTGCTGCCAGCCCGGCTCGTCAGCACTTCGCTTACGCTCGTGCTTATTATTTAGAATAGTACTCAGTAATGAGCTGATGCTCAATTATATTTTCGATATCATCCTTGCCAGGTATTGCGGTTATTTCGCCTGATAGATTGGCAAGGTCAACTTTCATCCATTTTGGTGCTTTGACTTTGGCCTTTTTTGTCTCTTCGAAAAGTTTTGATGTCTTTTTCTTTGTGAGTACTTCAAATTTGTCGCCAACTTTTACGAGAATAGAAGGAGTATTAACTCTCTTGCCATTCATAGAAATTAAGCCGTGACTAACCATTTGTCTTCCTTGTGGTCTTGTAGACGCAATTCCTGAACGATATAAAACATTATCCAATCTTTGTTCAATAAAACCAAGGTATCTGATACCGGTTACTTCATTGGTTTTAGATGCCATTTCATAATACTTGCGAGATTGCTTTTCGCTGATTCCATACATGAAACGAGCTTTTTGTTTTTCCAAAAGCTGTCTTGCAAATTCAGACATTTGAGAAAAACGCTTCTGTCCGTGCTGACCAGGTTTATAATTTTTCTTAGTGTAAGCTTTGTTTTTACTTTCACCGTTAGTGAAAAGTGCTACTCCTAATCTTCTTGATAAACGTGTTACTGGACCTGTGTATCGCATGTGAATGTGTTAATTGACTTAATTATTATACGCGGCGTGCCTTTTTCTTTCTGCAACCGTTGTGTGGAACCGGAGTGACGTCGTTGATGGAAATAAGATCCAATCCGCTGCCAACCAAACCACGAACAGCTTGTTCGCGACCTGCTCCAACACCTTTGATATAAACATGAACTCTTTCCAAACCGTAAACTTTTGCTTTTTCAGCAGCGTTTTCAGCAGAAACCTGAGCGGCATAAGGAGTAGATTTTCTTGCTCCTTTGAATCCGCTTGATCCTGAACTGCTCCATGAAAGAACACTTCCGTTTTGTTCTGTGATAGTTACTATAGTGTTATTGTATGATGCTTGAACGTAAGCATTACCAACTTGTACATTGCGTCTCTTAGCCTTTTTCTTTACGACTTTTTTAGCTTTGCCTTCTTCGGCTGATGGCGCTTTAGTCTCTTTTGCTCCTTTTTCGCCTTTTGGAGCCTGTTTTTTAGTTTCTTCTGTCATGGGTTAGTATTATTTAGCAATTATTTTCTTGTTTGCAACTGTCTTACGTTTACCTTTTCTTGTACGGCAGTTGTATCTTGTGCGTTGACCACGAACAGGTAAACCTTTCTTATGTCTAATTCCACGATATGTACCAGTTTCCTGAAGATGCTTGATATCCATGGCGATTTTTCTCTTGAGATCACCTTCAGTAGGAAATTTTGCAATAATTTCACGTATAGCCGCTACTTCGTTTTCGCTTAGCTCTTCAACTTTTTTATTGATGTCAATTTTGGCTTCACTAAGAATTTTGTTGCTTAGACTGCGACCAATGCCGTAGATGGCTGTTAAGCCAACTTCGATGCGTTTTTCTTTCGGTAGATTTACTCCAGCGATACGTGCCATGTGTGTATTGTATTAATATTTTAGCTTAAACTTAAGCGAATCGACCCCGTTTGACCAGGCTCGATTGAAAAAGTTTTATTAACCTTGTCTTTGTTTATGACGTTTATTCTCGCAAATTACGCGAATTACTCCTTTGCGACGGATAACCTGACATTTTTGACAAATCTTTTTGACTGATGCTTGTACTTTCATGATGTTTTAGTTTGTTCTCGGTGGCTTACCTGAGTGTCTATATGTTATGCGGCCTTTTGAAAGGTCGTATGGGCTTGTTTCAACCGTGACGCGATCCCCAGGAAGAATTCTAATGAAATGCATACGCATTTTTCCTGATAAATGAGCGGTAATGAACTGCCCGTTAGCTAATTCCACCTTGAACGCTGTTCCCGGTAGAGCTTCCACTACTGTGCCTTCCATTGAGATACCCTCTTCTTTGCCCATTTAGATGCCCGTTTTTACGGTTTTTTTATAAAAAAAGCGTTTGGAGTCTACATGATATATTTCATCTGTGCAAGTGAATTTTTACTTTTCATGTAAAAAAGTTATTTTCTAGTTCGGTTTAGTTTAATTCAGTCAGAATTTCACTTCCTTTTTTGGTAATCAAAATGGTGTTTTCGGCTTGTACTGCACAAGAACCGTCTACGGTCACAATTGTCCAGCCGTCTTTTAGGGTTTTCATTTTGCTGGTTCCGGAAGAAAAAATAGGCTCGATTGCGATGGTCATTCCTTCTTTTAAGGTAGGTCCTTTGTTGCCATCGAAATAATTTGCGATAATAGGATCTTCGTGAAGTTTGCGGCCGACACCATGTCCGGTGAGATCGTAAATTACGTAAAAACCTTCAGCTTCAATGGTTTCTTGAATCAGTTTGCCAATTTCACCAACATGTACGCCCGGTTTTGCGAGGTCGATAGCTTTGGCTAATGCTTCATTGGCGGTTTTGATTAGTCGGGATTTTTCAGGGGAAATTTTGCCGATTCCTACAGAACGCGCTGCGTCAGTGACCATTCCTTCATAAGTTACCCCGCAATCGATGGTGAGCAGGTCGCCATCCTGAAGAATTTCATCGGCGCGTGGAATTCCGTGAACGATGCGATCGTTGATGGCGGTGCAGAGAGTGGCGGGGAAGCCATGATATCCTTTGAAAGCCGGTTTTGCGCCTTTGGAAAGAATAAGTTTTTCGGCGAAAGTGTCGAGTTCTTTGGTGGACATGCCAATTTGAGCATGTTTTGAGCATGCGTCTAAAACTTCGGCGAGAATTTTGCCGCTGATACGCATTTTTGCAATTTCTTGTTCGTTTTTAATTAGGATGGCCATGGTTTATTATTTCAAAATCTTATCTAAAGTTTCGAAAGCCAATTTTTGTACTTCTTCGATGCTTGCTTCGCCGTCGATGGTGATCATTCCTTCTTTGTAGAGAGCGATGGCCGGAACTGTTTCGTCGCGGTAAGCTTTGAGGCGAGTTTGAATTGCTTCCGGATTGTCGTCGGAACGAGTGATTAGTTCTCCACCGCAAGTGCATTTGTCAGCGGTGTAGGTGATTGGGTAAACAGTTTTGCAAACTTTGCAAATTCTTCTGGTGGTAAGACGTTTGAGGGCGACTTCTTCTTTGATGTCGAGAAGAACCGCGCGGTAAGTGCGACCGTTTTTTTGAAGAAGGGCATTTAGAGACTGAGCTTGTTCCACTTTTCTTGGAATTCCGTCAAAAAGAACATTGGTGTTTGCTGGAAGTTTTGAGAGAAAATCTTCAACGATTTCCATTACCACTTCGTTTGGCACCAAATGTCCGGCTTCGATGATGGATTTTACTTTGCGAGCAAGTTCACTATCCTCTTGTGAAAGAGCTCGGAGAGCTCCACCGGTTTCAAAAATTTTGAGGTTGTATCTTTCAGCGAGAGATTTGCCGATGGTTCCTTTACCTGCGCCTTGCATGCCGAAGAGAATGATGTCCATGGGGGAGGGATTAGTAGGTAGGATTCTATTAGTATGTTGTTCGCATTCGCTCACCTTAGCCTCGCGCTTAGAATGCGCTCGGCAAAAGTTTTATTATTCGGCTTTGCCTCTAATAAAACTTTTTGTAATCATGCATAACCATCTGGGCGTTGACTTGGCGGATTAATTCCAAAACTACACCAACGATAATGATGATACCGGCTCCGGAAATAAGTAGAGGTACTGAACCGAGTCCAGCTGAGCTAAGTACGAATTGTACCAATACCGGCAATCCTGCGATGAAACCAAGGAAGAGAGCTCCGAAAAGAGTCAGTCTGTTGGAAACTTTTGCGAGATATTCGGTGGTTTGTACGCCTGGACGAATACCGGGAATATAGCCTCCGCGTTTCTGAATATTTTCAGCAACTTTTTCTGGATTGAAAGTGATTGAAACGTAGAAGAAGGTGAAAGCGATTACCAATAAGAAATATACGATCATGTAGGCTAAACTGTTTGGTTGGAATAGGGTAGTGAGAGTGCCTCCTAATTGGCTTACCCAAGCTGTTTTAGCATGAAGAAGGAATTGACCTACGATGCCAGGGAAGCTTACTAAAGCTACAGCGAAGATGATAGGAATCATTCCGGCTTGGTTGATACGAATAGGAAGGAAAGCCTGATCGCTCTTGCTGCGAATGCCACGGCCCGCATATGTAAGTGGAATTTTTCTTTGAGCTTCTGTTACCAAAATTACTATGGTAACCAATAATACTGTAAGGATTGTAACTACCACGAATGGAAGAAGATTGCTTTCGTCGTTTTGAGCGAGGAATAAACCTTGTCCAACAACTTGTGGAATTCCTGAAACGATACTTGAGAAAATCAAAACGGAGATACCGTTGCCAATACCTTTTTCACTGATTTGTTCACCGAGCCAAACAAGTAACAAAGTACCTGCTGAGATTGTGAGCATGATAGGAAGAATGGTCTTTGGATCTGTAGTGTTGGCAATTAATGGAATCTTTGATTGGCTGTTTAAAAGAATAATCATTCCGTATGATTGTAGGAAAGCTAATGGAAGAGTTAACCAACGAGTATAAGTGTTGATTTTTCTTTGACCTGCTTCTCCTTCTTTGGAAAGATTTTCAAGTTTTGGAACGATTACAGTTAACAACTGAATAATTACTGATGCATTGATATATGGAGAAATACCCATCAAAACGATAGAGAAGTGGGAAGTGCTACCACCGGTAAGCAAACTGAACATTTCAAGAAGTTGATTTCTGTTTGCTACGGCTTTTAGAGCTTGAAGATTTGCACCCGGTACCGTGATGTGCGCGAGGAATCTGTAAATAACGATGATTCCGATAGTGAATAGAATTTTGTTGCGGAGATCACGAGAATTCCAGATCTGAGTGAGGTATTTAAGCATTGTTTTCAGTTTTTGATAATATTATTGTGTTCGCTTCGCTCACATTTAGCTCGCCTTAGCTTGCTTAATCGCTGACGCGATTTGTACCTTGCCTTTCTTAGCCTCAACGGCTTTGATGGCGCTGGCAGAAGCCTTACTTACTATGATAGTAAGTGTCTTTTCCAATTCTCCATTGCCCAATAGTTTGACAGGTTTACCTTTTAGAGAATCAAGATTTACTTCTGTATTATTATCAAAAACATTTAAATCTCCAACATTTACAGCTTGATATTCTTGGTGATTTGGGTTCTTAAATCCTCTTAATTTTGGCATACGGCGAAGCATTGGAGTTTGACCACCTTCGAAGCCAGGGCGAATTTTGCCTCCGCTACGAGCTGATTGACCTTTACCACCTCTTGTTGAGAATGTTCCACGGCCTGAACCATTACCACGTCCTAAAAGTTTTCTTTTCTTCTTTCCTAATTTGCTGCTTAAGTTAAATAGAGTCATTGTAATTATTGTTTAATGTTGTTCGCTTCACTAACTTTAGTTTTGCCTTTAGGTTGAGCAGGATTCGCTTCGTTTTGCTTTGCTGGAGCTGCTGCAACCGGAGTAGCGCCTCTCGGCGTGCTCTGCTGAGCAGGCTTTTTGATTTGAATGGCTTTTTTAGCTGCTCTTCTTTCCATCATTGGAGTAGATTTCAACATCTTGAGAGCGGCAAAAGCGGCTTTTGTATTATTCAATTTGTTGTTTGTACCGAAAGACTTACTCATTACATCTTTGATTCCTGCTAATTCGAGAACTTTACGAATTGTTCCACCGGCCATAAGACCTGTACCTGGAACAGCAGGCATAAGCATTAATCTTGAAGATTTCAATTTAAGCTTCACGCTGTGGGGGATAGTAGTACCATCCATAATAACAGTGAGAAGATCTTTTTTAGCTTTATTGATAGCTTTTTGAATAGCTCCTTGAACTTCGTTTGATTTTCCGATTCCAATACCAACTTTTCCTTTTTTGTTACCAATGGCTACAGTGGCGCGGAAACGTAATTTACGTCCACCTTTTACTACACGAGTAACTCTGTCGATTTGAATAACTTCCTCTTCGAATTCTTTTGGTTCTCTCTTAACGAATCCTCCTTTTTTATTATGTTCTGGTTTTGGCATTTAATGGATGATTAATTTTTAGGATTAGAATTGTAAGCCGCCCTCACGAGCGCCATCAGCAAGAGCCTTAACTCTGCCGTGATATTTGTAACCGTTTCTATCAAATACAACTTTTGTAACTTTCTTCTCTTGTGCAAGTTTGGCAATTTCCATTCCCACTTGTTTAGCTTTTTCAGCTTTAGTACCTTTAGCCTTAGCTTTCATATCTGAAGCACTGGCTATTACTTTTTTAGTGTCATCATTGATAACTTGAGCGTAAATGTGAGCCAAGCTTCTGAATACAACCAATCTCGGTCTTTCAGCTGTTCCGGAGATTCTTTTACGAATCTTAATGTGTCTGCGTAGTCTGGTTTGTTCTTTATGTTTAGACATTATGTGTAAGTATTAATTTATTATTTAGCTTCACCACCTGTAGCACCAGCTCCGGCACCAGCAGCTTTACCAGCTTTCTTAACAATTTTCTCTCCGAAGTAACGGATACCTTTTCCTTTATATGGTTCAGGTTCTCTGAAGCCGCGAATTTTTGCAGCAACTTGTCCGATTACCTCTTTGTCGTTACCTGTGATGATGATGATATTCTTGTTTTCAGCGTCCAATTTGAATTCGATGCCCACTGGAGCTACGTAATCTACTGGATGAGTGAAACCAAGTGTTAAGTTGATCTTATTCTTGTTTGGATTAGCTCTGTAACCTACTCCGACGATTTCCAATTTTCTTTCGTAACCTTTTGTTACTCCTTCAACCATGTTATTAATGAGATTTCTTGTAAGACCGTGAAGAGCTTTATCGAATTTTTCGTTTCCTGTTCTTGTGACAACAATTTTATTATCTTGAAGTTCAATTTTGACTTTTGGAGAAAACTCTTTTTTAAGTTCGCCTTTTGGCCCTTTGATGGTTACATTGTTTCCTTGGACAGTTGCTGTAACTCCACCTGGGATAACTACTGGTTGTTTACCTACTCGTGACATGGATTTAAATGATTAATAAATTTCGCAAATAAGTTCTCCTCCCAATTTTTGTTTTTTAGCGTCTGAATTTGTCATTAAACCTTTGGAGGTAGAAAGGATGCGGAGTCCCAATCCGCTTTTTACGGCTTTGAGATCAGCGGTTTTAACGTAGATTCTTTGGCCGGGCTTACTAATTCTTATGAAAGTAAGATCGTTCAATGTATCTTTCAGGGTAATATTTAAAATTTTGAATACGCCTTGTTCTTCAACTTCATAATTCTCGATAAAACCATTATCTTTAAGAATTTTTACGATACTTTCCTTGATTTTTGAGTGACTTACGCTGACATCTTCGTGATGTGCCGTATAAGCGTTGCGAATTCTGGTTAGTAAGTCTGCTATTGGATCTGTATGCATGATATTGCTATTTATGTATCTTATATATTTAGTAGGATGTTCGTCCTCCGCTCCCTTTGGTCGCTTCGGGTTTTCCGACTGCGTCGGAATTTTTCTGGCTAGATCACTCGCTTCGCTCGTGATTACCAAGAAGATTTCTTGACTCCCATGATTTTGCCTTCTCTGGCCAATTCACGGAAACAAATTCTGCAGATTTCAAATCTTCTCATATATCCATTTACTCTTCCGCATAATTTGCAACGATTGTAGGTGCGTGTGCCAAGGATAGTTTTTTTACCTTTTGCACGTGCAGCTGCTACTTTTTTCTTGTTGCGCTGATTTTTTACTTTTAATGCTAGTCTTGCCATCTGTTAAATTATTTTAGTGGTTTATTGAATGGGAATCCGATCGCTTTGAGAAGTTCGTAGCCCTCTTTGTTGTCTTTTGCGCTGGTTGTGATATTGATTTCCAAACCATGCAATTTAATTACATCATCAGGACTAATTTCAGGGAAAACTGTATGTTCTTTGAATCCTACGTTGTAGTTTCCTCTACCGTCGAATGCTCTTGGGGAAATTCCACGGAAGTCTCTTACACGAGGGAAAACAATGTTTACCAATTTATTCAAGAAGTCATACATTCTTTTACCTCTTAAAGTTACTACCACACCCATTGGTTCGTTTTGCTTGATCTTGAAGTTAGAAATAGCTTTTTTAGCCCTAGTAACGATTGGTTTTTGGCCACTGATTTTAGTGATGTTTTCAACAATGTTTGAATAGTCTTTGTTGTGAGTTTTTGTGTATGTACCAATACCTGAATTGATTGTAATTCTTGTTACTTTAGGTACAGCCATAATACTCTTAATGCCCAATGTTTCTTTAAGCTTTGGAGCGATTTCTTTCTTAAATCTGGTTTGTAGGTCTACTGCTTTCGCCATATATTATTTTTTAGATTCTTTATCGATAGATTCTTTACATTTTTTGCAAATGCGTTGTTTCTTTCCTGAATTAAGTTTCTTATATCCAACGCGAGTCATTTTGCCACAGTTAGGGCAGAGCAACATAACGTTTGATACATGCATAGGTGCTTCGAATTGAATTTTTTCTCCAGCTTTTCCCTGTGTCTTTTTCACATGTTTTGTACGCATGTTTAATTTTTCAATCACTACTTTGTCGGCTTTTCTTAAAATCTTAGTGATTTTTCCTTTTTTGCCTTTGTCTTTTCCGGCAATTACTACTACTTGGTCGTTATTTTTTAGTTTCATATAATTTTGATTGATGGTTGTTCGCTTCGCGAACGTTAGACTCGCGCTTAGAATGCGCTCGTCCTCCTCGCTTGCGCTCAGAGTACTTCAGTTGCTTGAGAAATAATTTTCTGGAAACCAGCTTCGCGAAGCTCTCTGGCTACCGGGCCGAATACACGACTTCCTTTTGGTTCAGACTCTTTGTCTACGATTACAACGGCATTGTCATCGAAACGGATTGATGAACCATCTTCACGATGGAATTCTCTTACTTGACGAACGATTACAGCTCTTTCAACGCTTTTCTTACGAACGATACCACGTGGATTAGCTTCTTTGATGGAAACAACAACTACTTGTCCAAGATGTGCATAGCGAGCCTTTGAAGCTCCGAGAATCTTGATACACCTAGCCATTTTTGCACCAGTGTTATCTACTACTTTTAGATTTGTACCAAATTGAATCATATATAATTACAGTTTATTTACGCTTTAGGATTATGTGTTTCGGGCTTAGCCGAAACTTTTTGTTTTTCTTTGACAGCTGCGCTGTCTGCAGGTTTTTCTAATGTCCATCTCTTTAATTTACTGAGAGGGCGTGTTTCATAGAAAGTTACTTCTGTACCAATTTCGATCTTTTTATCTTCAGGATTGTGAACATGGAATTTTCTAGAAACCAAGAATCTTTTCTTATATTTTGGGTGGTTCTTGTAAGTGTTTACCACTACGACCAAGGTCTTAGTTTGTTTGTTGCTGCTAACTGTACCTTTTTTTACTCTCATATTTTTTAAATTAGGCTTTTGGAGCATTAATAATTGTTTGCACTCTAGCAATTTGTTTTCTTGTCTCTTTCAACATGTGACTGTCTTTTGCCTGACCATTTTTCACATTGAAATCCAATCTGATAAAATCGTTTTTCAACTGAACGAGTTCATCATTCAATTTTTTAACATCTAATTTTTTCAATTCTTCTAGAGTTTTCATAATTATAATTCATTACCGTTAACAAATTTACATACTACCGGGAGTTTGTGTCCCGCTAATCTCATCGCTTCTTTTGCAGTTTTGAGATCCACACCTTCCATTTCAAAAATGATTCTTCCAGGCTTGATAGGACAAACGAATAATTCAGGCGAACCTTTACCAGAACCCATCGGTACTTCCGCAGCTTTTCTTGTAAGTGGTTTGTGTGGGAAAATATTAATCCAGATTTTGCCTCCGCGTTCTACATATCTACTCATGCAACGACGAGCTGCTTCGATTTGACGAGCACTGATTTCTCCAGAGCTGATGGCTTTTAATCCATAAGTTCCAAAGCTGAGCTGAGTACCGCGGTAAGAAATACCTTTAGTATCAGATCTGCCTCTGTGCGCTTTTCTATATTTTTGCTTCTTTGGTTGTAACATAATAGTGTGTTAGTACGCTTAGCTTTGTTTAATTTCTTCAAGACTTTCAGCCATTCTAGCCGTCAAATCTTTTTTGAATACATTACCTCTGTAAATCCAGCATTTGATACCGATTTTTCCATAAGCTGTAAAAGCTGGAATAGATGCGTAATCAATGTCGGCACGGAATGTATGTAAAGGGATTTTACCTTTGCTGAAGAATTCACCACGAGAGATTTCAACTCCATTAAGTCTTCCTCCGAGATAAATCTTTGCTCCTGAAGCGCCTGATTCGATAATCTTTTCAATAGACATCTTGGCTGCACGGCGATAAGAAATTCTCTTCTCAACCTGTCTTGCAATGTTTTCAGCAACGATCTTGGCATCCAACATTGGTTTCTTGATCTCTTTAATATTGATAACGAATGTATCTTTGAATTCTTTTGAAAGAGCAGCTTTAAGTTTTTCAATAATTTCTCCTCCATGACCGATGATTACACCAGGCTTAGAAGTGTGAATATTGATGATTACTTTACCTTGAGTTCTCATGATCTCGATTTTCCCCAAGCCATCTTGTTCTAGATTCTTGTTGATGATTTTTTCGATAGCCAAGTCTTGATGGAAAAGTTTGCTAAAATTACGCTTTCCTGCGTACCATTTAGTATCCCAATCATGGGTGATACCGAGTCTGATTACTTTTGGGTTTACTTTGTGACCCATAGGATATTAATAGTTATTTTTTAGATTTAATTTTTTTAACTTTTGGCTCATCTTTTGTAGCTTTGCTTCCTCCCTTGCTTTCCAATTTAACCGCAATGTGTGCAGTTTTTTTCAAAAGGGGATGAGAACGGCCACGAGAGATATGTATACCTCTTTTCATTGTCAAACCTTCGTTTACTACGATCTCTTTCACAAATAGATTCTCTTTATTTTGTTTAAAATTGTTTTCAGCATTTGCTACCGCTGCTTCGATAACTTTCTTAATAATTGGAGCAGCTTTCTTTGGTGTAAATCTCAGGATATTGATAGCATCCTCAACTTTTTTGTTGCGAACAAGGTCAGCTACGAGAGCTGCTTTGCGGCAGGAGATTCTAACTTGTCTTAGGATTGCTTTCATGTGTGATTAAATATTTTTGGATAAATGTTTTGGTAGGTTGTCCCGCTCAGCGGGACGTTAGACTCGCCCTTAGGCTCGTCCTGCTCCGCTGCGCTACGCAGTAGCTGGAGCTCCTTCACCTTTAGCGAGCTTACCACCATGTCCACGGAAGGTCTTTGTAGGAGCAAATTCTCCAAGCTTGTGACCAACCATATTTTCAGTAATAAATACAGGAATAAATTGTTTACCGTTGTGAACTGCGAATGTATGACCTACGAACTCCGGTGGAATGTCTGAACCTCTTGCCCAAGTTTTGATCGGTTTCTTTTGACCAGCATTGTTCAAAGCATCAACTTTCTTGATTAACTTTGGTTCTACGAATGGTCCTTTTTTACTACTTCTCATGTGTGTGAGTTGTTATTTTTTTATCTACGTCTGTCTTTTACGATCATACGGTCAGTATATTTTCTCGTGCGGGTCTTGTAACCAAGAGCTGGCATACCCCAAGGAGTTTTTGGATGAATAAGACCGATAGATGTATGGCCTTTACCACCTCCGTGTGGATGGTCTTTCGGAATCATTGATGAACCAAGAACTGTTGGCTTCCAACCCATGTGACGTCTTCTACCAGCCTTACCGTAAACAATATTATTGTGGTCGATATTACCAACCTGTCCCACGCTTGCGTAACAATCTTTACCTACAAGTCTTACTTCGCCTGATTGCATTTGAATTTGAGCATGTTCTCCTTCGAGAGAAACCAATTTAATGCTTGCTCCTGCAGTGCGGCCCATTTGACCACCTTTTCCAGGATTGAGTTCAACATTATACATACTGAATCCAACCGGAATATACTTGAGCATCATACGATTTCCTGTTTTGATTTTTGCTCTTTCTTTAGCCACGATCACGTCGCCAACTTTAATGTCGAGTGGAGCAATCTGGTATCTCTTTTCGCCATCCTTGTACACAACAAGCATAATATAACAAGTGCGGTATGGATCGTATTCAATAGTTTTTACTACCGCTTCCATATTCATTTTGTCAGTACCACCCTTGAAGTCGATTACACGATAGAATTTCTTTACTCCACCGCCACGATGTCTAACTGTGATTTGACCGGAATTATTTCTACCAGAATGCCTCTTTAAAATCTTGATAAGCGATTTCTCAGGTTGATTCGTAGTGATTTCTTCAAATGACGCCATAGTCATTTGTCTGCGTCCCGGAGTTACTGGTTTGAATTTCTTTAATGCCATATATTATTTTGCTTTAGGTTCCTTAAATTTATTTGGATCCATAGTCTTTTTACCTTTGAGGGTAACGACTGCTTTTTTATAAGATGGTCTCTTAGCCCATTCGTATTTTCCGCTTAGTAAGCGAGTCTTTTTAGGTGTAACCATGATGTTTACGCTTTCCACATCTACTCCATAAAGTTTCTTTATTGCATTTTTGATATCTACTTTAGTTGCGTCTTTTCTTACAACGAATGAGTATTTGCCGTGGCTTTGTGCTACTGAACTTTTTTCAGTGACCAAAGATTCGATGATAGGTGAATTAGTTTTCATGGTTTATTTGTTAAGCTCGCTCAGCTTCAAAACTAGCAGAGCTAGATTTTTTGCTTCGCTGCGCACTCGCGCCTTGCGCTCGTTTATTTCCTAAAAATGTTTCTTCAAGTTTTTTAATAGCGTCCTTGAAGAGGAGAACTTTCTGATATTTTTGTAGATCCTGAATATTGATATAACCTGCGATAATAGTTTTAGCGTTTGCGAGATTCGCTGTAGCTTTCTGAACATTTTCATTTTTTCCCGGAAGGACAATGAGAACATCTTGTTCGATAGGGAGTTTCTTGAGAAGAGCGGCGAATTCTTTAGTCTTTGGTTTATCTGTAGCGTAACCTTCGAGAGCCATAATCTCATTACTCTTTGCTTTTACAGATAGGGCAGAGAATAGAGCTTTGCGACGTTGATTCTTTGGCATCATAAGTTCAAAATTTCTAATCTTTCTAGGACCGAATGCCACACCACCGCCTTTCATATGCGGATTTCTGATAGAACCCTGACGAGCGTTACCAGTGTGCTTTTGAGCGAGAGGCTTTTTACCGCCACCGCGAACTTCACCCTTGCTCTTAGTATGAGCAATAGCAACACGACCATTGGCAAGTTGTCTTACCAAAGCCTGATGAATCAAATCTTTATTAAACGGTACTTCGAAAATTTCCTTTGGAAGCTCTAAAGTTCCGTTTTTATCTCCTGTTTGTGTGTATAAGTTGATTTTCATAATTTATTTATTTGCAGATTTGGATTAGTCCACCATTTGGGCCTGGAAGTGCGCCTTTGATACAAACGATATTTTTATCTTTATCAATTGTTACGATGTTTTTCTTCTCGGTCTTACGATCTAGACCTTGGTGACCAGGGTATTTTTTGCCTTTCTGTACTCTACCTGGCTTAGCACGACAACCAGATGAACCCGGCTCTCTGTGATGTAACGAACCGTGTCCGCCAGGACCTCCATGGAATCCCCAACGGCGGATTACACCTTGGAAACCTTTACCCTTAGAGTAACCGGTAACAGTTACGATTTCAGCTCCTTCGAGATTTGCAACTGTGATAGTGTCGCCGATTTTGTAATTTGAGACATCAGCAGCTGGAATCTTGAATTCTCTTAAGAATGCGAATTTCTGAGTCTTTGTAGGCTTTTTCAATTTGGAAAAACCTAGGACTAACGCCGGATATCCATCTTTTTCAACTGTCTTTACTTGTGCTACTTCGTTTGGTTCACACTGTACGACAGTTACTGGGATCACGCGGCCGTCATCTTGGAAGATGCGAGTCATACCTAATTTTTTTCCGAGAATACCTGACATATGTTTTGTAGAGGTTAAGTGACCACCGCTTGGCGGGGTGTTGACTGGAAAAGATTTTCTCTTGGAAACCCTTTCTTCAGTCGTCCGGCTTTACGGACCATTAACTTGCATTAGTCAAAATGCTGTTGGACTATACAGAACCGATTTCGACTAGTCAATAGAATTTTTCCTTCGAGTGGAGGAAAGAAAGTTTTAATTTTGTGGTTAAATAGGTAGTATGATAGTTAAAAGAAAAAGTGGTTACTATGTTCTTTCGGAAAAAACGCGGAGGAATTTGGGTGGTCCATATCAAACCAGAGAGGAGGCGGCGAAAAGGTTGAGGCAGGTGGAATTCTTTAAGCATAGGGGTGAAAAATAAAAGCGAGCTTTTATTAAGCCCGCTTTTTAAATGTAATTTTTTTAAATTTTCTTAGTTCTGCAACATCTTAATTTCGATTTCTACTCCGGCTGGAAGACTCAAGTTTGAAAGAGTTTCGATAGTATGTGGAGTACTTTCTGTGATGTCGATTAAACGAGCGTGAGTTCTCATTTCGAACTGTTCACGAGCATTTTTATGAACGAAAGTTGATTTAAGTACTGTGAATTTGTCGATTTTTGTAGGAAGTGGAATTGGACCGGCAACGATTGCACCTGTTCTTACAGCGTTATCAATAATAAGCTTTGCTGTCTCGTCGATTACTTTGTGATCGAAAGACTTAATCTTGATGCGGATCTTTTGTTTGCTGGCCATGTTTGTGGGTTATAAATAAAAAAATCGAGCGTTGGCAGCTCGATTGAAGTGAGTGATCTGTGCCTTGAAGGCGCAGAAATGTAACTTATCTGAGCTGTCCCCCTGCCGAGGCGGGGAGTGACTTTCTAAAAGCAGAAAATCAATTTTGTGCTGGTTTTATACAGAATGATGAATTAAATGTCAAATTTTTGTGGAATGTGATTGACGCATTGAAGATTGTCGTTATTATGGGGACCATTTTATTTTTTGATTAAATTTATTTATGTCAATGGAAGGAGTAAAAGGTGCCGATAATCTTAAGTCTTTATCAGCAGGAGATTTGTTGGGAAGGATGGCTGAGGCGGCTGAAGTATTGAAAACTGTAGGCGCGGAGGTGAGAACACGAGTTTTAGATTATTTAATGGGAAAAATTGGCATGGGGGCAAGAGTCTTGGGTCCGAATGTGAATATAAGAAGAGATGGAGATTGTTTGTTGTTGACTCCTGTTCCTGCATCTTTTTAAGGTACTTTTACCAGTGCGGGAATTGCTTTTGATAAATACCATGATCATGCAGCGGTTATTCATGTAAAAATACCTTTGAGCGAATTGGATACGGATTTGCCAAAAGATCCTTTTGCAGATGCTGATTTTGTGGATGATGCGCGAGAAGAGGCGGCGATATTTGCTGAAGGAGTGGGTGCTGCGGTAGATGCTGCTTTGGAGAGAAAGAAGGGGTAGGTCAGGGGCGATTGACTGATTAGCGCATTTATTGTATAATTTAGAAGATAAAATTTAATCCTTTTTATATGGCTGATCGTGTTCCTGAAGGTAGGGATATTACATCTAAAGAAGTAGGTGATTTTTTGGAAAGGGCATTTGGGTTAAGTGGTAAAGATGGCGAAAGAAAGCTTTGGGATGTTGATGGTGTAGCGGCTCGTGTTAATGAAAAAGGAGTGGTAGTAATTAGTGGTTTGAAAATGCAATGGGGGACTGATCCGGAAGAGGTGGCTATGGATATACATCAGTCTAGATCAATTGTGGAATTGTTTAATGGTAGGAATCGTGATGGATATAGAATTTTTTTGGAACCGGGAAGCAAGGATTTAACTGCTTATGTGCCTTTGGCTGAGTTTGAGAATCCGAGAAAGGTTGAGGGGAATCCTGATGCTGAGGTTGAAGCTGTTGTTGATGATACGCATGAAGGTGCTGAACAGGTGTAGTTAAAAAAAATTGAGTTTTAAAAAAATCCCTGCCTTTTGGACAGGGATTTTTGATTGTGTATTATGGAGCGAGCTTCGCTCGCCTTAGGTCCTCTCGGACACTCGCTGCTGCTCGCCTCGGCGCTTAGAATGCTGCTCGGCAAAAATTGCTTCGCAATTTTTTACTGAATGATTTTACCAACAACTCCGGCACCTACTGTTCTACCACCTTCACGGATAGCAAAACGTGTACCAACGTCCATAGCGATAGGAGCTCCGAGTGTAACAACAAATTTGATGTTATCACCAGGCATTACCATCTCTACATCCGGTGGTAATTCTACAGTACCAGTTACGTCAGTTGTACGAACGTAGAATTGTGGTTTATATCCTTTGAAGAATGGAGTATGACGACCACCTTCATCTTTAGTCAAAACGTAAACTTCAGCTTCAAATTTTGTATGTGGAGTGATTGAACCTGGTTTAGCAATAACTTGTCCTCTTTCGATATCTTCTCTTTCAATACCACGGAGGAGAAGACCTACGTTATCACCAGCTTGACCTTGGTCGAGAAGTTTTCTAAACATTTCCACGCCGGTAACAACTACTTTCTTTGTTGGGCGAATACCTACGATTTCAACTTCATCATTTATTCTTACGATACCTTGATCAACTCTTCCTGTAGCTACAGTACCACGTCCTTTGATTGAGAACACATCTTCGACAGACATCAAGAATGGTTTGTCGAGTACACGAACTGGATCTGGAACGTATGAATCAAGAGTTTCCAAAAGTTCAACGATTGGTTTTCTAGCTGCTTCATCATCTGGATTTTCAAGAGCTTTAAGAGCTGAACCACGGATAATTGGAGTTTTGTCACCAGGGAATCCGTTTTTTGTAAGAAGTTCACGAACTTCCATTTCTGAAAGGTCAGCGATTTCTGGATCAGCAACATCGATTTTGTTCAAGAAAACTACAATGTATGGAACGTTTACCTGACGAGCAAGAAGGATATGTTCACGAGTCTGTGGCATTGGACCATCAGCAGCGGAACAAACGAGAATAGCCGCATCCATCTGAGCAGCACCAGTGATCATGTTTTTTACGTAATCGGCATGTCCTGGACAGTCAACGTGAGCGTAGTGACGTTTTGCTGTGGAATATTCTTGGTGAGATGTAGCGATTGTAATACCACGAGCCTTTTCTTCAGGAGCGTTGTCGATCTGGTCGAAAGCAACAGCTTTGTTACCTGGATAAACTTTTGCAGCTACTGTTGTAATTGCAGCTGTTAAAGTTGTTTTACCATGATCTACGTGGCCGATTGTACCAACGTTGACGTGGACTTTACTTCTGTCAAATGATTCTGTTGCCATACTTATTAGCGTTAAGTGTTATTTTTTTTGAAAGTTTAAATATGTGATTATGTAGGTTGTTCGCTTTGCGAACTTTAGCCTCGCCTTAGCTCGGCAGGCTTCGCTTCGCTCCGCCTCGTCCCACAAGCTTCCGGATATTAAAGGAAATTTTTTTTGAATGCAAGCGAATTTTTGGGGGCGCAGGTTGGTGCTGACGAAGGGAGTGGTGGTCTTGGATGTGGTCTATGAAAGTGTACTGCCGTCAGTACGGGGATGAAGGGGGTGGAAGTGTGGTCTGTATTTGGGTAGAGAGGTGGTGGGATGATTGAGAATTTGATGGATGGAAATTTGTGGTGGGGTTTATGCGTGCACGTGCACACTTTCTTGGCGGAATTTTGGCTTAAGAAAGCCGATTTGGTTTTAAAGTCGGATAGTCTGCAGGGTGGGCGCGAGCATGAGCACAAAAATTCTGAACCACTTGGTTTTAAGAAATGTGCAGGTCTGTAGGGTGTACGGACTTGCACATTTTGATGAGCTGACAATGCCCACTCGCTTGCGCTCGTGGCTGTTATTTTGTTGTGCGTTTTGCGATAATTGCGTCGGCGACGTTCTTTGAAACTTTTTCGTAGTGGCCGAATTCCATAGAGTAGTTACCACGACCCTGAGTCATAGATCGAAGGTCAGTTGCATAACCGAACATAGTCGCCAAAGGCAAGTTACACTTAATGAATTTAATTACACCACGATCGCCGGTTTCGATAATTTGGCCACGGCGAGAGTTGATGTCGCCCATAACATCACCAAAGTTATGTTCAGGACAAGTAACTTCCACTTTCATCACAGGTTCCAAAATGACCGGTTGAGCTTTTTTACAAGCAGTTTGGAAAGCCATAGAACCGGCGATCTTAAACGCCAATTCTGATGAATCCACATCATGGTAAGAACCATCATAAAGTTCTACTTTTACATCTACGATAGGGTAGCCGGCGAGAATACCTCTTGTAAGAGCTTCGCGGATACCTTTATCAACTGCCGGGATGAATTCTCTTGGAATTTTACCTCCGACGACAGCATTTTCGAATTCATAACCTTTACCTGCTTCTTGTGGAGTAACGTTCAAAAGTACGTGTCCGTATTGACCACGACCACCGGATTGTTTTGCATATTTTTCTTCACCCTTGGCTGGGATAGTAATTGTTTCACGGTAAGCAACTTGTGGCGCACCGATGTTCGCTTCCACTTTGAACTCACGACGCATACGATCAACGATGATATCGAGATGTAACTCACCCATACCGGCGATGATTGTTTGACCCGTTTCTTCATCTGTATTAACACGGAAAGTCGGATCTTCTTCAGAAAGTTTCTGGAGAGCGAAGCCCATCTTTTCCTGATCCGCCTTAGATTTTGGTTCTACGGCGATACGGATTACAGGTTCTGGGAAAGTGATTGATTCAAGAAGAATTGGTTTGTCCGGATCACAAAGAGTGTTACCGGTGGTAGTTTTCTTAAGACCTACGATAGCGGCGATATCACCGGCTTTTACAGTTTTGATTTCTTCTCTTTTATTAGCGTGCATTTGGAGCAGACGTCCGCAACGTTCTTTATTTCCCGTAGATGAATTGAGAATGTAACTTCCGGCATCGAGTTGACCTGAATAAACACGGAAGAAGCAAAGTGTACCTACGAATGGATCTGAAGCGATTTTGAAAGCGAGAGCGGAGAATGGTTCGTTAATATCAGAATGTCTTTCCATTGGTTCACCGGTTTTTACATCGTGACCTTTGATAGACGCAACGTCTGTAGGAGCCGGAAGGTAAGCGCAAACTGCATTTAGTACGAGCTGAACACCTTTGTTTTGAAGAGCTGTTCCGCAAAGCACAGGATAGATTTTGCTAGTAACTGTAGCGCGGCGAATACCGGCTTTTAGTTCTTCGATGCTGATTTCTTCACCGGCAACGAATTTTTCCATAATGGAGTCGTCGTTTTCACCAACTTTTTCGATAAGTTTTCCGCGATATTCTTCCACTTTATCTTTCATGTCTTCCGGTACCGGAACTTCTAAAATGATTTCTCCGTTTTTACCGTCGAAATTGTAAGCTTTACGTTCAATAATATCTATCATTCCTTTGAAAGTGCTTTCTTCACCGATAGGTAATTGAATTGCTACGGCGTTTGGATTAAGACGAGTGTGAATTGATTTCAAACACATATAGAAATCTCCACCGACTTTATCCATTTTATTTACGAAAGCGATACGTGGAACATTATATTTATCAGCTTGTCTCCATACTGTTTCAGATTGTGGTTCTACACCCATGGCTCCGTCGAAAACGGCTACACCTCCATCAAGTACGCGAAGTGAACGTTCTACTTCTACCGTGAAGTCCACGTGTCCCGGAGTGTCGATGATATTAATTCTGTGTTGGTCGTTAGTGTTTGTCGGAGTCCAGAAACATGTTGTACAAGCGGAAGTGATAGTAATACCACGTTCTTGTTCTTGTTCCATCCAGTCCATCTGAGCAGCACCTTCATGCACCTCACCAATTTTGTGTGTTTTACCTGTGTAGAAAAGAATACGTTCTGTTACTGTTGTTTTACCTGCATCGATGTGCGCGATAATACCAATGTTACGTAATTTGGAGAGGTCTTCAGCCATGGGGTGGGGGATTAAAAGTTTTGGATAATAATAATTTTGTTTGCTTCGCAAACTGGCTAGGAGATTATATGTGGGGATGGGTTTAAGTCAAGGGAAATCACTGAGCTAGGACGCTGGAGGTTTTGGCTAAGATGTGTCCTGAAACTCTTCTGATATCGGGGTGGGTTTTTAGGAGGTTAGATATATCTTCATTGTCACCCCGATTGATGATATTCATAAAAATAACACCGTCTGGGGTTAGCATGCTGACGGCTTTTCTTAAGCTTTCATAGATGGGGGAGCCATAATGTAGAGCTCCGTAATATAGAGCTCCGTGGTCATCATGAATGAAATCTACTTCTTGAGGTAAAGATTGGCAATCAGTAAAATCGTCAGGGAATGTACCAACGTATTGGGTTGAAATATACGGCTCAGGTAGCGAATCAAAGCAGCGTTTGTCAGGATCTAAACGTGAATTGCTCTCTAATAGTACATCTAGGCTTGAAGATGCAACGAAACCTTGATATTGCACGCCAAGTTTAAAGAGTATTTCTGCGTAATTTGCTGTTAAGGCAGTTTGTGGGTCGATTGGTTCTTGGCCGAGGCTGGATATTCTCACTGCTTTATTTGTAGCTTTTGCGAGTCTATACACGTCGTAAGCGGCTACGCCTAAACCTAAGCCACTTTCTAGATAATGAAAAACTTGATTGCCTTTGGCATTTAAGACTTTTTCTAATGCTTCTTGGGCTAGAGGTGATAGATGACGGGTATTCATCATGGATACTCGTCCTTGATCTGAGGGTGATTTATTGATATGGGAAAAGCGGGCTCCGGGGTGATGTGGATTTGGTTCACGACGTAAGTATTTTATGCGACCTGCTTCTTCGGCGCGGGCGATTCCGTCGAGATAGTCTTGATATGTTAGTGGCATTTTGTTGATCGATAAAGGGCTTACTTTAGAGGTGTTTTGAGGTTTAGTCAAATGAAGGTTGTGTCACTGGTTTTAAATTCGGCGTTTATAATGTATGAAATATGTTGTACATTAAACTTCGAAATATTTTAAATTTCATTTTATGAAAATGAGTAAAGTTAGTACCGTTTTATTAGTGGTTGTTGTGGCGATTGTGGCAGGTGGAGGAGTTTATTTGTGGCAAAAAAATGATCGTTATGATGATGAGTCTGCGCGCACGGGGATTGTTAAGGAGCCATCTAAAGAGGTTAAAGTTTCTGAAACTCAAACTTACAAGAATGATGATTTAGGTTTTTCTTTTGAATATTCGTCGGATTTGGGAAAGGTGTGGGAGAATAAAAGCAAAGGAGACGGTGAGGTTGTTGGGGTAACATTTATCAATCCTGACAGTGTTACGACTAATGGAAGCCTTGATGAAATTCATTCTTATTCTGCTCCAAAGGGAGGGTCTTTGGTTTTGAGTTCAGGTTTATACGGTAGTTTGTCAGCTAAGACCTTGAGAGCTTGTGACGATATTCTGAAAAATGGTTTTAATGACGGAGATTTAATGCCGTCAAATTGTGAGAATTTGACTGTTGATAATCATTCAATGAGAGTTGTAACTTTTGTAGCTGGTGGATTAAGTAATAGTTCTCATGGATCATGGAAAGAGGTGATGTTTGAGACTAAAAAGGGAGTTTGGACATTTTCTTCAAACCAGGAAGATATGTATGCTGAGCTTTTGAAGATAGTGAAAACGATAAAGTTTAGCTAATAAGATAAATCAAAAAAATACTCCTTCTTGCGTTGGAGTATTTTTGAATTTGATTGTGAATTCTCTTAGTACTTAGCCAAGTGAGCAAAAGCTTTGTTGGCTTCTGCCATTCTTACCGTATCGTCTTTTTTCTTGATAGCTGCACCCGTGTTGTTTGAAGCGTCGACAAGTTCGTTTGCAAGTTTCTGAGCCATTGGAGCTCCTTTTTTGCCACGAGCACCACCGATCAACCAGCGACAAGCAAGTGCCAACTGACGTTCCGGTTTTACTTCACGAGGAACCTGATAAACTGCTCCGCCAATTCTTTTTGGCTTAACTTCCATTGGAGGTTTTACATTATCGAGAGCTGTTTTGAATACTTTCTCAGGATCGTTGTTTGTTTTCTTGCTAATAATTTTTAAAGTCTCATTGAAAATTCCACGGGCGATAGATTTTTTACCCTGCATCATAATGTAGTTGATGAATTTCTCCTGCATAGGGTTTGAACCTTCCGGAATTTGTAGAATACGTTTTTTCATTGAGATGTCTTAAGTGAATTTAATTATTTTTTCTTGGCTCCGTACTTTGATCTGCTTTTTTTGCGATTTTGTACGCCTTGTGTATCAAGAAGACCACGCACGATATGATAACGAATACCTGGCAAATCCTTAACACGTCCTCCACGGATCATTACCACGGAGTGCTCTTGAAGGTTGTGACCTTCACCCGGGATGTAAGCATTAACTTCCATTCCGTTTGTAAGCTTAACTTTTGCGATCTTACGGAGCGCAGAGTTAGGTTTTTTAGGAGTCATTGTGGTCACCTTTGTACAAACACCACGTTTGATAGGAGCGTTCAATTTGATTTGAGCGTTCTTAAGGTGATTGAATCCATAGATTAACGCAGGAGTCTTGCTCTTGTGCTTTGGATTACGTCTTGGTTTTCTAACTAATTGATTTATTGTTGGCATAGCGTGCGCTAATTTATAGTATGTTTTTGATTATTGCAAGGGAATTTTACAATGCCCACTCGCCCGTCAGGGCCGGGCTCGTGGCTACAAGACTGGTAATTTTTTCTCGTTTTCATCTGGAGTTTCGACTACTTCTTCGGTTTTTTGTTCTTCCGGAATATTGTTGAGTTTTCTGAAGGTGGCACCGGCAGGAATTAATTTACCAATGATAACGTTTTCTTTCAGACCTTCGAGATTATCGATTCTGTTTGTAGTCGCGGCTTCAACGAGAACACGGATTGTTTCCTGGAAGGAAGCGGCAGACAACCAGCTGTCTGTGTAGAGAGCGATTCTTGTAAGACCGAGCAATAATCTTTCACCCTTTGCTTTTTTGCCTTTCTTGAGAGAGGCATTGATCTTGTTGAATTTGATGATGTCGATAATTTCTCCAGGTAATAGATCCGTGTCTCCGGCATCAATAACTCTAACTTTTGAAAGCATTTGACGAGCGATGATTTCGATATGTTTGTCGTTAATACTTTGACCTTGTGAAGCGTAAATACTTTGTACTTCAGTCATGATGTATTTCTGAACAGTGTATTCGTTAGTCAAGAACATCAAATCTTTAAGATCCAAGTGTCCTGTGGTGAGAGGTTGCCCCTTTTGTACTATAGCGTTGTCTTTGATCTTGATTGTTCTGGATGGTGGAACAATATAATTTTTCTTAATTTTTCCGTCGGTGCGAATAATAATACGACCTTCTTCGATTGCAGTCACTTTGCCTTCTTCATTGCATTTGACTGTGCCTTTTTGATTTTCTTCTTTGGCAATAATCATTTTTGGCTTAACGTGGTCGCCAACTTTTACGACAGGTTTCATTTCGCCGATCAAGCTGTAACCGATTTCTACAGCATCGAGAGAGGTAACTGTAATTTCAGTGATTTTACCATTTTGGTGAATGTGAGCTTTTCCTTCGATTTCTGAAAGTACACCGGCGTTTCTTGGGCTACGAGCTTCAAAAAGTTCTTCAACACGAGTAAGACCTTGTGTAATATCTCCACCTTCCGCCACACCTCCCATATGGAAAGTACGCATCGTAAGCTGAGTACCAGGTTCACCGATACTTTGAGCGGCGATAATACCAACTGCTGTACCGATTTGAACTTCTTTGTTTGTACCGAGATCTTTACCGTAACATTTGATACAAATTCCGTTCAAAGTCTGACAAGTCATTACTGAACGAACTTTTATTTCGTCGAGTTTGTCTTCTTTAATAATTTTGAGAGTGCTTTTTTCAATAATGCTATTTTTCTTGCCGATAACTTTGCCTTTCTTGTCTTTTAAATCTTCTGAAAGCGTGCGTCCATAAAGACGTGTTTCAAATTTTTCACCGATTTGTTCAGATTCAAGGCGTGTAAGAGTATGGAAATGTGTAGAACCACAATCTTCTTCACGAATTACTACGTCCTGATTTGAGTCAACGAGACGACGTGTGAGATAACCGGCTTCAGCAGTCTTAAGAGCTGTATCTGATTTACCTTTACGTCCACCATGCGTAGCGATGAAGTATTCCAAAATCTTAAATCCTTCTTTAAGGTTTGATTTAATTGGCAATTCGATAGTTTTACCGGCCGGATTAGCTACGAGACCTTTCATACCGCAGAGCTGAGTGATTTGTCCCCAGTTACCACGGGCGCCTGAGTCGATCATGTAGAATACGTTGTTTTCCTCATCGATGCTGGCGATCATTTTTGTCGTGATTTCCGCTTTTGTCTTAGACCAAATTTTAATTGTGCTGTTGTATCTTTCATCTTCAGTAATGAGACCTTTCCAGAATTGATTGTTGATTTGTTTTACAACTTCTGAAGCTTCTTCGATGATTCTTTCTTTCTCCTTTGGTACGATCATGTCGGCCTGACTGAAAGAAATTCCTGAACGTGTAGCAAATTTGAAACCAAGGTCTTTCATGTGATCGACGAGAACGGCTGTTGGTTCGGTGCCAAGAAGTTCGAAACAGTCGGTAACTATTTGGCCGAGTTGTTTCTTGCCGATGTTTTCGTTGTAGTATGGTAAGGATTTTGGTACGAAGCTGTTGAAAATCAAACGACCGAGAGTGGTTTCGAGAAGTTCATCGTTGCGACGGCATTTAATTTGGGCTTGTAAATGTAAGAGTCCGTTTTGGTAGGCGAGTACCGCTTGTTCGATATTTGGGAAAGTCATTCCTTCGCCTTTGAGTCCTTTGGTTAATTTTGTGAGATAGTAACAACCAAGCACCATATCTTGAGTAGGAGTGATGATAGGTTCTCCGGCTGATGGTTTGAGTAAATTTCTCTTTGAAAGCATCAAGTTTTTGGCTTCGTTCTGAGCATTCTTTGAAAGTGGTACGTGGATAGCCATCTGATCTCCATCGAAATCCGCGTTGAAGGCGGCACAAACGAGTGGATGAACCTGAATGGCTTTACCTTCGATAAGTACCGGTTGGAATGCCTGGATACCGAGACGATGCAAAGTAGGAGCACGATTCAAAAGTACGTAATGATCTTTTGTGACAATTTCAAGAATGTCCCAAACTTCTCTTTTACCCATTTGGATAAGTTTCTCGGCGTTCTTGATGTTGTGAGCGAGACCATCACGAATCAAGTGTCCAATAATGAATGGTTTGAAAAGTTCAAGAGCCATAATTTTTGGAATACCACATTGGTGGATTTTGAGTTTAGGACCGATGATAATTACAGAACGTCCAGAATAATCCACACGTTTACCAAGCAAGTTCTGACGGAAACGACCTTGTTTACCTTTCAACATATCTGAAAGGGAGCGAAGTTTGCGTTTGTCGCCTGAGCTGAATACTGTTTTACCTTGGCGAGCGCTGTTATTGAGAAGTGTGTCTACGGCTTCCTGAAGCATACGTTTTTCATTTCTGCAGATAACTTCCGGAGCACCGATAGACATAAGTCTCTTGAGACGATTATTTCTGTTAATAACACGGCGGTATAAATCGTTCAAATCTGAAGCCGCAAAACGTCCACCATCGAGCTGTACCATTGGACGAAGATCCGGTGGGATGATTGGCAACACAGTCATAATAAACCATTCCGCTTTGATGCCTGATTTCATTAAGCTACCGGCGAGTTTGATTCTCTTGATGATTTTTTTCTGTTTCTGGCCGACGGAATTTTTAGCTTCTTTCTTTAATTTTTCAATAAGTGATTCGAGGTCTAGATTGCCGATGATATTGCGAATTGTTTCCGCACCTGTGCCGGCTTTGAAAATATGACCGAAACGCAATGACATATTGCGGTAGTCGATTTCTGAATAAACTTTTCCTACTGCCAATTTTTCAAGAGAATCTTTGTTGTCTCCATTTTGAAAATCGAACTCTTCGATTTTGCGGCTGTATTCGGCTTCGAGATCAGCTTGAGCATGTTTAGCGGTATTCTTGTCTTCGATTTTTTCTACATCGAGAGATTTCATTTTGAACTCTTCCTGAATCTTTTTCTTGTGAGCTTTATATTCAGTTTGAAGGTCGAGAATGGCTTGTTCTTTGGCTTTTTCATCAACTTCTGAAACAACGTAAGCAGCAAAATAAACTACTTGTTCCAAAGTTTTAATTGGAAGATCGAGAAGGAGGCCTATACGGCTTGGAGTTGAGCGAAGGAACCAGATATGAGTTACCGGAACAGCCAATTTGATATGAGCCATTCTTTCGCGACGTACTGATGATCTTGTAACTTCTACTCCGCATTTTTCACAAATTACTCCTTTGTAACGAATTCTTTTGTATTTACCACAATAACATTCCCAGTTTTTTGTTGGGCCAAATATTTTTTCACAAAACAAACCGTCTCTTTCAGGTTTTTGTGTGCGGTAATTGATCGTTTCAGGCTTTTTTACTTCTCCGTGTGACCATTCCAGAATTTCTTCCGGCGAAGCCACAGAAAGACTGATTGCGTTGAACGCATCCTTCTTCATATTTTTCGGATCCTCAAATTGCTGCTGAGGTTGAGATTTTTGATGTGCCATAGATTATTGGTTAAGGTGCAGTATATTAATTATAAGATTTTAATTTTTTCAATGCTCACTCGCCCCGTCAGGGCTGGGCTCGGCAGCACTCGCTTCCGCTCGTGCTTATAACCCTAAATCCTTAGAGATTGGATCATCACCGAAAGATCCTCCGCCATTGTCGTCATTGGTTGGGTGGTTGTTTTTGGCAACCGGAGCCTCTTCTTCAGGAATATAATCCGGTTCGCTGGTAGCGTCTTTTGGACGTTTTTCGAGACGGATCATGTCTTTTACGACGATTTCAGTTTTGAATTTTTTGATGCCTTCCGGACTGTCCCAGCTGCGGGTTTTCAAATATCCTTCGACATAAACAAGATGACCTTTGTGTAAATATTTTTGGCAGATTTCGGCGAGGTGAGCCCAGGCTACGCACTCGTGGAATTCCGCTGAATTATTTCTGTCGCCGCTTTTTGTTGTCCATTCGCGGTTTGTGGCCATGCCGAAAGTCGTGACACTTTGGCCGTTTGGAGTTTGGCGCATTTCAGGATCTCTAGTTAAGTTTCCGATTAAGATTACTTTGTTGATGCTGCGCATAGGTTTCTAATTATTAGTTTAATTGGTAGGTTATCCGCTTCGCGGATGTTAGACTCGCGCTTAGAATGGCCTCACGGCACTCGCTGCTGCTTGCGCTCGTCAATCTTCGCTTCGCTCAGATTTGGCTTATGCCTCGTCGTTGGCCATTTCATCCGTAATATTTTCTTCAGTGATTCCTTCAAGTTTTTCTTTTGATGTACCACCGCTTTCTTCGTCGATTTCTTTCTTGATATTGCCCGGTACTTCTTCCATTTCTTCCGGATCTTCCTTTAAGTATTCAGCATCTTCAAAGTCTGCCGCGCGTCCTTCTTCAGTTTGGAGAAGTTTTACGGAGAGACCGAGAGATTGTAATTCTTTTGTAAGAACGTTGAAGGATTCCGGTACGCGAGGTTTGCGGATAAGCTCGCCTTTAACGATTGATTCGTAAGCTTTTGAACGTCCGTAAACATCATCTGATTTAATTGTAAGCATTTCCTGCAAAATATGAGCAGCACCGTATGCTTCGAGCGCCCACACCTCCATTTCTCCGAAACGCTGACCACCATGTTGAGCTTTACCTCCGAGTGGTTGTTGAGTAACGAGAGAGTATGGACCGACTGAACGTGCATGGATTTTATCTTCAACCAAATGGTTTAATTTGAGCATGTAAGCGATACCTACAGTTACAGGACGATCAAACGCATCTCCTGTTTTACCGTCGTAGAGAGTAATTTTACCGTCTTCAGGAAGACCGGCTTTCTTTAACTCTGAAGCAATTTGATTTGTAGTGATACCATTTAATGTTGGAGTAGCAACGGTGAAACCTTGTTCTTTAGCAGCCCAACCAATATGGGTTTCAAGAATTTGTCCGATATTCATACGAGATGAAACTCCGAGTGGATTCAAAACGATATCTACCGGGCGACCATCCGGTAGGAATGGCATGTCTTCTTGTGGAACGATAATTGAGCAGACACCTTTGTTACCATGACGACCGGCGAATTTATCACCGATTTGTACTTTTCTGGTCTGAGCAACATTTACTTTAATTTGTTTGAGAACTCCTGTCGTCAATTCGTCTCCGGCTTCTTTTGTGAAAATTTGTATGCCTACAACTTTTCCACCTTCACCACCCGGGAGGCGGAGAGAAGTGTCTTTTACGTCGCGGGCTTTATCTCCAAAGATAGCACGTAAAAGTCTTTCTTCGGCGGTTAATTCTGTTTCACCTTTTGGTGTGATTTTTCCGCAGAGAATGTCTCCTTCCTGTACGGTAGCTCCGATTCTAACGATACCGTCTTCATCGAGATCTTTGAGTTTTGCTTCACCGACGTTTGGAATATCGCGAGTGATAATTTCAGGGCCTAGTTTTGTTTCACGAACGTCTACGACATAACTTTCGATATGGATAGAATCGTAATAACCTTTTCTGGCAACTACGTCAGATAAAATTACCGCATCCTCGAAGTTGAAACCTTCCCAAGACATGTAAGCCACGAGCAGATTTTTACCGAGGGCGAGTTCACCGTTTTCCGTAGCTGAACCATCAGCGAGAATATCTCCTTTCTTGATTTTTTGGCCTTTGATTACACGAGCTCTTTGGTGAAGACAAGTACCCTGGTTTGATCTTTCATAAGTTTGTAACGCGTAAGAAACTTTTCTACCATTGGCATACACGATAGTAATCATGTTTGCGTCAACGTAAGAAATTTCACCGTCCATTTCAGCGAAAATTACCTGACCGGAACTCTTGGCAGCGATTTCTTCGATACCGGTACCAACGATTGGAGCATCAGGAGAGATAAGAGATACAGCCTGACGTTGCATGTTTGAACCCATGGAAGCACGAGTATTATCATCGTGTTCCAAGAACGGAATAAGCGCTGTGGTAATTGAAATAATCTGTTTTGGAGAAACGTCGATATGGGTCACGTCATTTACGTGGGCAAGAGTAGGTTCACCGTTTTTACGAGTAGAAATACGAGTACCAACGAATTGTCCCATTTCATCCAATTCAGAGTTTGCTTGAGCGATAATTAATTCTTGTTCTTCATCGGCGTCGTAATATTTGATTTCGTTCGTCGGATATGGACGAACATCTACAGTGTCCAATTTGGTTTTGGCGATTTTCTTTGCGGCAGATTCGTCGATAAGATCTCCAGCTTTCACTATTACATGGCCGTGGTCTTCGACTGTTTGACGAGTAACGCGACCGACCAAGTCTTTTTCATTATTTTTAGCGGTTTGAGAAACTGTTCTGAATGGAGTTTCAATGAAACCGTATTCATTAATTTTTGCGTAAGTAGCCAAATGCACAACGAGACCGATATTTGGTCCTTCAGGTGTAGCAATAGGACAAATACGACCGTAATGAGATTGATGCACATCACGTACGTCAAAGGAAGCTCTTTCTCTGGAAAGACCACCCGGACCCATAGCTGAGAGACGACGTTTGTGTTCCAACTCGGCAAGAGGATTTGTCTGATCCATGAATTGTGAAAGCTGTGAGCTTGCAAAGAATTCACGAAGAGCAGCGGTAATCGGACGTGAGTTTATAAGTTGTGTAGGAGTAACAGTTTCAAGATCCATTACAGTCATACGATCTTTTGCGATACGATCTGTACGAAGTAAACCTACGCGGAATTTGTTTTGTACCAATTCACCAACGGCACGAATACGACGATTTGAGAGATGATCGATATCATCTGCGTGCATTTCGCCGTTATTGAGCTTCATCAAATGTTTGAGAATGTAGACCAAATCTTCCACTTGGAAAGTATGGAATTTTTTCTTGTTTGGAGTTTCGAGTTTAAATCTCTTATTTAATTTGTAACGAGCAACCGGACCCATGTCGTATTTTCGATAGTCGAAGAACATGGATTTGATAAGAGCCTTGGCATTTTCAGGAGTAGCGAGATCGCCAGGGCGGATTTTTTTATAGATATTTTGGTAAGCTTCTTCCACTGTCTTAGCATTGTCTTTCTCGAGAGTATTGAGAATGTAATCGTGTTCCGGATCGAGAGTAACGTCTTTGAAAATTTCGAGAATTTGGCTGTCTTTTTCAAAACCGAATACGCGAAGTAGGGAAGTGATAGGAATTTTTCTCTTGCGGTCGATTTTTACTGTAATGATACCTTTTTTATCGGTTTCAATTTCGAGCCAAGCTCCACGTTTTGGAATAATTTTTGCAGAGTGCATTTCCGGAGCAGCTGAGTTTTTTGAGAAGAACACACCCGGAGAGCGTACGATTTGGGATACCACTACTCTTTCGATACCATTGATAATGAAAGTACCGCGATTAGTCATAAGAGGAACATTTCCCAAGAAAACGTCCTGTTCCTTAATTTCACCTGTCTCTTTGTTGATTAATTGAACGTGTACTTTTAATGCCGCTTCGTAAGTGAGATTTTTATTCTTTGCGGTTTCAGCGTTGTATTTGGCTTCGGCGATGGCGTGTTCCAGAAAATGAAGTTCGAGTTTTTTGCCTGAGAAGTCTTGAATAGGAGTAATTTCTTCTAAAAGTTCACGGATACCTTCATTCAAAAACCATTGATAAGAATTGAGCTGAATCTCAATAAGATTTGGGATTTCAACTTTTTGGTCGATTTGTGGACTGAAAAATTTGCGCTTACTCTTGAGAATAATAGGCTCTTTATGAAGAGGAATTTCGGAAGGATTGATAATGTCCTTGTCTTTTCTTTCCACTTTTGTGGATTTTTCTTCTTTGGGAGCTTTTTTAGACACAGCTTTAACTTTAGTCGGAGCTTTTTTCTTTTGCTCCTTGTCTTTTTTGTCTTTTTTTGACATATTTGAAAGTGGAGTTATGGGCTAAGGGATAACGTGGGATAAGGAGTTTCACTGGCGTGAAACAGCTTTGTTTATTGGAGCGCATGCGCTCTGGGCAGCAAGCTGCCTGGCCACCATAGATTAACTCATCCGAAGATTTTGATAGCAACCTGATTCTATGTGTAATTTCTGATTAGTCAAGTTGATTTTTTGTTGATTGTATAATATTTTGAGCGCCTTGCTTGACGATTTTTGAATAAAAATCCACTGTAGTGGTATGAAAAGGCGTTTTTGGGAATTGGATTTTTTGCGCGGGGTGGCGATTGTCGCGATGATTTTTTATCATCTGTTTTTTATTTTGAATTTTTATGAAATTTATAAAGTGAATTTGTATTCGGATGTGGTGAGTTTTTTTGCTTGGTGGGTGAGATTTATTTTTTTGGCTTTGGTGGGCGTGGGAATGGTGATTTCTTATTATAGGATTTTGGGTAAAGGCGGAGGAAGATGGCGGGCGATTTTGCGTCAGTGGAATAGGTCTTTGGTGGTGCTGGTATGTGCGATGTTGGTTACGGGGGCTACTTATTTTGTTGTGCCGGGTGATTTTGTGAGGTTTGGAATTTTGCATTTGATAGTGGTGAGTATTTTTTTCTGGAGTTTTTTTGTCGAATGGAAATGGGCGGTGCTTGGAATGGCGTTAGTGAGTTTTTGGCTTGGTGGATGGTTTGAATGGATGGGGATTACTGGTGTGGATTTGGCCAAGATTGGCGCTGATGGAGTTGCGATGAGTGTCTTAAAGATTGGGAATTTTAATGCGGCTTATTTTTTGCGCGATATGAATTGGAGTGTGCAGGCGGTGGATTATTTTCCGATTTTGCCGTGGATTGGAATAGTGGGAATTGGAATTTTTTTAGGAAATATTTTTTATCCGAAAGGGGAGGCGAGGTTTGAATGGAAGGCTGAGTGCAAGTCTGGGCGGGTGATTGGAAGTGTGGGTGCGCGTGTGGCTGGAGACGTGTCTGGGCGCGTGATTAAAATTTTGAATTTTTTGGGTAGGCACTCTTTGCTGATTTATATGGTGCATGTGCCGATGATTATGGCGGTGCTGTGGGCTGTGGGATTGGTGAAATTTTAATACTCGAAATTATTGGCGTGTCTCTTTTTGAAGACTTATGAAATGATGCCCGTGATGTTTTGTGCGCACTGCTTTGGCAATCACCGCCGCGCTTCAATGTATCTTTCGTTTACCGCGTGTTGGAGTTCGTGGTGGTCTTTGCAAAGTGGAGCAAGGAGGCGTGGATCGTGTGTGCGACAGATTGAAAATGGAATTATGTGGTGGATTTGTTGGGATGGTTTTTGGCAATTTTTTATGGAGCATTTTTTGCCGTGTTCTTTGTGGAGAATTTGGCGAACTTTTATGGGGATGTGGCGGGAAATTTTCGTTTCTTCTCTTTGCAAAACTTCTTGGCTGATTTGTTGTTTTTCTTTTACTGTTTCTTGGTCGCGTTTTTGTAGGAATTCTAGGATTAATTGATTAATATCGAAGCCTTTGTTTTTTAGGTCGAGGAGTTTTTCTTGGACTTCAGGAGAGAGTTCGAGGATGAGCAAAGTGTGCACGTGCACACTTTTTGGTTCAATTTCTGGCTCAAATAAGCCATTTTGATTTTTGGAGTCATTCATCCGTTTTTCGTCTCTGACCAAGGTCTCAACTGCTCTGTTCGATAAATTCTTCAAATTTTCCACCAAAAATTTTTCATTATTTTCGTTGGCGATAGAAGCTACTCTTGCCAGTTTGTTCACGCTGATTTCACCGTTTGTTAGCAAATTTTGTAATGTTGGCAATTTTTCAAATTTTTCCTTTAAATTTAAGGCTCTTCTTACTTGTTTTTCGCTGATGCCTGCAAGTTTTTGTGCGAAAACGTAGATCGATTCGAACCCTTTCTTTTCATACAGTCGACGGCGGTTTACTTCCGGTAAAAGGCCTATGAATTTCCAGCGCCATTTGAGTGATTCGTAGCCGTAGTTTTTGCAAAGTTGGTAGAGATTTTTGTCGGACAGAGTGGTGAGTGGGAGTTTTGTATTTGATGCATGGCTGGTCTCTTGTGATGGATTGTTGTTGATCATTTTTTTGCAATTATTTTTATAATAAAATTATAGGTGAGTATGTGCTCACCTTCAAGTTTGAGATGGCGCTTTCTGTGGCGAAAAGTGGCGGATTGTTTTGTGGTAACTTTTGGGAGGTTTTTGAATTTTGTGGAAATGGGCTCGCAGCGAAAATGGAGCTATGATTTCGTGTATGGAAGATTCGGCTGAGCGCTGAATTCAATGGTTTTAATATTTCGAAAAGCCCCGTTATGTCACGGGGCAGATCTTGTGCTTTTTTGCTGTGGGCTCTCCGTGAGGAGGCCGTGGGCTGGGTTTGAATTGTAGGTGGAATGGGGCTGCGGCCGCCCCCTTGTCCCCGAGAGTGTCGGTGGGGACTAAGGGGGCGGCCGCGTCTAGTGACGTGCCGCTGCAGCGAGTCTTCGGCGAATGTCGGCCGAAAAGACTCTATCTGACCGCGAAGTGCTGCGGATCAGATCAGGCCGGCTGGCTGTCGATGGGCAGCTCGGGCTTCTCGCTGTTGCCCAGGTTCAGCCCGGGGTCGGTGGGCTCGGGCGCGGTGCCGATCGCCTGCTCGTCGTCGCCGGTCGCGCCGCTCGTCGCCGGCGCTCGCCGGACGAACTCATGGGTACACGACGGCGGAATGCCGGCGTGTGTCAGTAGGTCGCTCGGCAACGCGCCTTGCGAACCCTGTTTCCAACGATTCCTTCACAGGCTCAAGAGAGCTGTGCGATATCGTCGATTCAGCAAGCTGCCAAAAACCCTTTGCCCAGGGATTTTTAACACTTTGCTGAATCGAGAATATGCCGAAAGAATCAATACCTAAATTCAAATTGTAAAAGGACAAGTTCTTGGTTCTCTGGTTAAAAGAGAGCAAGAGTTAGAAAACATCACAAAAGCCAGATTTCGTCAATGCAATGTTTGACAGAATCGATGATAGCTTTTTGGCTCACTTTCGGCGGGTCCTCTCGGACACTATCGTCTCATGGCGCTCGTTGCTACTCGGCTGATGCTTGCGATTTTTAATCTGTAAAATAACAAAAGTGCAAGTTAATGTGGACTGGTGAGAGACGGTGAGAACTAGCGTGAGTTAGTGATGGCCAACGTAGTCCTGCCTACAACCTGTTCAGTGCGATCATAGGGCTGATGTTTGCGGCTTTTTGGGCTGGAATAAGCCCTGAAAGGATGCTTAAAAGAGTGCCGAAAAGGATGGAGCCGATTATAAGTTCGGGGGTGATATGAAATATTGTTTCAGGGTGGAAAGTGGCGGCTGCCAGTTCTGCAAGGCCGATTTTATCGATGATACGACTGCCGATTAAACCGATAATAAGTCCAATGCTGCTGCCTATGAGTCCGGTGATGCCCGCTTCCACAAGAATTAGTATTTTTATATGCGTTTTTGTGGCTCCTAGAGCGCGGAAAAGGCCTATTTCTTTGGTGCGTTCGGCGATTGTGGCCAGAAAAGTGCTGACAATGGCGATCGCGGCGGTGAGGAAGATGATTAAGCTGATTGTTCCCAGAGAAATTTTCAAATAGGTAAATTTTGCATCCACGTCAGAGAGATTTTTTTGAAAATATGATGTGTTGAAGCCTAAATCTTCAATTTTTTTTGCGATGTTCGCTGTCTCTCCGGCGTCGGTAGTTTCCACGAAAAGTTCGAGATAGTTTTTTGCCGCTTCGGGACTTTGACCGGCGTATTTTTCATTGAATTTATTAATGGTCGTATCCGGCATGGTGACACCTATCAGATTTATTTTGTCGGAAAAGCCCACCACTTCCAATTTTATGGAATCATATTTATTGCTTGATGCAGGGAAAAAAGTGGAATAGTTCGGATAATAAGTCAGCTCTTTGCCGATCAATGAATCTTCGCTTAATTGAGGTAAATTTTGGGAGGAGGCGATGGTGAGATTGTAAAGATCCAGAAGTTTGCGGGGGATGAGAGCCGGATATGGTTCTGTGTTTTTATCCCAAACAGCGGGATTTTTGAGATCATTTTGAATAAACTCTTTTGGCACGCCGAAAGCCATGGTTTCAGTGGAAAGAGTCATGCCGAAAATTGGAATTTCCAAAGATGAGAAATTATTATATTGCACTTCCGGATAAATGGATTTTATACCGTCAATTTCGGAAATTTGCTTGATGGTTTCGTCGGTGAGTTTGCCTTTTTCCGAACGATTTAAAAGTGAAATTACGCCGGTTTTTTCCACTTTTGGGGCGACGGTGATTTGGGTAAGTGGACTCTTTTTTTCGATTTCACTGAAGGTGGCTTGTTGAATTCCATTGCTCAATCCCAAAAAAACTATCATTGAAGCTGTGCCGATGGCGATGCTCAAACTGGCCAGGAAGGTGCGGAATTTTTTTTCTTTGATGGTTTGGTAGGCGAGGGTGATGAGCATGGTTTTTGGGTTGGGATTCGGTGAGTGCGTGCTTGGCCGAAGCTTTTTGCTTTGAATGGGGGCTTTTTAGTTAATCTTTAAACAATTTTTCCGTCTTTGATTTCAACTATTTTTCCCGCCGCTTTGGCGACGAGAGGGTCGTGAGTGGCGATTATCATGGTGATTTTGTGAGCCTTTTGCAGTTTTTTTAAAAGATCTATAATGGTTTGTCCGGTTTTCAAATCGAGATTTCCGGTCGGTTCATCGGCGAGAATAATTTTAGGCTTGTTGATCAGGGCGCGGGCGATAGCGGTGCGTTGCTTTTGACCGCCGGAAAGTTCATTTATTTTGCTGTCGGTTTTGTTGCTCAGTTCTACTTCTTTGATCAATTTTTCGGCATAAATTTCGTCCTGTTTTGTAGGATGATTGAAATATGTCGGCAAAAGAACATTATTTTTTACACTCAAAAAATGTTCCAAATGGAACTCCTGAAAGACGAAGCCAATGTCATTATTGCGATATTTTGAAAGTTCTTTGTCGTTGTATGAAGAAATGTCTTTTCCTGCGACAAAAATTGAGCCTTCACTTGGAGTGTCGAGGCCACCAATCAGGTTTAGCAGAGTGGATTTTCCCGAACCGGAAGGTCCAATGAGAGCGATAAATTGACCTTCTTCAATATTTAAATTCACATCAAAAAGAGCGTTGGTGGCAGACTTACCGGAAACGAATTTTTTGGAAATATTTTTGAGTTGAATCATATGATTGAGGTGGTGCTTGACAAGGGTGCTTGACAAATTGCCGAGGCTTTTGATAGTATGAGGTTGTTTCGAATATAACGTATTCTTTATGAATTTGACAGTTACAAATAGGGAACTTTTGAGAAATTATAAAGAATTAAAAGAAAAATTGGTTAAAGGTGATGTCGAAGAGATTGTGATTCCTCAAGATAGAGGTTTTGTAATCAAAATTTCTGTGCAAAAAGAGCTTACGCCGATGCAAAAGTTGATTAAGATGGTTAAAGAAAAGCCTATTTTGAATGTGAAGAGATCGAGACAGGATATGTTTTAATTGAAGCGAATGTATTTATTGGATACAAATATTTTAATCTATTTTTTAAAAGGGGACGCTAAGGTCGTTAAGTTTTTTGAAAATTTAAATATTGATAAATCTGCAATAAGCATAGTTTCCAGGCTGGAATTTTTGAATGGTTTACAAGATGAATTATTTTTGACGATGGAGATGGAGGATTATCTGGATATGTTTGAAAATATTTTGTTGGATAAAAATATTGTGAGGCAGGCCGCATTGTTATCTTTTAAAACCAAGAAAAAGCTAAAGTTTAATGATCTTATTATTGCCGCGACTTCAATAATCAATAAAAAGACCTTGATTACGGCTGACAAGGATTTTCAAAAAATCCCGGGATTAAAGGTGAAGATGATAAAATTTGGGCAACTCTAGAATGCTTCCGATGCCATATTGAATTGGTCGTTTTTGGCGGTGCCTCCGTCCACTTTTCCGTAGAATTTTTCGTAGTATTTCTTGATTTTTTTGAGTTCTTTTACCACTCTTTCGTCATCTCCACAGTGAAGATATTTTGGCAAAACTTTCATGGAAATAGCTCCCGGATAACCATCCTCCTTCAATTTTGTCATGAAGCTTTCCAGCGGCATGATACCTTCTTGAGGTGGAGCGTATTTTTTTCCGTGATAAAAATTTGAAAGATGAATGTGAACCAAGAATTTTTTTAAAGCGGTGTAAGCGCGCATGAGGTCTTTTTTCTGTTCGCCGAGACGCGCAACGTCGAGACAGACGTGTTTGAAATCTTTTAAGTCTGAAGCGCTGCCCATGGCATGTTCGGGAATAATACCGAGAAAAGTGCCTGATGGAGCGTTTTCCAAGGCGATTGAAATGGCTTCTTTTTCACGTAATTTTGGAATTTCGGATTTCATCCAGCTGGTCATTTTGAAATCGAGAATTTTTGGAGGTTGAAGAACCACTACTTTTGCGCCTAAATCTTTGGCTAATTTTACCAATTCCTCGATTCTTTTTGGGGCGATTTCAGTCGGCGCGGTGACGGCGTGTACCGGAAGTTTGTATTCTTGAATGAGTTTTTTGATGTATTCGCCGTTGAAACTGTCGAATTCACCATAGTTTACTACAAGATCTATACCGTCAAATTCAGCCTGTTTGGCCAAATCAAACACGCGGTTTAAGCCGTAACCTCGAAGAGAATCTGTGGAAATTACAATCATATTTTTATTTTTTTAACTCTAATAATTATAGCATGAAAAACTACTGGAGGGTATGATTGTAAATGGTTTTGTTTGACGCAGGGGTGATTTGTATTATAATCCAGGCCTTGAAGTTTTTATATTTAGCAAGATGGAAAGACGTCAACAAAGAGGGTCGGAAATGAGTGGAGATAGAGCATGGGAAATTATTAATGGCTTGGTTGAGGCCCAAGATGTTTTGCATCAGAATGAAGATATTTTTAGACGTTTTTCGGTGGCTTTGAAGCGAACTGTGGCGAAAGTTTTGCCTGGTGGTTTTTTAAAAGATGATGGGAGATTGCCTTTGGATGTGGATTTTAGAGAGAGTGATGATGCTGGAATGATTGCAATGGTCGTAGATAAGGCTCGTGAAGCCATTTTGAGAGATAAAAAGGCTGAGGGTTTGGATGAAGAAGGCTTTCAACAATTTGAGGGTGAACTTGCGGATGTTTTTGGCCAAATTATGGCTAAGCTTGCACAAATTTTAGTGGAATCTAAGGTCAGAAAAGCTGAAAAACCGGATATTAGTGGTTGGAATATGTATAAGGTCGGTCAAATGTACGAAATGGAGATTCGTGGCAAAAAAGTGTATGCGATTTGTGTGGGTATTACGTTTAAGGATACGCATTTTATTGGCGATGAGAGCTATGCCAATTTGCCAATATTTGTGTATGATTCTAAGATTGTAGATCCGACAAATTATCGCGAAGTGGGTAAAGAATATTTGCGCCAGGAACCCAAGGCGGATGTATATGAAACATGTTGCGGTTATTCCTTGGGTGGAGAGCCAATTATGAGGTTTAATCGCAGAGAGATGATAGCTCCTGGTGTTTAGCCGATTTTTGTTCGGCCGCCCAAGTATGGCTGGAGGATTTCGGGGATGTTTACTGAACCGTCGGCGTTTTGATTGTTTTCCAAAATAGCTACGAGAGTGCGAGTCATGGCGCAGGCGGTACCGTTTAAGGTGTGGATGTATTCATTTTTTCCCTCTTTTGTCTTGTAACGGATTTTGCTGCGGCGGGCCTGGAAATTTGTGCAGTTTGAGCAGGAAGTAAGTTCGCGGAATTTTCCTTGAGTTGGGATCCAGACTTCGATGTCGTATTTTTTGGCTGCTGGAGCGCCAAGGTCGCCGGCGCAGATATTTATAACCTGATAATGGAAACCGAGTTCCTGCATGATTTCTTCTTCGATGCTGCGAATTAATTCGTGTTCTTCCTCTGATTTATCTGGATGGCAGAAACTGAACATTTCGATTTTGTCGAATTGGTGAACGCGGATAATGCCGGCGGTGTCTTTACCGTACGAACCGGCTTCGCGGCGGAAACAAGTGGAAAATCCGACGTATCTGAGTGGGAGCTTTTCTTCCGGCAAAATTTCTGTGTAATGCAACATGGTGAGTGGCACTTCAGAAGTTCCGGCGAGATAGAGATCGTCGTTTTCCGGATTGGCTTCGGATTTCGGATTTACGTGGTAGATTTCATTTTTATCGGCGGGGAAAAATCCGGTGGCAAACATCGCTTCTTCTTTCACGAGAACCGGTGGAATTATTGGTTGAAAACCTTTTTTTGCGAGTTTATGTAAAATGTGTTGTACAAGCGCGAATTCGAGAAGGACGGCTTCGTTTTTGAGGTAGTAGAAGCGTGTGCCGGAAGTGCGAGTGCCACGTTCGAGATCGAGGAGATTTAGGGAGGTGCCGAGTTGAATATGATCTTTTGGTTCGAAGTCAAATTTTGGCTTTGTACCGTGAGTTTTGCAGGGTTTATTGTCGGCTTCGGTACCATCGGGAGTGGTTTCTCCCGGGGGATTTGGTACTTGTACTGCGAGAGAGTCGATTTGTGCTTCGAGTTCGGTGATTGCTGGTTCCAAAGCTTTGAGTTCTTCTTTCATCTTAGTCATTTCGGCGATCAGCTCGTTTTTTTCTTCTTTTGAGGCTTTGGTTACTTTGCCGCTTAGCGCATTCTGCTCAGCGCGGATAGTTTCAAATTTCTGCAATTTTTCATTGCGGTCGTTGTAAAGTTTGACGATTTCGTCGATGTCGGCTTTAAAATTTTTTCTGGCAACGCCACGTTTTACAAGTCCCGGATTTTCGATGATAAATTTGATGTCGAGCATAGAAAATTTTAAAATAAAATTGAGAAATAGTCCTAGCCTTTGCTAACGTAATTTCCTTCAGCGGTGTTTACCACGATGAGATCATCTACTTCGATGAAAAGAGGAACTTTAACACTGGCGCCGGTTTCAATAGTGGCATCTTTTGAACCACCTGTGGCTGTGTCGCCCTTATATCCCGGAGGAGTGGAAATTACTTTGAAAGTCATTTTTGCAGGGATCTGGATGCTCACCGGATTGCCATCAATGTACATGGCATAGCATTCGGTGTTTTCAATCAGATATTTTGTGGCGTCGCCGACAGCTTCTTTGTCGAGAGCGAATTGTTCGTATGATTCGTTGTCCATGAAATTGTACATTTCGCCGTCGTTGTAGAGGTATTGGCATTTTGTGCGGAGAACGTCGACGAGTTCTACGGCTTCACCGGATTTGAAAGTGTGTTCTACGACTTGGCCGGTTTTTAATTGGCGGAGTTTTGCTCTAGTGAAAGCGGAACCTTTACCCGGATTTACGAATTGAGCGACGGAAATTATCCATGGATTACCTTTGAAAAGAATCGTGAGACCTTGTTTTAAATCTGTGGTGGTAGACATGGGAAGTCGATTATGAATTGTTGTACGGAGGGAATTTACCTTTGAGGCGAGAATTTGGCAAGGGAAGTCTGAAGTCTGCGCGCGCAGATGTAAGTATACTGTATTTGAGTGTGCACGTGCACACCTTTGCGACGATTTTATGGCTCGAGAAAGCCATTTTGGTTTTGAGCATGCTGGAGGGAGCTTGTGGAAATTTCTGTCATCGGAAACAGCAGGACTTCGTCGATCGACTTTTTGTTGAGGAGGAACATGATTAGACGGTCGAGGCCGAGGGCGATGCCGGCGGTGGGAGTGGTGATTTTGCTGAGCGCGGTGAGGAATTCTTCGTCGATTGGGAGGACGGTTTTGCCGAGTGTGCGGCGAAGATTTTGTTCTTCGAGGAGGCGCGCGCGTTGTTCTTTTGAATCTATGAGTTCTGAAAAAGCGTTGGCGAGCTCGATGCCTTTGATGTAAAGCTCAAATCTTTCGGCAAAAAAAGTATTTTGTGCTGAGCGTTTTGCCAGCGCAGCCTGTGATGATGGGTAGTCGTAAATGAAGATTGGGGTATTGAGTTTGGCTATTTCAGGTTCTATATAATTTAAGAAAATTTTGAAATAGAGGTCGTCCCAATTTTCGCAACCGGAGTGAAAAGGGGTGGCGGAGGCGGTGGCGGCGGAGGCGGTGTCGGAGGTGTGGTGGCTGGCGGGAAAGTTTTTTAGATCCTGTTTTTTGGCAAATTCATTTGCAGTTTTTTTGAAAGTTTCGAAGTCTTTGTTGGCGAGAAGATCGATACCGCAATATTTTTTGAAAAGTTCGTTGGTGGTGAAACGTGGCCAAGGGGTGGAAAGATCGACGGTGTGCGATTGGTAGGAGAGAGTGTGGATTGGTATTGTATTAGTCGGGGATGTGTCTTGACTTAATTTGTTTTTGATTTTTGGTTTGCGCCCAGGCGCACTTTCTGATCTGTTATTTTGCACCAAACTCAAAATCAGATTTTCGCAATCGGTCATGAGATCTTTATAGTCGGCATTTTTGCGATACCATTCCAGCATGGTGAATTCGGGATTGTGCAGGGGGCTGTTCATTTCGCCATTGCGGAAAACTTTGGTGATATTGAAAATTTTGTCGAAACCTTCAGGAGAACCGAGGAGTTTTTTCATTTGAAGCTCTGGCGAGGTGTTGAGGTAGACGGGGAAGGAAGTTTTGGAGGCAGATGTAGGTTGGGTGATTTTGGGGGATGGGATTGAAGATGAGATTGGAGATGAGATTGGTGCTGGGATGGAATTTGTGAGTGGAGTCGCGGTGTCGGCTAAGTTCTGAAAAACCAGATTCGTCTCAAATGGTGTCAGGTGCGGTTCCATGCCCGGAATGGGAGTCATGATTGGAGTTTCCACTTCCAAAAAATTTTCATGCACGAAAAAGTCGCGAATTTTTTGAATGATTTTGGCACGAGATTTTGCGGTGGATTTGTTCATGCGTATTTAAAGTTGCAGATTTTTGCAGAATTTTTGAATAATTTTTATTGTAGATTTGTTCATGCGCGCATTTTAGTGTCAATGTTGACAAGATGGCAAGAGAAAGGTATTTTTCTGGCCTTTTTTAATTTTAAAATAATGTCTGAAAATTCTGAAAGATTTGGTTATAGTGATGCCAGTAGGGCTGAGCGTGAGATTAGAATGATTTTGAGGGATCATGGAATGAATCCTGAAAAGGTGAAACAGATGGTGATTTTGGGTTCAGGCTTGGGTGGTTTTGGCAAAGATTATTTGGGTGCGGATAAGGCTTGGGAGCCAAGCGGACCAGTCAGAATTCCTTTTGGTACAATTTATTCAAAGCTTGATGGTGGAAGCGTGTCTTCTTTGGGTTCGGCGCTTGAAGGTCACGACAGGTCTTTGATTATTGGTCCGATGAAAGGTTCGACTGATGGAAGTTTGGTTTTTGCCCAAAGTGGACGTGAGCATCCCTATGAGGGCGCGAGTACTATGAGGGCGACTTTTTGGCTTAGAGTGGCGCAGCTTATGGGTGTGAGAGATTTAATTGGTTCGAATGCGGCGGGGATTTTGACTCCTCAGTCATTACAGAAAGATTCTATTATGCTGGTGCATAGCGATAAGGATTGTTGTGATGATAGTCCTTTGGTGGGGCCAAACGATGAACGTTTTGGGCCGCGTATTCCGCATCGAGCTGATAGTTATCCCGTGGAGGTTAGAGAGATAGTGAAGCGACTTGCTGCGGAGATGGGAATTGGTTTGAAAGAGGGCACTTATGTGAGGAAGAAAGGACCGAATTATGAATCAGTTGAGGAGGTTTATGAATTGAGGGCCGGTTTAAGGGGAATGTGGAAAGAGGGCAATGATGATGGAGATGTGAAGTTTAAGGGAGATGTGCGTGGCGCAGTGGGAATGTCTTCTACTTTTGAAAATTTGGTTGCACAGCAAGCTTCACAATCTAGGGAGCATCCTGCTTTTGCAAATAGGGCTTATTTAAGCGCTTTGACGAATTATGCGGCGTTGCTTGGGCCGCGTGGTTTGGAAGAAGGAATTTTGGATCATGGGCATGTAAAGGAATCGGCAGGCCGTGTACAAGAAGATATGGGAAGATTGGTGCAGGCGACTTTGCTTGAATTGAGAAAGGCTGCTTAGTTACTGATTATGGAGAGGTTCTTGTGTTTTATGAGGGCGAGGGCTGGGAAATTTTGAATTTCTTTTGGGGAAATTTTTGCGTGAGATTTTTTAGAAGATTCTAGTTTGTCGACGATTTCCGGTTTGTTTTTTAAGAGAACAAGGAGGTTTTTGCTTTTTAAAATTAGCGGGAAGCTGAGAGTGAGGCGATCTTTTATTGCGAATTCTTTGGTGGTGGTGTGGGCGAGTTTTGCTTTGGTTTTTAAGGCGGCGGTGTTTGGAAAAAGTGAAGCGGTGTGGCCGTCCGGACCTATGCCGAGAATCATGAGGTCGAAAGCGGTTTTGGGAAGTTCTTTGGCGTAGTGGGTGAGAGATTTTTTTATAGGTAGTGAAGTGTCGAAAAAGTGAAAATGTATGTGCGAAATTGCCGGTGAATTTTTTAAAACTTCGAATGCTTTGGTAATCATTTTTTGATTGGAATCTTCGTCGTTTGCGGGGACGTAGCGTTCGTCGACTTGATAAAAATGGAGTTGGGCCGGGTGCAGCATATAGCTCAGTTTTTTGGCTAATGATTCGTAAATTTCCCGCGGTGTGTTACCGCCGCTCAGAGCAATATTTATGCGTGATTTTTTTGCTCGAATTATTTTCAAAATAAAGTCGGAAGCGACGTTGGTAAAATCGTGTGGGCGGGTGATTGATTGGAGTTTCATATAGGTGGTTAGTGAATGTCGAACCACTTAAAATCGTCAATCGCGGTGAGTTGGTCTTGAGATTTTGGCCCCGGAGAAAAATCTTTATATTTTTCCGGTTTCAATTTTGTTTTTTCAATGAAGGCGAGAATATTATCGATGATTTGCCAAGTGGCGATAATTTCTTCGAAGCTTAAAAAGTGTAAACGGCGCTTTCTGATCACGTCGAGAAGCAGCATGGAGTGTTCCGGAAGACAATCGTCACCTTCGCAGCTCAAATTATCGGAGGTTGTGATCTCCTGATAATGCGAAGTTTGGCCTTGTTTATTGACTAAACGGATGTTGATTCTTTCGTCAGGTTGTAGTTCGAAAATTAAGCGATTTGGTTCTTCTTCTTTCGGTTGGAAAGCGAATTTTTTTAATTCCACGACAACGTAAGTGTGTTTTTCGTGTAATTTTTTTCCGGTGCGGATGTAAATTGGAGTTTTATACCAACTTTCACGATCGATAAAAAGCCTCATGGCTGCGAAAGTTTCGGTTTTAGAATTTTTTGGAATGTCTTTTTCTTCGGGGTAACTTTCGTACTGTCCGAGGACAATATTTTTTTTCGATTCAATGAATTTAAGCGCGGAAAGAATACTGTATTTTTCACGATGCAAACTGGCGGCGTTTTCGGTGATGGGAATGGACATGGTGATGAGCGCGAGAATTTGCATGAGATGAGATTGAATCATGTCTTTAATCGTGCCCACCTGGTCGAAATATCCGGCGCGAGTGGTCACGCCGATTTTTTCAAAAGCGGTGATTTGAATATTGGAAACTTCCGGACCTTTCATCATCATGTTTATGAGACGATTGGAATGGCGAAGGTGAAGAAGGCTTTGGACAGCGGTTTTCCCTAGGTAGTGGTCGAGCAGGTAAACATTTTCTTCATTAAAATATCTTGCCACAAAGTGGAAAAGTTCACGGGCGGAATCGGCATCTTCACCAAAAGGTTTTTCCAAAATGAGACGAAGATCTTCGTTTTCATGACGCTTGGTTTCGCCGAGATTTTCAATGATGTCCTGAAAAACCTGTGGTGGCACGGAAAAATAAGCGAGAGTGGTGAGTTCTTTATTGTGAGTGATTTTGTTTAGGTAGTTGCGGAGATTTTTAAAATCTTCGAGTTTGTCGTATTGGCCGGAAAAATAACTGACGTGAGAAGTTAGTTCTTTGAGAATTTTTTCGTCGAGATCTTTTGGATGTTTACGGAAGCCGGCTTTGATGCTTTCGGTAAATTCTTTTTTGAATTTTTCCTGATCGATTTTCGTGCGGGCATAACCTACAATATAAAATTCTTTTGGCAGGCGTTTTTGCTCCGCGAGACTGTAAATAGATGGAAAAAGTTTGAGTTTTGCCAAATCTCCGGAAGCACCAAAGATAACTAAAGCAAAAGGTTTTTCTATGTGATAGGAATTCATGGTTTTATTATAGACCATTTTTATTTCACTACAACAACTCTTTTAAATCTAAAGTTTCGTTGAAAGTAATCTGTTCCACGAACTCAGACATATGTGAAACGAGAATTATTGCGCCTTTGTAATCTTGAATTGCTTGGGCGATGATTGGAATGTGACGGAAATTAATATGATTTGTCGGCTCGTCGAGAATTAAAATTCCAGGTTTTTGTAGGACAAAACGTGCGTAGCAAAGTAAACCTTTTTGTCCTTCGGAAAGTGATCCCACTTTATTTTTGATCATTTCTCCCGTGAGAAGAAAATGTGCGGCAGTGGCATAAATTCTTTCGTGAGATGGATCTTCGCTGATTTCGTGAAGAGATTCATAGACGGTTTTATCAAAATCTAGACCGGCGAAATCTTGTTGATAGTAGCCAACTCTGACGCCTTCCGTAATAGAAGTGCCAGCAGATTTTCCTTCGGCCAATTCTCTCAAAAGAGTACTTTTGCCAATACCGTTTGGTCCAAGAATTTGCAATTTAGTGCTATTGAAAAATTTAATTTGAACTTTTTTTGCGGTGCGTTTGTGGTCGTGAATTATCCCGACGGACGAAATTCTGGCTATGACTTCCGACCATGTTTGCGCCGGAATAATGAAAGGCTTAATTGTTTTATCGTCGCGTCTTACATTCACCATGTTTGCTTCGTCTTCGGCTACTTCGTCGCGCAGTTTACTGGCCAGTCTACGCATTTTTCCTCCTTTGTTTGAAAAGAAATTCACTTTGTCTTTACGATCTTGAATGTTTCTTTCGAGTTGGGCATTTTTTCTCTGTTCACGTTCAATTTGTTGAGCGATTTGTTCAATTACATCAAAATAATCGCCGACATATTGTTCCACTTTTTTTGTATAAACGTCGAGGTTTAAAACTCCATCGGTGAAGGAATTTAAGAATCCGGCATCATGAGAAATTACAATTACAGTTTTTTCGTAGCCCATTAAAAATCCGGTGAGATGATTGATGCCATCGATGTCGAGATTATTTGTTGGCTCGTCGAGGAGAAGAATATCAGGTTCTTGAATAAGTGCATAAGCAAGCAGTAATCTGGCTAATTGTCCACCGGAGAAATCTTTAATTTTTTTGTCGAGTGCTGTTGTAAGGTTTACAACTTCCAGGACGTTTTTGATTAATTTTTCCAAGTCGTATCTTTTTTCGCTGAAGGCTGTCGCGAAGTATTCAGAAACAGTTAGTTCAAAATATTTTTTTGGCATGACTTGGAGCGCGATGGCGATAGTCGCTCCTTTCTTGAAATTTACTCTTCCGTCTGTCGGTTTGAGTTCTCCAAGGATTAATTTGAAAATTGTACTCTTGCCGGCACCATTTTGGCCCATAATGGTGATCTTTGAATTTTCGCGCACAGAAAAATTTGTCTCCGCAAGAATGGGTTTATTGTAATCGTAATAAAACGATACGTCGTCAAAGCTAACTACTACATTTCCGTGATTCATGATGGTTAGTATAGCATGGATAGGCCAAAAAGCCATTGACGTTTATTTGGAATCGGAATATTAATTTAATCGCAATGAATACACAAATCTCTCAAATCATCGTTAATCGTCGCCGCAGCACCGATACATCTCGGAAGCTGCGCTGAACGCGTGTAATAAAATTTTCAACCAATAGCTTCCGGGGTGATCCCCGGTTTTTTATATATTTTACTTTTTAATTTACAGCTTATGAAAAAAGATCTCACAAAAATCAGTGACTTGAGTCAGAAGGAAATTATGGAAATTATTGAAATGGCTTTTCGTTATAAAAATGGAGAAGAAATAGATCCGGTTTTGAAAGGGAAAGTGGTGGCCATGGTTTTTGAAAAGCCTTCGCTTAGGACAAAAGTGGCTTTCGAAGTGGCGACGGCTAAGCTCGGTGGAATTCCTGTTTACCTTACCAGTGGTCAAATTATGGCTAGTGGTAATAATGAAAAAGGTCGTGAATCAATTCCGGATATTGCGAAAAATCTGGAAAGATTTGCAGATCTTATTTTGGCGAGAGTTTATAGCCATAGTACGATTCAAACTATTGCCGGATCAGTGAAAATTCCGCTGATTAATGCGCTTTGTGACAAATATCATCCTACTCAGGCTTTGGCGGATTTGATGACGATAATTTGGCACAAAAAGAATTATAAGAATCTAAAAGTGGCTTTTGTAGGTGATGGAAATAATGTGGCTACTTCTCTCATGCAGATTTGCGCCATAGTGGGGATTAATTTCTCAATTGCTTCACCGGAAGGATATGGAATTTCTCAGGATGCTTATGAAGAAATTTATGAACAAAAATTGGCAAATAATGTGGCTATTGAATTCTGTGCGAATCCTGCTAATGCCGTAGAAAATGCTGACGTAATTTATACCGACACTTTTATTTCTATGGGTGAGGAGGAGATGAAGTTGGAAAAAATGAAATCTTTTCATGGCTATCAGGTGACAAAAAAACTACTGGAATTTGCTAAGCCGGATGCCGTTTTTATGCATTGTTTGCCGGCACATAGGGGAGAGGAAGTGACTGATGAAGTCATGGACTGTCCGCAGTCGGTAATTTTTGATCAGGCGGAATGCAGGATGCATATCGCTAAAGCTTTATTAACATTTTACTTGCAAAAAATATGACAAATTTAAACAAATTAAATGATGTGGAGGGAGTGCAGGAAAATTTGCCTCAGTATGTGTGGCAATTTAAGGGTGAGGAGCCTGGGCCAACGGTGACAATCATGGGTGGACTTCATGGAAATGAGACAGTGGGAATTGATGTGGTGGAACAGTTGCTCGCTATGGTGAGGGAAAAAATTAAAGTGGGAATGGTGAATATTATCATCGGTAATCCAGCGGCGTGTGAAGTCGAAAAAAGATTTGTTGATAAAGATGCCAATAGATTGTGGGGTGGAAATTTGGTTAATATTCCTGAGCAGGATAGGGTGGAAGAGTTGAAGCCGTTTTTGGCAGGAGCAGATTTGATGTTGGATTTACATTCGACCATAAAGCCTGTGAGTGAGCCATTTTTGGTGGTTCCATCTTTTGAACATGAATTGGTTGATGTGATTCCGACTTTGGGAATTAGAAAAATTATTACCGGTGAAGGTTTGAAATTGCCTGATAATGATCCGATAGAATCCGATCTATTTACGGTGGCAAATGGTGGTTTGGGTGTGACGGTGGAGGCCGGTTGGCAGGAAGATAATAATTTGGTGGATAAGACGATGGGGTCGGTGTTGAGGGCTTTGGAGGAAGTGGGAATTTTTGAGAAAGATTCTTTAGGTCAACATCATAAAGCCGAAGTGCCAAAAGTTTTTGAAATTTGGAATGCTTATAGTGCGATTTTTCCTAAGGGACATTTTAAGTTTCCGGATGGTAAGGAATGGCAAAACTATGATGTTGTAAAAAAAGGTGAAATTATTGGTTATGAGAATGGTGAACCGGTCCTTGCTGAAAAGGATTCCAGACTTTTGTTTCCAAAATCCAATAGTCAAATTGTGACAGGCGAGAGGGCCTGTATTTTGCTGGATGTGGATCCGAAAAAGACGCGTTGTCCTGGCGTGGAAAGTTAGAATTTTTGAATCAAATATTTTTGCACTTCGATTTTGAAGAATTTTTCTATTTCTTTTAATTTTACCAAGTGGTTGTTTTTAAACTTTAATGATTCCCTTTTTATATCTCTAAAATAGATTAAACTTTTTAGGACTAAATTGGCGTCTAATTCCGGGAATTTTTGCGGAATTTTTTCCAGGAGGATGGGCAATTTTATTATTTTTAATATAAAAAATAAATCCACATAATCTTTAAATGTCGCTCTGCTTACAATGGCTGATAGTTTCATGCAGCCTATATCTTCTATGGAAGCGAGTTGAAGGTTTTCTACCTGGATTGGTTTTTGCAGTAGTTTGTATTTGTAAGTAAAAAAGCTAAGCTTGATTGTATTCTCCAGAATTACAGTCAGTGTGTTTTTTTCTTCTTGGACTTTGGCTATTTTTTTATTTTCAAAAATTGATTTTAATTCTTCGAATAATTTAGCCGTATCAATATTTTCCTTTGTGAAAAAATCGAAATCTATACTATCACGATGGCCGATTTGTAAAGCCAGTGAGGTCCCTCCAGAGAGGTAAAATGTATTTTTTAATAGGCCGAGTAACGGCAAAATTGCTAATCTTTTTTTATCAAGAATGTTATAAAACATGTCTTTCCTTTATTTTTTGAGGATTAGTTTTGAAGAAAAAACTCCAGAAATTTAAAGATTTTTTGTTCCAAGTCCCTTTTGCTGAATTTTCGAAAACATTTTTTATCTCTTCTTTTCCGTACTGCTTGAAAATCCATTGGGTAGCCTTTATCGTTCCCAAATTCAAGACATTACTGATGATGATTTTTTTGTCCTTTTTCGGCTCGATCTTTTTAAGATCGTAAGACCAAAGGAAAGTTTTTACGTATTTTGGGATCATGGATGGGTGAATACTTCTGGTTAATTATACCTGAAGGGCTGGTTTATTGAAAGAATAATGTCTCTTTACGCGGGTTAATTCCACTCCGTGTGAAATGAGCCGGGTTTGTCGGTGCGCTCGTAGCCGTGGGCGCCGAAAAAATCACGCTGAGCTTGAATGAGATTTTGCGGCAAATTTTTTGCGGCATAAGAGTCAAAATAGTTTAGACAAGCGTAAAAAGATGGCACAGGGATGCCGTTTTCTATTGCTAGCGACATGAGTTTTCGCCAGTTTTTTTGTTTCTCACCGGCAAGATTTTTCATGATTTTTTGGAATGTTTTTGTGGCGATTTTTTTATCGGTAGAGAAGGCGAGTGCGAGATCTTTTAAATATCCCGAACGAATAATGCAGCCACCTTGCCAGACGCGTATTATTTCCGCGAAATTTAAATTCCACTTAAATTCTTTTGCCGATTTGCTGATGAGCGCGATACCTTGTTCGTAGCAGAGAATGATGGCGAGCTCCAGAGCGTTTTCGACTTGCTTGATGAGATTTTTTTTGCCGGATGGTGAAAGTTTTTTGCTTGGGAGATTTTGTTTTAACATGCTCTGGGACATGGCGCGCATTTGAGTTTCGCCTGAAACTATGCGAGCGTCGACGGCCATGTTTATTGCCGGGATATAAATGCCCAGATCGTGCGCTATTTCGGTGGTCCATTTGCCTGTGCCTTTTTGGCCGGCGGCGTCTTTAATGTAGTCGATGATGTATTTTCCGTCCTCTTTTTTTGTGAAAATTTTTGTGGTGATTTCGAGGAGAAAAGATTTGAGGTTGGGATTTTTATTGTAATTTGCAAATATTTTTGAAAGTTCCGGATTGCTGAATTTGCCCACTCTTCTGAGAATATCGTAAGCTTCGGCGATCACTTGCATGATGGCGTATTCGATGCCGTTGTGAACCATTTTTACGAAATGTCCGCTGCCTCCCGGGCCGATATAAACGACGCATGGATTTTTGGAGAAATCGCGCGCGGCGATTTTTTCAAGAATCGGATGGATTTTTTCGTAAGCGGATTTTTTGCCGCCGGGCATAAGTGAGGGGCCATTTAAAGCGCCTTCTTCGCCGCCGGAAATTCCGCAGCCAATGAAATTCAGGTCGCGGGTGGTGAGTGAATTTTGTCTTCTTTCGGTGTCTTTGAAATGAGAATTTCCACAATCTATTAAAATGTCGTTTTTGTCTAAGAGAGGGGATAATTCGGCTATTACGTCATCGACTGGCTGACCGGTCCCGGACTCCCCGGGACACGGCGCCTTAGCGCCGGCTTTTACCAGTAAAATTATTTTGCGTGGAGTTTCGAGACTGGCGATAAATTCTTTCAAATTCGTGCTGCCGTGTATGCGACCGGCTGATTCTTTGCCAAAATCTTTGATGAATTGTTCGGTCTTTTCGGTGGTGCGATTGAAAACACTTACACGGAATCCTTTATTCGCAATGTTACGCGCGAGATTTGCGCCCATGGTGGCGAGGCCGATAAGTCCGATTTGAGATTTTGACATGTATTTAATGATTATCTTTTGAGATAGTTTTTATTGCTTTTCTCTTTACCTTTTACGAAATCTTCATGAGTTTTCATAATGATTTTCATGGCTTCCTTATTGTTTTTGGCGTAATGGACGCAGCTCATTTCGTTAGGGCTGATAAGGCCTTGTTTGAGAGGATATTTCTTCACCCATTTCATTAGTTTTTGCCACATTTTCCCAACCAAGATAATTGGAATCGGATTAATATGTTTTACTTGAATCAATTGCCAGGTGTAAAAAAATTCGAGACAACTTCCCACTCCTCCCGGGGTGACTACCGCTACACTGCTAAGGGCCATAAAATTATCCAGACGGCTTGAAAATTTACTAAAATGTTTGGTGAGATCGAGGTGTTTATTGTCGTGCTGTTCGTGTGGAAGTTTGATGGCCAAGCCGATGGAATCCGATTTGTCTTTTGGATCTCCGGCTTCGTGTCCGGCGCTTGCGGCATCCATAAGTCCGGGTCCGCCACCGGTGATGATGTCGAATCCTTGTTCTCCAACAGCTTTTGCCAGTTCAAAAACTTGTTTGTAAATTTTGTCGTTGGGTTTAATTCTGGCTGAGCCGAAAATGGTAACGCGGAAGTCGATGCGTTTAAGTTCTTTTTTTAAAGTGTCTCGATGAGGGTGTTTTTTCTTTGCCATAGTGAGAGGGGATTATTTTTTCGATTTTCATTCTAACAAAAGTCAGGAAAAAATATAAGATTAATTAGCCATTATTTTTTTCATTTCGTAAATAGGTTTTGTGGATTTGTCGTTGAATTGGGGGCTTTGTTTCTGTTACGGTTTTCTCCTTTAATTATATTTTGACTAACATGGTCATATTTAAAGAAAGAAGGCTGGTTTGGAAGGAAGTTGCTGATGATCATGAAACAGGTGATTTTTGGCGTAATGTGAAAATCGAGCATGCCGGTTGCGGTGTAGGTTTTGTGGTGACGCAAGGTGCTACGAAGCAGGCGGTGGATTTGGCTGTGGCCGGTCTTTGTGGAATGAAAGATAGAACCGGTGAGGCTTTTGGTGCCGGTGATGGTGCGGGAATTATCATGCAAACTGATGGAACGAGAGGATATTTTGAACGCTTTTTGCCTGAAGGAACGCACGTCGAAAAAAAAGATAAGCTTTCCGTGGGAATGATTTTTTTCGAACCAGAGATGGGCGAGCAACCTACTCAACAAATGAATCAGATCAGGAGAATTATGACGGAACAGGGCATATTTGTTCATGGCTGGAGAAAAGTGCCGGTGGACAATTCAGTTTTGCCTGATCATGTGAGAGGCTTGGCGAGCCATAAATGGCAGCTGCTTTATTCGCCGGGTAGTATTTTAAAAACAAAAGAGGCTTATAATCGCATGTTACTTTTTGCACAGAGGAGAATTAATTCTGACGTGAAAGGGGCGACGGCGGTTTCTTTGAATGCTTCGACGATGACTATGAAAGCGATGTCCACGCCGGCACAGTTCAGAGCAATTTTTGCGGAGGATTTGAATCATCCGGATTTTGTTTCCAATCAGGTTGGTTTTCATGCGCGCATGAGATCCGCCGGTTTAACAAAAGATGAAAATGCCCAGCCCTTTGATTTTGCTTGGGAAAATGGACAAAACACCGCGGATGGAGCTTTGAGTTCGGCGCAGGCGGATTTGGAAAGAAGGATGGGAATTACCGGTATTTATGAAGATAGTGTCACGGTGCCGCACGGAGCCAGTGATTCACGTAAACTTAGTGCGATGATGAAGGTTTTGAATTACCATGGAATTCAGGGGCGCGGGGCAATGAGAAGACACATGTTACCGTCGATGGATGATCGTTTGCGTATGCCGCCAAAAGTGCGAAAATATATGGACGATATTTGGCGTACTCGTGGTCCTTTGTCCGCAAGGCAAGGGCCGGGAGTGGTCTTGGGAATGACTGGTAATCGTGTAGCTTTTGCTATGGATCCTTTGGGGCTCAGGACTTTTTGGATTTATGGAAATGGAGATATTGTGGCGGGTTGTTCTGAAGTCGGCGAAGTGCCGATTCCCATTGATGAAATTGAATTTTTATATCAAATGGAGGCCGGTCAATTGGGAGAGGTGAATAGAGGTAAATTCGTTAATCCTTCTCATGTGGATTATTTGATGGCGGAGGCTAATCCAATAAAAATTTTCGGAGATAGTAGAATTTTTGCTTTGAATGGACATCCATATAAATTGGCGGAAATAGATGGAGGTGTAGAAAAATTTGGAAGGGAAGAAGTCGTGGAAATGTGGAATCAGATGGGTGGTGATGAGTATGCTTTGGAAGTGTTGAGGAACATGGCCGCTTATGGCAAAGAGCCGGTGGAGGGCATGGGTGATAATAGACCTTTGGCGGTGCTATCTCCTGCTCGTGTGAGACTTGCATCTTATTTTGCTCAGACCGTAGGAATCGTAACAGATCCACCGATGGATTCTTTGCGTGAAGGGGGCGCGATGGATTTGAGAGTGACTTTAGGCAGAGATCCGAAACAAAAATATGCGGATAATCCTAATGAATTTGAAGCGCAACCGGAATTTATGTCCAACTCTCCATTTTTGAATTTAACGCAGATGGATGAGCTGATGAATAGTGCTGATATTGAAAGTGATGAAAAGCCGCAGCATGTGGTAATTGATACTACTTTTAAGGGTAGTACCGGTGCTGATATGGAGAGAAGATTGGATGAAATCGTGGAGCAAGTTTTGGAACAGGCGGAGCATCATAGCGAACCGATTATTATTTTTGATGATAGTAAGTGTAAAAATCAGGGCGAGTCTGATGGTGAGCCACAGCTCTTTGTGCCGCCGGTTTTTATTGCTTCGGCTTGTAATTATGCGCTGAGACAGCGAGGATTAAGAGATAACGTAAAACTGGTTTTCAATACCATGGATGCCATTGAAGCGCATGATTCGGCTCTTTTGGTTGCGCAGGGGGCGGATGCTGTTTGTCCATATATGATGTGGCAGGCGGTGATGAATGATCATATTGATTATGCAAAAGGTGATCAATATGGCAAAGATCTTAAGCAGGGAAATGTAGCTGCTGTATCTTTGAAAAAGAGAATGGCCAATGTGCAATTGTGTTTGGATGGGGCTTTGCACAAAATCATGAGCAAGCAGGGTTTGAGTACAATACATGGTTATCGTGGAAGTTGTTTATTTGAAATTTTGGGAATTGATAAAGCTATCAGCGAAAAGTATTTCAAATATAATCCTTCAAGACTTGGAGGAATTGATTTTGATGATATGGTGGAAGATCAAATTGAAAGATTAAAAGAGAGTAGAAAAGATTTCAGAAAGGTTTCTCGTTTGGAGGCGGATGTACGTGCCGGTAAAGTGGCAAAATTGATGAATCAGTTCCTCTTGGGGCAATACAAGCTGGAAGGGAATGTCTATTCTCCAAATGGTGAATATGATCCGGAGGCTCTTTATAAGGAGCTGACCAAATTTATTCACGAAGAACGTGATCCGGTTTATTTGCGAAATCTATTAGGGTTTAATTGGGCGGAGGAACGTGAGGGGGCTGAAAAACTTGAGCTTGGCGATGTCGAGTCGGTGGCTTCAATTATTTGCAGACATTTCAGAGGTTCACATATGTCTCATGGCGCATTGGGAGCGGTGGCTCATGCGGCCATTGCGGTGGCTATAAATGAGATGGCGGAAAAATTGATGCCTCAACTTTATGATCCTTCTAATCCTGCTTGTCAGAGTGAATTGCCATTGGGTTTTGCTCCCAAAGATTTTGATAAGGGTCATAGTAAGCGTCTCGATCCGCGTCCGAAGTCCGGAAGTGGTGAAGGTGGTGAGCATAAGTCACGTCGTCCTGGTGGTGAATTTGAGGAGGCTTGTAGTAAATCAAAGCAAATTGCGTCTGGGCGTTTTGGCGTGGATGCTTATTATATTATGAGTGTGGGTGATGATGGTGAGTTGAATATTAAAATCGGTCAGGGCGCCAAACCGGGTCAGGGTGGACATGTTTCTGGTAAAAAAATTGATGAGAGTGTAGCCGAGCAGCGTGGAACTGTTGCCGGCATGGATTTGATTTCGCCGCCTACTCAGCATGATATTTACAATATTGAAGATTTGATGCGTTTGATTTGGGATGTCAGAGCCGTAAACCCAAATATCAAAACTGTGAGCGTAAAGGTTACATCAAAGGCCGGTATAGGTGGTATTGCTTGTGGAGTTGCAAAATGCGGTGCGGATAAACTCGTTGTTAGTGGCAAAGGTGGTACCGGTGCAGCTGAACATAGTGCTGCTAGACATACCGGTTCGCCACTCGAGTTGGGAATTTTTGAGGCTTTTGTGATGTTGAGAAATGCTGGAATGGTAGATAAAGTTTTGTTGGAGGTGGATGGGGGTATAGTCACCGGAACGGATATTGTGAATTTAGCGATTATGGGGGCGGATGAATTTGGATTTGGTACTTCTTTATTGCAAGGAGGGGAGGGATGTATTTTGTGTAAGAGATGTGCGGATGGATATATCAGTCCGAATGATAAATCTGTTGGTTGTCCGGTGGGTATTTGTATTTCACAGGAAGAGGCCATGTCCTATCTTGCTTTGGGTTCCAAAGCGGCGAATATTTTGAAAGATCCGGAAAATGTCATGGCTTATACGCAACAGTTGGTTTTGTGCAAAAACGCGATCCAGAATTATTGGACGGAGGTTGCCAAAGATGTGCAGAAAATTTTGATGAAATTAGGCGTAAGATCTGTGGAGGAATTGCGTGGTAGATTTGATTTGTTAAAGAGAGTTATGAGACCGCCTGCTCCGGGTGATAGAAGTAATAAAGTGGATTTGGGCTTCTTGTGGGAAGAGGGAATGAATCTTGAAAATGTTCAAGATTTTGGTGATTTACCGATTGCACCGAAAAAGGCTGTAAACGAATTTAATCAGAAAATGATTGATGCGGCGATGGCTTATAATGGCGAGGGGCCATTTATGATGGAAATTGAAATGCCGGGTGGGCGTGGTGCTGAAAATCTTGACGTTGAAAATACTATGAGAACCATTGGCGGTACTTTGGCTGGAATGATTGCTGCCGGAAAAGTGGAGCCACCTGAGGGAGGATATAATTTTAAATTTAAAGGTTATGTCGGTCAGACTTTTGGCTTCTGTTTGGTGCCGGGAATAAATATGGAACTTACCGGTATTGCCCGTGATTTTGTGGGAGAGGCGATGTGTGGTGGAGAGATTGTTATTAAGCCGCCGGAACATCTTACCGGTCAGTCTGTGCCTTTGGCTGGAGCATCGTGTGCTTATGGCGCACGTGGAGGAAAGTTGTACATTGCCGGTAAAGCTGGGCAGCGTTTTGGTGTGAGGAATTCCGGCGCGCAATTGGTGTCTGAAGGTATTGGAAAATACGGATTCGAATATATGACTGGTGGAGTCGGTGTGGTGTTAGGTGAGACTGGTTATGAGGTAGGTAGTGGTATGTTTGGTGGAGAACTTTTTTTGTGGAATGGGGATGGGGACGTGGAAGATAAATTATTTAAAGGACAAATTAAACCGGAATGGATGAGTGATGAAGAATGGGCTGAAAAAGCGCAGGCTGTTCCGATGGTTGCGCCGATGGTGGACACCGATTATGCCAGGCTGTATTCAATAATTAGTGATTATGCTCAGAAGACAGGTAGCTTGAAGGCTAGGGTGATTTTGGAAGATTGGGAAAATATGAAATTGAAATTTACCAGGGTGGTGCCGAACACCACGCCGAAGCCGCCGAAAATTACGGAGTTGGGGGCGGAACGTAAAAGAAAGGGAGGAGCGTTTCCGATGGTTAAGTAGCCTTTCAATCCAATTACGGATTGGCTGGTTTTAACTTATCCAAATTGTATTTTTTGATAAGCTCTTCATAGGTGTTCCAAAGGTCGGAAAAAGCTGCTTCTGCCTTGCTTGGATCTGCAGGTATTCTTGTTTGTAGTCTATACCCCAATTCTCCGGCATCGAATAAACCCGCGCATTGAATTCTGATGGCTTCACCGGTTGTCGCACAGGCATTGGTTACTATTGCCGGTGTATCGCAGGTGAGTGATTCGTCACCATAAGTGAAGAATTTTCTTTCACTTCCAGCCAGGCTGGATGGGGCTGAAAAATCGTCTCCGTAAGCTAAATGTAGATAGTCGGATTTTACTTCACCATCGCAAGGTTCTTGCGGTCCGGATTTGCTCACATTTAGATTCGTAGTATCGAGCTCTTCATATTGAACATCATAAGTTCCTCCTACCATGACTAGATCTAAGGTTTTACGAAGACCATTGTCTGGGTATAGAGTAATGCTTCGACTGTCTTTGTTGTAATAAAGAAGAATTTTTCCTTCTGGAGTATTTACGGTTATGACTTTGCTTACTAAAAAGTTGACAGGGTCATTAGAATCAAATGAGGATAATTCTGCCTTGGCGGTCGTCCCGGGCTGGTTTAGGTATTTTGTGAATAAAGCATCGATTTCTTTAATAAATTTCATTGAGCTGTTTTGCGTTTCTCCAAGTGCGTCTACACCGTGAAGTTTACACGGGTCGCTATCCATTGCGGTATTCCATGCCGTTTCGGCTTCCTGGCAAATTTGGTCGTGAATGGTACCTTTTACTAGAGCTGTTTCCGATCCTGCAGATTTAGGATCTTTAGTGATGTTGCCTTCCGGACTATTTATTGCAGCATGGGCTTCTTGGGTATTTGTGGCGGCCATATCTGTTGCGCATCCTGGGGCTAAAGAAGTAAGTGCGAGTGTAGCTTTTAGCACTAATGATTCTAACGATCTCATAGGTTTGGATTAAGTATAGAATGACTATAATACAAGACTTTCTTGCGCATGTCAAGAGCTGTTTTTATTAGGTTTTTAAAGGAGATGTTGATAGTGAAGCTTGCTTTTTTTTTCAGATGTGCTATAGTTCCGCTGCATTGTTCTCGTATCTTTCATTCAGGTCTTAAGTGTTCTTAGGTAATGATGTAGGTAAGAAGAAATGCATCATATTTCTTAACAACACAAGTATGACAAATCCAAAGATCTTCGTTGGTAACGTTGCTTACGTTACTACGAAAGAAACACTTATGGCTGAGTTTGGCGCTTACGGCACTGTCGTAGATTGCTACAAACCAGAACAAAAAGGTTTCGCCTTTGTAACTATGTCTTCAATCGAAGAAGCTGAAAAAGCTTTAGACGGTTTGCAAGGCAAGGAAGTCGACGGTCGTCCTCTCAAATTAGACGAGGCTCGCCCACCAAAACCTAGAACTGGCGGTTTCAGCCGTGGTCCTAGAAGAAGTTTTGGAGACGAAGAATAATGCTAATGGCCAGGCTAGAGTGCTCGCACTTTTAGTCGGCCGATAAACATTATGCTTACCGAAAGGGTCTCCCGGCTATGCCGGGGGGCCTTTTCTTAAATTAAATTTCTTGATATAATTTTACTTGGTTTATCAGGCCCGACATCCTGTCACAAATAAAGAGCCCCATGATACAACCTGTCACCCCCATGGAAAATTAAATACAAGTCCGTTGTAGCAAACAAAGTTAAAATTTTTGTTTTTGGGTTTGTCAGAAATTTGAAAATGTTTTAAGGGAGTTTAACTAAAAGCATTAAAAGTGTGCACGTGCACACTTTTAGGTCAGTTTTTCCGCTTGAATAAGCCGTTTTGCTTTTTGGGCGGATTTCGGGCGATTTACTTGGCCTTTTCTTGTTTAGCCTTATAATATTTCTCTCCTTTTCTGAATTCTAATAATCTTTTACTTAAAGCCTGGTTGGCGTCGCTTTTGGTTGCCGCGACCAAGTCGCTTGGCATTCCCGGAGGGATTAATTCTGACCAAGTGGTTTCGGAAACTTCATTTGGACATGCGATGGCACCAGTTTTTTCGCATTGAATTGAATCTGCTGCGCTTACGTTATAGGCAGTTGTTGCCAGTATGCCGGCAACTTCGCGGTCGCAGGTAGGGTCTTTTTCCCATTTGTAAGCTCTTAACATTTCTGCGGTTGTGCTTGGTTTTTTGTTTGAATCATTTAAAAAAGAAAGGCAATTGGCTGGTGCTGTTTGGGCAGCACTGCATGCTTCGGAGGCTAGAACTATAGCTGTGAGTGCTGATGAAAGTTTCATTGAAATTAGCGAGATAGTTTTAGTTCGTGTACCAGAATTCCAGAATGTATTAAATTTTGAGCGGCAGCTTGACTGGGTGAAAGGTCTCTTGAGTATATTGAACTTCCAACCGCGAATTCTAAATCAGTGGTGAAATGGTGAGTCGTTGGATCGTAAGTTCTGATAGATCCAACTATATCTGAGATGTAAGTCGTTAAGTCATAAGAACTGTTGTCCACACCTTCACCATTATCAGTTCGTGAGTAGGTACGATTTGTTTTTAGATCTTGTAGGTTGAAGCGGAAATTGTCGCTGCCATAGACTTCTTTTCCATCATGGTCTTTATATCCTGCCTCATATTGCCAGCCTACCGAGAATGGGAGGGTGCTTTTGTCGGTATTCATATTGCTAATCGCCACTGCTGGGTAATCTTTTAATGCGTCTATTTCTAAGCTTGTTCCATTTTTAAAATCGGCAATAAAAACATTGCTATCCGCGGATATGAAAGCTCTTTCCGGCCAATCTTTCTCAGGGCCTTTTTGAAGAGTTCCCAATATTTTTTTACCAAAAAATTGAGATTCAAGATATTTAATTACTTTTTCTTTGGCTTCTTCGGCAGTTTTACTTTCGGTTACCAGTGCCGCTAAATTTTTTAGATCTTCTTTGTTTAAAGAAAAAGGATGGATGCCGTATTTTGCCAATTCGGCTGTGGCTGTTTGTACTTCTGCGTGAATTCCATTGGCTCGTTGTTCGAAGTCGTGAATGGTTTGAATTGCTCGTTGTTCGGCTTTGTTTGCTTCTTCAGCGGCGGCTTTTGCCTCGGCCTGTGTTTCTTCAGGACTTTTTTGACAACCGGAAAGTTCTACTATCGCTAGAGCGGCTAATCTCAAAACTTTGGAAAAGAGCGGGTGGGCAGCTCTAGAGGGGGCAGCTTGTGATATATTTTGTGGCGCGTCTGTTCTTGGTTCGTGAAAGCGATCTAAAGACATAAGGCAGGTTAAATAGTCTCGTATTCTACGATATATTTAAAGCTTCGTCAACAGCCAATTTCTTTTATCGTTTTCGCGATTCCTTCTCCATCCAATCCGTTCGCGTGGTAGAGGGCGTCGGAGGTGCCGGAAAGCTGATAGGCGGAGACACCGAGGGATTTGAAAGTGCTGACTTTTATGCCGTTTTCTGTGAGGTGGGCGGCGAGATTATTGCCGAGACCGCAATTTACGTTGTGGTCTTCGATGGTCAAAACTTTGCCGGTTTTTTTGATGGAGTTTAAGAGAGTGTCGTCGGTCTCGCATCCCGCTCGACACGGAGCCTTAGCCTCGATCTTTTTAATAGAGCTTACGGCGACGATTTCAATGGAGATTTCAGGATTTGAAGCGGCTAATTTTTCATATGCTTTCAATGCTTCGTTTACCATTGCGCCCGTGGCGGCGATGGTGATTTGTGAACCTTCGCGGATGACATCGCTGCGACCATATTCGTATTTGTAATCAGCATCATAAAATGGTGTGCCGTCTTTTTTTGTAATAATAGGGAATTTGTGGCGACCCATTCTCACGTAAAAATTGCCATAATGTGAAGCGATATAGCGAATGATGTGATCGGTTTGATTTGGGTCGGCCGGTTCGACAACCATAGTGTTAAACATGCCGAGGAAAGAGCTCATATCGTCGATGGCTTGATGAGTCGGACCGTCTTCACCTACGGAAAGTCCGCAGTGGGTAGCGACCATTTTTACGTTGGTGTAATTGATATCATTTACGCGGGCTTGATCTTTGGCGCGACTACTCATGAAAGCGCCGAAGGTTGAACAAAATGGAGTGAGTCCATCCAGGCTAAGTCCGCCGGATGCTGAAACCATGTGTTGTTCGGCAATTCCACATTCGATATGACGGTCTGGAAATTCAGCGGCGATAAACTTGGTCATTACCGAGTCTTTGAGATCGGCGGTAAGTGCTACTACTTCCGGATTATTTTTTGCGAGGTCGAGAAGTGCTTGTCCGTATGCCGTGCGACAGTCGGTGAGTTGTTCTTTGGTATAAGTGATTGGTGCGCCAGGATTAATTTTTGTAGGACTTAAAAGTTCGGGATAATCGGCTTTTGCCGGTTTCCATTTAATTGAATTTTGACGGAAGTCATTGAGCAAAGATTCTTCTTCCGCAGTCAAAGTGAGAGTTTTGAGTGAATCGGCGATTTGGTCTGCTTTTGGCGCTTTGCCGTGCCAATCCGCTTTGTGCGCCTGACCGGTAGTTTCCATGAAATCCACGCCTTGTCCCATTATCGTGTGTCCGATAATTACGGTAGGTTTTTCTGTGTTCGCGTAAGCTTTGCCGAGAGCTTCCCAAATTTTTTGATAATCATGACCGTCGACTTCGATGACATTCCAATCTGAAGCGGCGAAAATCTTTGGGAGGTCGAGATTCATTGTTTCTTTAATGCTTGCTGTTAATTGAACTTTGTTGTAATCGACAAAAAGAATTAAATTATCCAGTTTGTATTTTCTGGCGAAGTGCATGGTCTCGTAAATTTCGCCTTCCTGGCACTCGCCATCGCCGGCGAGGGCAAAAACTTTTTGATTGGTGCCGCGATGTTTTTCTTGCCACGCGAAACTGCTTGCCACGGATACGCCGATGCCCAAAGGACCGGTGCCATACCAAATTCCGGGTACGTGCCTGGTGATGTGTCCTTCATATACTGAGCCGATTTTGCGGAAATTTTTTACCACGTCTTCTTTTGGAATATAGCCCATTTCCGCCAAAGTGCTGTACACGGCTGGGGAAATATGTCCGTTGCTGACAACGATTTTTTCGCCGCCTTGAGAAATGATGTAAGAATAAACAACAGCCAAATAATCTATGCAGGAAAGTGATCCACCGGGATGTCCGCTTTGCGCGTTTGTCACCATTTCCAAAATTGATTTGCGACAAGATTTACTGAAAGTCTGGAGAAAATTTACTTGTTCCTGAGTAAGAGCTTGGCTGAGTTGGGGAATGGTCATGTGGTGGATTTATGGCTTTTTCTTGCAGCAGTTTAGCGTATTTTGATCAGATAGTCTACTCTTGGTTTTGTTTATTTGACATAAATAGACTTTGATGAGATAATTGCATCTTAACATTTTTAAATTTATTTAAAATGGCTGGAGTTTTGAGACCTGGAGAGTTGGAAGGTGCTGCTACAATTGATGAATTATTGGAGAGCGTGGATGGAGGAGGTGATGGTGAAAGTATTCCGCCTATTCCGAGCGCCGGTGAGGGGGTTGTGGATCCTGCGCAAGCTGAGCGTGAGCGTCTTGGAGAATTTACTTATGGGCAAGAATCAAGAGAGGTTCGAGCATTGCTTGCAGTTGTGCAAGCTCAAGAAAATGCTGCTGAGGCTTTGGTTGTACCGAAAGGAGCGACTCATAGATTTATTAGTGGTGAATTTACAGGAACTTATGTGAAGTTTGATAGTTTTAGTTATAGGGGAAATTACGTGAGGGTGCAGATTGTAGATGGACCAAGAGCTGGAAGTATGATGAATGTGTCTCCCGATTGTTTGGCTTTGGGAAATGGTAATTCACCTGATGAAGTATTGGCAAATCAATTAAAAGAGGGACAAGAATCTCCTTACGACATTGGTCCGGATGATGTGGGAGCTACAATTGGAGGAGTGGCTCGAAGTTTGCAGGTTTATTTTGGGAAGGGCGGTAGAGGAGGGAGAGGTGGTTTGAAATCCTAGTAATTTAGCAAAGCCAGTTTAGTCAGTTTTTTGCTGAGTTCTACGCCGGGTTGATCGAAGGCGTTGATGTTGAACATTTCGCCGAGGAAAGCGGTGGAGGCTTCAAAGAGCATGAAGAGCGCGCCGAGATTTTCTTCGTTGATTTCATCGAGCTGAATAGTGAGATTCGGACGTGAATTTTGAGTTAACGCGGAGGCAGTGGCGTCTTTTTCTATTTGGAGGAGTTGAGAAAAAGTCACATTTTTATCCAAGAAGTTTAAGTCAGGATTATTTTTGTAAACTTTCGGTCTCGGAATCGTGAGTGTAGGTTTCAATTTTTGAACTTCTAAGAAAATGAAAAGTTTGTCGTTCGGGCCTTCGTTGTAAAGTTGTAATTGAGAGTGTTGATCGGTGACGCCGAGGGCGTTTACAGGAGTGATTCCGATGTTTACTACTTTGCCGTTGTTGTCGAATTTTTTGCCAATGCTTTCGGCCAGAAGTTGACGATACCAATCTGCGAGACGGAAAAGTTTTTGCGAATAGGGAATCATTACATTGATTGATTTTCCTTTTTGCGCCATCTGGTATTGAATTTTTGCCAACTGGAAAGGCAAGTTTTCCGTGGGATTTTTGCTGAGAAATTTTTCACGCATTTTGCGGGCTCCGGCGAGCATTTTTTCAATTTTGAGGTCGAGCAAAGCGGCTGGCAGTAAGCCAACAGGGCTTAATATGGAAAATCTGCCACCGACATTTTCAGGAATTTCAAAGGATGTAATTTTCTCTTCATTTGCTATTTGACGAAGTAAACCTTTTTTCGGATCGGTGATGAAAACAAAATGTTTTTTCGGATCAAGTTTTTTCTTATTAATTTTTTCACGGAAATAGAAATATTGAGACATCGTTTCAGGAGTGGTGCCGGATTTTGTTATTACGATGAAGAGAGTTTTGCGATAGTCGATTATGTCTTCAGCTTCAGCCAAAAGAATCGGGTCGATGTTGTCCAGGACCAGCAATTTTTTTTCTTTGAAAAGATGACCGAAAGTTTGTTCCAGACAGAGTGGACCGAGAGCTGATCCGCCAATTCCGAGTAAAACGAAATGTTTGTATTTTTTGCGCGCGGTTTTCGCGAACTTCAAAATTTCTTTGAGCTGTCCCGCCTTAGCGGGATCTTTGATTTTTTTGTCATCGATGATGTCGTAAAAACCTTGTTCTCTAGCGTGGATTTTTTTTAGATATTCGCTGATTTGAGTACTCTGACCATTGCCGATATTGATTTTTAAAAGATTTTCGAGTTGAAAGTTTATCATGTTTGGAATATACATTTTTTGTATTTAGTGGTCAATTTTTGGCTTTGTGGGTTCGGGGTATTAATGGCTTATTTTAGCAATTAAATCGACTAAAAAGTGTGCACGCGCACATGTAAATATAATTTTTTTGACTGTTGGTCAATAATGTTGCGGACGGCAAAAATACGACTGGCTATTGCAGTCCTTTTACTTTTTCCCAATCTTCAAGAAATTTTTTGATGCCGATGTCGGTGAGTGGATGACGTGAAAGTTGATTCATTACGGCCGGCGGCATAGTGGCGATATCGGCACCGAGCTTTGCGGCTTCTATTACATGACGCGGATGACGGATGGAAGCCACGAGCACTTTGGTTTTGAAATTATAATTGTGATAAATTTTGACGATTTCTTCGATAAGAGCCATGCCATCCTCGGAAATATCATCGAGACGTCCGATAAAAGGGCTGACAAAATCAGCGCCGGCCTTAGCCGCCAAAATCGCTTGTCCCGGAGAAAACATTAGAGTTACATTTGTTTTGATTCCTTCTTTGCTGAAAACAGAGACCGCTTGCAGTCCTGTGGGGGTCATCGGTACTTTTACATAAATATTTTTTGCCCATTTGGCGTAAGCGCGACCTTCTTTCAGCATGCCCTGAAGATCTGTGCTGATCACTTCGGAGCTGATGGGACCTTTGATTACTTTCGCGATTTCTTTGATGCGTTTTTCAAGTGAAGCGCCTTCTTTGGCGATCAGCGAGGGGTTCGTGGTGACACCATCGACTATGCCCCAGGAGGCATATTTTTTTATATCTTCCAAGTTTGCCGTGTCGAGAAAGAATTGCATAGAGAGGATTTAAATATCTTTGTCTAAATATAGTTTAATTGGGATTTGCTAGCAAGGATTTGACTTTTTTGAGTTGCATGTAAAATGGTTTTTGATATATGGGGAAGACAATTTAGTCATCCATCCATTACGCCGTTTATAGGGACTCGACTTGAAAGTGACATGCGTCAGAGGTTTGCGAAGGGTGATTAAGTATTGTAAAATCATTTTGCTTAGCAATCCCCCAAGTTCTTTACAAACTTCTCTATGAAAAAAATTTTTAGTTTTTTGTTCGCTGTACTTTTTGTCTTTCAATCTTTCGGAACGGCTTTGGCTATTCCTATTACTCCGCTGAGTGATATAGCTGGACATAAATATCAGACGGCGATTGAATATTTGTTTAGCAAAAAAATTGTTAAAGGTTATGACGATGGAACTTTTAAGCCGGATAGCCAAATTAATAGAGCGGAACTTTTGAAAATTTTGGTTGGTGGTGCCGGTTATACCGATCCTGATGCAACTAAATATAAAAATTGTTTTCCCGATGTGCATGAAGAGTGGTATGCAAAATATGTTTGTTTTGCCAAAGAAAAAGGATGGGTTCAGGGTTTTAGTGATGGATTGTTTAAACCGGAACAGCCTGCGGCAAAAGTGGAAGCGATAAAAATGTTATTAAATTCGGAAGGAGTGCCGATTACTACTCAGCCTGTGGGTAAGTCTATTTATAGCGATGTGGATTTCGCGCAGTGGTATGGTCCTTATATGTATGTGGCTGAAGCGATGGATATCGTGGATATTGTGGGTGGTAAATATGGTCCTCAGGCACTTATTACCAGAGGAGAGACGAGCAACAATATTTATAGAACCATGCTTGTTCTTGAACAGAAAGTTGGAAGTTTTGATCAGGTGGTTTTGGGTCAAACAAATACCGTAAACCCTCAGCAATTTGACGCGCCGGTTTTGACGGTGACATCGACTGATCCTGTAAAAGTTTTGCTTAATTGGACCACTCCGGCGAATTCCGGAGATAGTGCTTTGAAAATGTATACTTTGGATTATAAACTTGCGAATGATTTGGATTATAAGAGTGTGGAGTATTCAGTTGAATATTATAATGCAAAATTGAAGTCCGATGGCGGAATTGTTTTAACGGCCGCGCCAAATACTATGTATCATTTCAGGGTAAAGGCAGTGAATATAAATGGACATGTCAGTGATTATTCAAATGTTTTCACTATTACTACCGCTCAGCCGCTTGAGCCGGATGCACCGGTGGTGGAAAAAGTGGATCAGACGTTTTCAACCATTAGTTTGAAAGTGACTTTGCCGAAATATACCGGCGATAGTGCTTTGGATTCTATTTTTAGTGATTTTACGGATCCAAATGATGGCTCTACTCAGAGTGGTTCTGTAGGTATTGAGGCTAATAAAATTGTTGATAGTTGGACGGTGAAATATACTTTGAATGCTAAAGCCGGCAATGCCGTGCAGCCAGATTATTCATTTACTTTCTGGGTTAATAATAAAAATGGAAAAGTAAGTCAAAAAACCACTGTGAAATTTGCCGGTCTTTCAGCAAATCCGGATGCTCCGGCGGTGACAGTGTCATCTTTGACCAAGGATGGTGTGTCTTTTACGGTTGATAAGCCGGTTTATGCGGGAAGTACTCCTATCGCGGAATATGGATATAGTATTGATTCTTCTTCCGATCCTCAGGCGAATCTGCAAGCCGGAACTTACAGTAAAGATTTCTTTGAAAAAAACCTGAATGGAGTTTTGTCTTTGGGAGCTTTATCTGCGAATACTTCTTATACGGTGAGTTTCTGGGTGGTAAATATGAGTGGAAATAAAAGTAATAAAGTCTCTAAAATCGTAACTACACCTGTAAATTAGGAATAAAATGTCTCATAAGAAAAGAATAGTTTACAATAAAAAGAATATAGAAATTGAAATTAATTCCGATGCTGATGAATCGGTGTTTGGAGAAATTTTTCAAGAGCGTGAGTATAAAATTCTTGAACCGATAATTGAGAAAGCCAATGGTGCTATTTTGGATATTGGCGCGCATACCGGAATGTTTTCTATTTATTGCGCGGCTTTGAATTCGGCGGTGAAGATTTTTGCTTATGAACCTGATGAGGCAAATTTTACGACGATGAAAGAAAATTTTAGATTAAATAATGTGAAGAATGTGAAGGCTAAAAATGTGGCGGTGGGCGCGAGCCTTGGCGAGCGCGTTTTGTATTTAAGTCGCGATTCTCATAATCATTCTATTCTGAGCGTAGAAGCGACCGGTGATTTTTCAGGAGAAGAAGTAAAAGTGCAGGCTGTGAATTTGGAGAGAATTTTTGCGCAGAATCATCTTGAAAAAGTGAATTTGGTGAAAATGGATTGTGAGGGCGCGGAGTTTGAAATTTTGGAAAGTTTGTTTGAGTCTGCGGATGGAGGACGCGCTATTTTTTCAAAAATTGAAAATTTTTATGTGGAATGTCATCGCTATACTCAGGAAATGAATCCGGTGAAATTGATGGAAATTTTCAAACGCGCCGGTTATAAGACCGAGATGTGGTCCAATCATTATGATAAAAGGATGGGCTTTATACTCGCGCGGCGTAGTTGAAGCTGTAAAAATATTTTTGCCAATTTTCATCAGAAGATTTGTAGATATTGTCGCCGGTAAAATAGTCGACTAGAAGTTCTTTCATGCGAGTGAGTTCGCGCAGGCGTTTGTGATTTTTCGGGTCGGAAATTGTAAAATAAATTAGCTCTAATGCTCTTTCAAAAGCCATTCTGGAGTATTCTGGGTTATTTTTATTTTTCCAATTGATAGCGCGAATTACTTCACTGCCAATATTGGCCATTTGTTCGAAAATGTTTAGATTATGCCAGGTTTCTGCCAGTTGTTGATGTTGGAAGTTCATTCTACTAATTTTTTTACTATTTCAATTATTTTAATGCGAGTTTTTTCATCTTCGACTCCGCTTGAACGATTATCCATGTATGGTCGTAGGTTGATCATTGAATCGAACTCGATCATATCTTCGCCCGTCAGCTCTGGATAGATGTTTATTCCCCAAAGATTTTGCTGTTCAGAGCCGTTTTCCAGTAGAAAAGCTTCTTGATCGGCATGTAGTGCCGCATCTACGGCCATTAGTTCTCTTTCAATGTCCACAACAGCTTTTACCAGATTACCGAACATTTTTTTCGACATTTCTTGGAGTTCGATGATGGTGATTTTTTGATCGATGATTCTCATGCACTGATTTTAGCATAAAGCTATTTGGTAGCCTTATTCGAGGCTTGACAAACGGGGGGGGGTGTTGCGGTATAATATATTTAGTTATTATATTTAACAAAAACAAAAATGAAGAAAAATGTAAGAATTCTAGCTGCGGTGGTAGTGGTGGCGGCTGTGGCCGTTGGAGGGTATTTTTTAGCTGGAGGTTCGGGACTTTTGGGATGTATTGGTAGGGGATGTTCTAGGGCTCCTTCTAAGGCCGTGGATTTTGCTGTTAGTGGTTATTCTATATCTCCCAGCAAGTCGGGCGATGCTTATAAATATTTGACTGTTAATTTTGCAAACAAAGCACCATCAAATGTCGTTGCGGATTTGTCAGTCGAAATCTCTGGTAATGTATCAGCTAAATTTGGGAATAAAGTAACTGGTACTACCTCTTTTATCGCAAACGATATTTTGGTTGAGAGTGAATTCTGTAAAAATGTAATTAGTACGCCAA